>Ga0209482_1001188_pt1 | contig 18730 bp, 30 predicted proteins | sample CoawatmetaG10DNA_FD_187512 | JGI IMG/M metagenome (GOLD analysis project Ga0209482, IMG submission 187512) | Marine microbial communities from the West Antarctic Peninsula - Coastal water metaG104-DNA (SPAdes) (version 2) | ecosystem: Environmental > Aquatic > Marine > Coastal ...
CCCTAGTAAAAATGATTCTTTAGCTGCTTATATAAACACATTTTTAAGTTTTAGAGCACAAGAAAGTTCTAAGCGTATTTTAAAACCAGTATTTGAATCAGATGTTACTGAAGAAAAAGGTGTTGCTGCTCAAGAAGATAACTTATCTATAGAAGATGCTGTAGATCAATCATTTAAACCTACTGCAGAACAAAAATCAAAATTAAGAAGAGAAATAAAATTACCAGATGAGCAAGTTGAAAAAGTTAGACAAGCGGTTAGAAAAACATTTGGAACAAAACTACCTTCACCTAAATCGTCTGAATTCAAAAAAGCTCTTAGAAAAGCTTTTGACGTTGAATTATTTAAAGATTTAAAAACTAATATTTTTAAATCAAGAGAAAACTATAGATTTTTTATGTCTCAAAACTGGAAAGCATTGTATGATGCTATTCCTCAAGAAACTCTAAATCAAAGTTTCGCGCCTTTTAGACAAGAAGTTTTAGATGAAAGCGGCAAGCAAAAAAGAGAACAAACGCCAGAGGGTGAACGTATATTTAAAAAGAAAAATATAACTAAAGAAGAATTTTTAGATTATTTCTTTAATCCAAAAGTTGGTGGTTCTACAAGAGGTACTAGAAAAGATGCAATAGTTAGAATGCTAGCTCAAGAATTAGGATTCGACGCAACAATGGAAACTGTAAAAGAGCCTAAGGTTGCTGAAAAAATAGAATTTGCAAATCCTGATATTAAACTTCCAGAACTTTCTGAAACAATAGACAGAGATCAAGATAGTCAATTTAGCAATGCTGAAATTGTAAAAAAATATAATCTTGATGAAGATATTTATACAATTTTTGATAAGAAAAGCAAAAATAAAAAACAAGATGTTGCAAAAGTTAATAAATACATGGATATTTGGATTAAGTATTTAACAGAATCTGGATTTCCACCTGGTTTAATTAATGCTACTCAAATTAATGCTGTTATTACTAAAAAATATCCTGGTAAAAAACAAAGTGAATTAAGAAACTATCTAAAAAATGTAGTTAAGAAACGTTTAAAAGATTTTGAAAAAGAAAATTATATAAAAGGATTTAAAGCACCACCAAAAGTAAAAGCTAATGCTAAGTTTGGAAGTCGCGTGACAGGTAAAAAATGGGATAAGCTAAGCAATGAAAAAGAAGTAGAAAAATATGTTAACCAAAGTAAAGATAATTTTTTAAGTTTTTGGTCTGAAGGTATTAATGGTACATATAATTCTTTAACAAACCAGAAAGATAAAAAAGAATTTTTAGGACTTATGAGTTTGGTTTTAGAATCAAACCAAAAAGAAGGATCTACAGCTCATAGAGCAGGAGCTGAAGTTATAGCCAAAATTAAAAAAGATTTTGAATATGATGGTAGAAAAAACGCTACAGGTATTTATGTAGAATGGTATAAGAGATTCTTTTCAAAAGATAAATCTAAATGGAAAAGACTAGATTGGGAACACGCTGTTTCTAGTGTTTATGCTTATAAAGAATTGTTAAAATCTGTTTTAAACGGTAATTTTGAAGATGTGTTTAGTAAAATGGTTCCAAACTATACACAAATACCAGTTCCTCCAATTATACAAAGAGTGCTTAAAGAAGCAGGATATGAACATGAAGTTCCTAGTAATTTTGATATTTCAAATCCTAAAGACTGGGTAAAGAAATATATAAATCCAAAAGTAAGAGCAGAACTTAAAAAAGCTGGACTGAGTGAAAATTGGTTTGAAGAAAATATAATAACTCTTGACGGTTCTAAATCTTTTTTTAATAAAGAAGTACAATTTACTGTTTCTGAAAAAACTAAAAAGAAATCAGAAATTGATTTAGAAAAAGTAAATGCTAAAATAAATAAAGAGTTTAATAAAATATTAGAAGACAGCACTAGTATTGCAGCATCTGAAACAGTTTCTGATGTTAAAGCTAGATTAGCTGGTGAAAAGAAAACTAAATTTAGATTTTTTATTCCACCATCTGCTGACGATTTAATGGGTCTTTTATATTACACCTTGGGCAAAGGTAAAATTGGTGATGGTCAATTAAAATGGTATAACAAAAATATAATAAGTCCATTTGCTCAAGCTATGGAGGCTGTCTCAAGAGATAGAAACGAAACAGCAAAAAGATTTAATGAACTAGTTAAAGATTTAGGTATAATACCTAAAAAACTTAGAAAAGAAATACCTGGTGAACCATTTACACAAGAGCAAGCTGTAAGAGTTTATGTCTGGGATAAGCAAGGTATGAGTGTACCTGGTTTATCTAAGGCAGAAAAAACTAAATTAGTAAAATATATAAATGATAATAAACAACTTAAACAGTTTGGTGATAAATTATTAACTGTTAATAAAGGTTTTGATTATGCTAAACCAACTGAATCTTGGACAGCTGGTACAATAACATCGGATTTAAAAGAAACATCAAATACAACTAAAAGAGCGGCTTTTCTAACACAATGGCAAAAAAATGTTGATGTTATATTTTCTAAAGAAAATTTAAACAAGCTTGAGGCTGCGTATGGTAGAGAATATAGATTAGCTATGGAAAACATGCTTCAACGTATGAAAACAGGTAGAAACAGAGACTTTGCTGGAGACAAATTAACAACAAGATTTGTAGACTGGATAAATGGTTCTGTTGGTGCTATAATGTTTTTTAATACTAGATCTGCAATACTTCAAACTTTATCGGCTGTAAACTTTATAAACTTTAGTGATAACAATATTTTTGCAGCAGCTAAAGCTTTTTCAAATCAAAAGCAGTATTGGAATGATTTTTCAATGTTATTTAATTCAGATTTTTTAGTTGATAGACGTCAAGGTTTAAGGATGGATATAAATGAAGCAGATCTTGCTACTGCAGCCAAGCAGGGTGGAGCTAAAGGTGTTATAAGTAAATTATTAAAATTAGGTTTTACACCTACACAATTAGCTGATAGTTTTGCAATTGCAGCTGGAGGTTCTACTTTTTATAGAAATAGATTACAATCTTTAATTAAAGAAGGTATGGATCAAAAAGCTGCTGAGAAAATAGCTTTCCAAGAGTTTAGAGAAACAGCTGAAGAATCACAACAGTCTAGTAGACCTGATAAGATAAGTCAACAACAAGCAGGACCTTTAGGACGTGTTATATTAGCTTTCGCTAATACTCCATCTCAGTATGCAAGGATTACTAAAAAAGCTTTCTTGGATCTTAAGAATGGCCGGGGTGATGCAAAAACAAACATATCTAAAATAGTTTATTATACCTTTGCTCAAAATTTAATATTTAACGCGCTTCAACAAGCTCTTTTTGCAATATCATTTGCAGACAACGATGAAGAAGAAGAAAAGTTAAAAGATAAAAAAATAGCAAGAATAGCTAATGGTATGGCTGATTCAGTCCTTAGAGGTTTAGGTTTTGGTGGCGCAATAGCTTCTACAGTTAAAAATATAGCTCTTAAAATTAATGAAAAAAGTAAAAAGAAAAATCCTGAATACCAAGATATAGCTTTAGACATATTAAAAATATCACCTCCTATATCTTCTAAAATAACAAAACTAAGATCTGCAGCTAGAGCTTATGATTGGAATAAAAAAGAAATGATGGAAGAAGGTATTTCTATAGATAATCCAGCAGCTTTAGCTCTTGGTGAAATAACAAGTGCTATTACTAACATACCTTTAGATAGAGCTATTAGAAAAGTGCAAAACGTAGACGCTTCTATTAATGATGATCTTGATTTTTACCAACGACTAGCTTTAATTGGTGGTTGGAATAAATGGGATTTAGGTATACAAAACAAAAAGAAAAAAAGAAAAAAAATTAAACAGCCAAAAGATTCAGGTGTGTTTGTAAGAAGAACATTTAAAGATTAAAAATGAGAGAAATAAGTAAAGCAATTGTACATTGCACGGCAACTCCAGAAGGGAGACCGACTACAGTCGAAGATATTCGTTCATGGCATATGGCTAGAGGTTGGAGTGATATAGGTTATCATTATATTATTTACTTAGATGGTTCAATACATGAAGGCAGACCAGTAGGTAAAATGGGTGCTCATTGTAAAGGACAAAACAGAAATTCTATAGGTATTGCGTATGTAGGTGGAATAGATAAAAAACATTTTAAACCAAAAGACACGCGTACAAAAGAACAAAAGGAATCTCTTATAGAGATATTAACGGAACTTAAGCATTTACACTGTGATCTAAGTATATATGGGCACAGGGATTTTTCATCTAAAGCTTGCCCTAGCTTTGATGCAACAAAAGAATATGAGGGTATAACTAACGCATGGTAAAATAAAAAAATATGGGAAAACTACTAGTAAAAATAGGCAAGAAGATTATTGAGATCAATAACTTTTTGAAAACAAAATGGAATTCAATAATAAAATTTTTAATGTTTAAAAACGTATAAGAAAAATGAGTAACAACAATTCTCCTTACAAACCAACAGGATTTTCAAATTTTGGCGAAGACACAGTCTTAGGTCTTTCAGTAAAGAGTTTAATAGCAATAGGCATAACATTAGCAACTATGGTTTCAATGTATATGACTCTTCAGGCTGATATCCAAGTAGCTATGGAAGAACCTAAAGCTCCTATCACTAAAAAAGAATATGAACTTCAAACGAAAATCATGGACAAAGCGATTATTGAAACTAAAGAAGATATATCTGAAATAAAAAAATCTATCGAAAAAATGGAAGATAGATTATTTAATTCAAGAGGAAAATAGGAATAATATGAAATAGGCGTACCATACCTAGAATTCCTGTAACTAAAAAGGGGATCACATTACGTGGTCCCCTTTTTTATAAATAAATAAATAAACTATATAATAATAACAATATCATTATTAGTATTATATACACTACATATATGTACGTGTATAGCATAATTGTTATCCGTCGCATGACAAACAATCTTCGTCCATTGCGCTTGCAGCTATGTCGCCTCGTAATACACTTTCAGTTCTAGTATAATATAAAGTCTTAACACCTTTTTTCCAAGCATCCATATGTACTTTATTAATCCATTTAGGCGTTGCTTCACTAGGAAAAGCTAAGTTTAAACTAACTGATTGATCTATATACTGTTGGCGAATACCAGCTTGATTAACTAATTCTAGTTGATTAATCTCTTTAAATGTTTTAAACACTTCTTTGACAGGTATGTCGTTATCCCCCATTAATACGTCATTGAGTTCTTCAATGTCTTGAACAGAACCTCCATCACTTAATATCTTATTCCAGATATATTCCGTATTTAAATCATTATCTTCTAATACATTTTCTAGAGTAGGATTTTTACGTATGAAAGTTCCTTTAGCTGACTGCTCTGTAAAAACATTAGCGGCCCATGGTTCTATTCCGGGTGATACATTACCAGACAATTTACTATTGCTAACAGTGGGAGCAACAGCACGAAGATGAGTATTACGCATACCTGTACCAGTGCACCATAAAGGCTCGCCATAAATCTCTGCCAACTCCATTGATGCTCTTTCACTTTCAATTTTAATCTGCGAGAATATCTTCCTAGTTTCATACTGAGATAATAAACCTTCGAAAGGAATGCCTTTTTCCTGGATATACGTATGCCATCCAAGGACTCCCAAGCCCAATGCTCTCCCTTTTTGTGCAGATCGAATAGCGTTTTCAAATCCACGTAGACCTTTGGCTCTTTGAATAAATTCTTCCATAACCCCATCAAGAAAAAATGTGGCGTCATATATAAGGTTAGTACCCTTCCATTCTTCATACTTAGCTAGATTTAAAGATGATAGACAACAAACAAAGCTGTGGTTCTCGTCAGTGTGTAATGTTATTTCACTACATATATTAGTCATATGAACCTTTAGTCCATTTTCTTTATAGGCTGGTGGATTAGACTTATTTGTGTTCCCTTTAAAAAGGATATAAGGCTCTCCAGTAGCTTTTCGCTTTTGTAGTAACTTTCCCCATTTTTTCCTAGCCTCTGCATCTCCTGACTCAATCTTTCGCATAAACTTATCGCCGATAATAACGCATTGATGCAAATTAAGTGACTGTCTGTTGACATCTCCCTTTGGCTCACGTATGTCAATCCAATCTTCGAAATCGGGGTGATTAATATTAAGATTAACCGACGCAGCTCCTCGTCTGACAGAGCCTTGATTAGTGGCAAGTATAGTCGAATCGTATATCTTACAAAAAGGCACAACGCCGTCACTTGTTCCATTGCCTGTAATTTTAGTTCCAGCCGGTCTTATCTGATTTATTCCAATACCTACGCCGCCGCCGTGTTTAGCTAACAGCATCATCTCTAAATTCTTTTGGCCTATGTCTTGTATTGAATCTGCTACATCAATACCGAAACAACTAATAGGTAAACCGCGATCGGTACCGGTGTTGCTAAGTACAGGGCTAGCAAGGCAAAGCCAGCCGTTCCAGATATACTCAAAGAATTTATCAGCCATTTCAGGTTTATATAATCTTCTAGCAACTGTTTTAGCGACTCGATTGTATGCTTCTCGTGGCGACTCGTCTTGATATAAATATCCCCCGGATATTGTCTTCTTGTATACGTCGTTGTCACCCCACTTAGGGTAATCTTCTCCTTTGATCCAGTTTTCATTCCACATTTATAATAAATGATTTATCCAGGCTAATAGCCCATTAATATTTAATACTACTAAGTTCCATTGTTTTCTGCTAGTAGTTTGCAGTATGACTAAAATAAACCCAAGGACATAAAGCCTTGGGTCTATGGTCCATTGAGCAGCAATTAAAAAACCACTACCCATGTACCCGGATCTAGTTGCTAGTTTCTCCCAAGGGCTCAAATTTCTTTTCGCCACTAGCATTTTTCCCAATTTCGTCAGCCTCTTGCTTTTTAAGCTCTTCAATTGCTTTATCATAATCAGGCATTAGTTTAATTGTTTCTAGCGTACCTACAGCTAAGTCTCTTAAGAAAGTATTTTGTCTAAGCAATTGCTCAGTCATTTTAATAGTTGTATGTAGCTTTTTTTCTAGCTCATCTACTCTACTTAGTTTTTTTGCTTTCATTTCATTTGATTTTAATTGTTTTGTTTTTCTTTTTATATTCTTACCATATATCTTCAAAGTCTTCTCCTTCATTCGCTCTCGAGTAGTCAGTTGGTCTGATCGCAAAAAAATCAGTATGCGTAATACCACCGGTGAGATGATAAAACCAATTGAGATTATTTGCTGAAACGGAGTCAAATGTGAAAAGGTTTCCGAGATCGTTATAGCCGAGCTCAAGAAGTTTTTCATTTGTTCTCTTTTTTATAAAATTTATAAGATCATCTGCAGCTATACCTTCTACGTCGCCTGCCTCAAACATTTTTCTAATGTATTTTGTTTCAAGGTCAACCATTGTTTCAGCTGCTTTAATTACATCTTTGCGACACAGTTCTTTTAACTGGTCATTTTCACCACACATTTCTCTAAATAATTGGCATCCCATCTTACTGTGTAGTGACTCATCTCGAACTGACCATTTCATTTGTTGACCTATGCCTTTCAGCATATTACGTAATTGAAAAGAGTACAGTACGGCAAAGGCGGAATACAAACTAACTCCTTCAGCAAATGCTGAGAAGATAGCTAAAGAAGTTCCAATGCCCACACCACTATTACCTTCATACGCTACAAGATTATTAAATCTTTCTGCAGTTGCTTCTTCATGTAAAAAAGCTTCGTAGTTTTCCAGTCCTAGTGTTTCATTTAGATAACTATAAGCTACAGCGTGAACTGTTTCTTGTGATCCAAACATCATAGCCATTTGTTGTATCTCATGTTTAGGAAACCAACCAACAACTTTCTGAGTCCAGTAATCAGATACTGCACACTCAGTCTGAGCAAAGCCAAGAAGTATATTCCCAACTAAACTCTTTTCTTTTTCATTAAGCTTTTCGTTCCAGTCTTTAATATCGCTTTGCATTGATATCTCTGTGTGAAGCCAGAAAGCTTGAGCTTGCTTTAGCCAACCTTCAGTATAGTAATGTGGATACTCAAAAGGTTTATATGCTATTCTTTTTTCAAATAAAGCCATTATTTATAAATAGTTAACGCTAATTCTACAAAAGGAAAATACAATACGTGTATGGTATATTCGTCTTCATGGTAGCTTCTTATACCAAGTAATATGCCAGGATAAATACCAGCCTCAACTTTCCATTCAATCCTGTCCTCTTCGTTTTCTTCTAACATTTCATTCCGTATTTTTCTTGTTGATTAACTAATTCTCTAAACATAACTTTACCTTGCATTTCCCAGCTCCACTTGATCCACTTGTCAACCTTACGCTCGGCATATTTTCTTCTTGCTATCCTTTTTGCTTCTGCAGGATTAGCTGCACCGTTGTGTCGCATTCTTTTTGATTTTGTGGTTTATATAAAGTTGTTCCAGGAAACTGGGTGACAACCAACTGCTTAAACAACTTCCATCTCATTGGAAATGAATCATTTGCTCTACCTTTAGTCTCAATAATAAAGTTTTCTCCAATGAAATCAGGAGTGTATTTTATAGGTAGTATTCTTTTACAACCTCTGTTTACATAATCACCTTTGCTATTGGCTTGTCTTTCATATACTTCATTATCAAAATGAAAACCATTTAATAAAACAAATGTTTCTCCTTCATATTTGACTCTGATCTTAGCATTTCTAAGAGCAACATACATATATTTCTCAAGGCCTGAAGCAAAATTGATACCATCATATGATACCTTGTTTGCAACTACTGGTCCTCTTTTCTTATGATTTTTTTTAATATTTCTTCTAATACCCCTCACGCTCATGAAATTTATTTAATACAGCTTCTTCAATCTCATCTCTTAAGCAACGCTTAGCGGCTTCAATATATAATAAAGCATCCATAAGTTCTTCTTGAACATCAACTAAAAACCTATTAAGGTCTTTTTTTTCACCGACAATCTCTTCCATCATAGTCGCGCCATACTTGTCTTGGCCGATCAAACTTCTTTTGTCCATCTTTCTTAGTACAGCTAATACTATTTCATCTTTAGTTTCTATTTTCATAATGTTTCTTTTACAAACGTTCCACGAGTCATTTTACCTTTTCTATATTGAATTTCCTTATATGCTGAATCAATACAGTTTTCTATTTTATAACCCTCTAAATGAGCTAAGTTAGTAAGAACAACAACCATATCTCCAATAGCATCAATGACTTCAGGCTTATCTTGCTTAAGTAATGCTTGAGCTAATTCACCCGCTTCTTCCATTAGCTTAATGAATTGAATTTGTGAATTACCTTTTTCATAGATACCTCTGTCTTTAGCCCATACTCTTATCATATCAAATACGCTTGGATCAATAGATTCTTCTAGGTAATCTTTTTTAGATGATGTGGATTCATATACTTCTTCGCGAAAGCTCTTGTTGTAAATGTAACATTTTTCTACATTAAACATAGATACTTTAGCATTTTTAACTAACCAAGGTATTGTCTCCTTAGTCACTGTAAAAACACCGTGATCTGTTTCCCATGACAACCCAATGTTATCTTGTAGTCTGCCCTTGAGCTTGTTTACAGGACAAGGAAACGTACTTGTCTGTTCTGTGAAATTTATATTCATTTTATTAAAATTATGGTTTAAGTTTTTGTATTTTTTTAAATCAACTTTATACCCATAAGACTTTTGAAGTTCTATTTCGCGATCAGATATATAGTCTATATCTTCTGACTGCTCAAGAACCTCATATTCTCCCTCCTTATAGCCTTGTATAAGGGTGACGCGAGTATTAAGATTACGTGTAACGCCTATCTTTTTACCTGGAATATGATATAAATAGTACATATTTTATTAATTTATTTTATTGTTATATAAGTGCAAGTTGTGTGCGTGATGATAATACGTACCAATATCATAACCTGACATCTCTGATACCATCTGTTGTATACATGAGAATTGATATTGATCGTTACAGAAACCGTACCAGAGATCATTAGATCGCATATAGACAGACATATTAAGTCTGTTGTTTAATACAGTAAATTGTATTGCGTAAGTACAAGGGGTATCTGTTTTATATAAGCCGTGTTCTTTACAGTCATATATACTTATAGCAGCTTGCCTTGTGTTAGGATTTTCTGCAAGCTTAGCGGCTACATAATAGAGCTGATCATTTCTATACATTTGATATCCATAATTAGAATTAACTAAACCTTTTTCATCAGCCATACGCTTCCATATCTTAGGTATTTTACCGTATATATCACCAAGCTTTTCTACGCTAGGATCACCAGACATATACCACATCCACTCTGACTGTGCGTATTTTAAATTCCACTCACGTTCTTTATTTACTATATGATTATCCATTGGATTATCCATGGTAAAGCCAATATTAAACAAAGCTTTTGTATCTGCAAAGTCTTGGCCTTCTATTATTATCTCATTAAATAAAAACTCGTAAGCTTCGTTGGCGTTATTAAAATTACTTTTCATCTTTGTATTTGTTATAGTAATAGCTTTGATATTCCGACACTTTCTTCCATACTTCTACTGGACCATAAGGTTCAGGGCTAGTACCTATTTTCTTTCTAAGTCTTCCGGGTCCTCTGTATATATCCACGTACCATTTATAAACATTAGCAGCTATTTGCCTAGGCTGAATCAATATTTGATTCTTAAAACACCACAGCCAAGCATCTTCTTCTTTCATAGTTCGAGAATATTCACCCATTGGAGACTTTTTTTTTATCATTCCCAGGGCAGAGGACTATCGTCTTCTACTAGAGATTCTTGAGGTATGAAACAACCCGACTTTGGTTCCCATTTGAAATGTGCTTCAGCTTGGTTCTCACCCAAGTTTTGGAATTTAACTTTTAAAACCTTACACTTTACAGTTTTGTTTTCATAATCTCTATGAACTAACAAACCGTGGTAACTGGCATCATACCATTCGCCACCGCCTTTGATACTGTACATTGTAGGTTCTTCTAGCTTACCGTCTTTGTCTTTGTACATCTTAGTCGGATGAGCAACAACAAATACAAGTACGTCATACTTCTTAGCAAAGATCTCAATCTTTGTTAGGTACTCCATAGTATATCTGTTGACATCCTCCGTCTTACAATCTACGTCTCTCACTTTATTAAATGGATCTATTACTAAACATTTTATACCCTTACGCTTAACTAACTCTGCGCCTTTTTTGAGTACAGACTCTAAGGTATAACGTTCCATATCAATATGAAAGTAATTACTATTACAATGATCTGCAATTTGATTCCACTTATCGGAGCCTATATCATTTTTACTTGGCATACCCTGCCACGTTTTACGCATTAGTTTATGAGCATGTAAATATGTAGGCGCGTTTTCAGGAGATGCGAATGCAGTTTTCCAACCATAGTTAGCATTATAGCCAACAACCATTTGATCTACAAAATCAGATTTACCAGACGATGGTATACCAGTGACAGTTATAAACTGACCTGTATACGTAGAAAATATTTTATCAAAATTAGATAGACCGACTTGAAAGCCTTTCTTGAAACCGTTTTTAACAAAATCTGTGATATCGTCTTCAATATCTCTAAACGTAGTAACGTTCTCTAATGGCACAGGTCTAGCGTTGTTTATTCTTTCTACTAGCTTTTCCTTACCATAGGTTTGTAAATATTCGTTTGAGTCTTTGCAATCGTCGAATGACGCGAGGTAACATACTTCAGAGCCTAATCTACGAATAAGTTCTGACTGTAATGCTTGACCGGCCTCGTCTGAATCAACAGCTAATATAATTTTATCTTTGTCTTCAAGATAATCTATACATGCATCTAGGTAATCAAGGTTATTGTTGTTTAATGTAGCTCCGTTTGGAACTGATATTGCATTTGTAATTCCAGCTTCATGAAGTGCTAACACATCCATTTCACCTTCAACTATAATACAATAGTCATAACCTATTACACTGTTGATATTGTAGAATACTTTTTCAGCACCCTTATATAATTTAAAGTTTTTTCTACCATCACGGTATTTAACATTAATAAGCTGATCGCCCATAATGTAATTAAACTTAATAACGTTCTCGGTCTTACCGGTTTGTGGCATATACTCAGGACCCTCACTGACATTCAAGTCAGCAAGAGTCTTCTGAGATATACCTCTGGTTTTAAACCATTCAACAACCTTAGATCCAATTGGCTCTTCCTTCTTGACTATTATGTCAGGTCGGATATAAACTTTCTCAGATGCACCCTTACGTTGGTAAGTGTGGAGTTGAAATGATGTGTCACAGTTGTGACAAGTACCGAGACCACGTTCCCAATCATAAGAAGCACATTTGGCTTTTTGATTCTTGGGTTGCCTGTCGTGGGAGCAATTAGGGCATGTGCCTTGAGATTTCCCTTCGTCAAGCTTATGTTGATTGAATATATCAATAACAAATCCATTGATCTCTGTTGTTTGCATTTAATTTAATTTAATTAATTAGTCTTCAATCTTTAATTGAGAATGTTCATCTAGTCGTTTATTAAAACGGTAGATCTTCTTCAACCTGCTTAGGTTGAGGTGCAGCCTGTGGCTGGTCAGTTCTAGGTGCGGCGGATACATTGTCTCCGTTAGTCCATACCACTTTAACATTTCCGAGATAAGTCTTTGGAATTTTAGCTTCACGCTCTTCCTTAGTCTGTTCAACAACTACTGGGCCTTGATTGCCGTAGTTATCTACTTCGTCGTTTAATGTAATTGTAATAGGTAAATACTTACCTTTCTTACCAACATAGATCTTTTCCTTTGGAACTTCACTTAAGTTGATGCTTGCTTTAATAATGCTTGCCATAATTAGAGGGTTTTGTTAATAAAATAGTTTTCTGGTTTAAAATTGGGATCGTTAAAAAATAAGTCAAAAGCTTCGGTTGCTTGCTGAACTTTTTCTTCCCCAAGAGAAAGAAATTTATCAGAGCAATCATATATACCTATCTGATGTGTGGTTTTATCAATGACCATAAAGATCATCTCATATCCAAAAAGACTTTGATAGATAAATGATTGACTATTGTAATTATAACGAGATGCACTATATTGGAATTTAGAAATATCTGCAGTAGTTTTAAGGTCAATGATTAATTTCTCATCATGATTTATTATATCTGCTTTACCTTTCCATAGCTTACCATATAGCTCGGTAATCCCAGGTACTTCGTACTCTACATTCTTACCACGAATTAGTTCCTCACATATCTTATTAGACATCATTTTGTCTACTAATAATTCTGTTTGGTCTGCCTCGTGTTGAAGTAAGCAAAGTTCTCCGTCTGAGATCTCTTTATACGCTTTAGTATTTCTGCTTGTTGACTGTACAATCTTAAAGCTTTTGAGCTTGTGAGGCTCAAGGATAGCAGTGTGAAAGTAACCACCAATAAGAAATGCTGGTATCGGTTTCATTTGTTCGCCTAGCGATAAAGGATTTGTTAAAAGCTTAGAGATATCAGAGTTGCTTAGAAATTGCTTTCCAAATTTACCATAATAGTGCTCATCTTCTCTAAGTTTGTTTAACTCTTCTTCTCGTGTCATTACAACGTTTTTAAGGTTTCAGGTGATATATCGTATTTCTTTTTAATAGAATCTAGCTTGCCACCTCCAGCTAGGAAGTTCTTAGCTTTATTTAAAGCTTCACCTTGTAGCTTTGGTTTTGATTGGCCATGAGAGTTTACGGCGTCACTGTCTTGAGTATCATCGATTAGAAATAAATTTCCAAGCGCGTACTTTTTTCCATAAGAAGATGCACTACCAAACTTTTGAGGCATTTGCATGCCCTTTTGTTCTAAGTCTACACCCACTACACTAGTAGTATAGCATTTTCACCATCTGATATATATAGTTGCTTTAGATTCTATAATAGGAAACTTGCTATCGATCTGTACAATGCTTTCGCTAATTATAACAGAAACTCCTAGCTCTAAGAGATAGGGTTTTGTAGCCTCGAGGATGTCTTCGGCACTACGAAAATAGTATTTACCGAATGAATTAAATCTACTTTTCTTCGATTTAAATTTCGTTTGAATTGTTGCTAGTTTTTGGTGTATGGTCATAGTTATATAATTACAGGTTAATGGTTTGTTTTACTTGGTTTAGGTGAGTTAACTCATAGGTAGTCAAGCACTTGCGAGTGATCTACATTATCTATTAATTTTTTTACTGCTAGCTTTTTCATCTCTGATATACGTACGTAATCGCTTATGCCTTTAATGTTTAATAGCTTTGCTATTTCTTTAGCTGAATGCTTGTCGCAATCAAGGCCATAAGATAGACGTAAAACTTGATATTCTGTATCATCCAAATGCTTTGTCATTAAACTTTTTAAATAAACATTCATGAGTGGTATGTTATAAGGTTCTGACTCGTCAGGTATTTGATACATCATATTGTCATCATCGTTATTTACCTGAGCATCAATGCTTAAGAAAATACTATTGAAGAACATTGCGACCATTGTTTTGTTTTTAGGATTGCTACGTATCTCATTTAGCTTATGCTCTGGTATTCTCATATCACCGCGAGCCATATCAATTCTACGCCTGATATTACCCTTGATGCGTTTGCTAAGAAAAGATTTCAACGTTTTCTCTATGTCTTCTGAATCATTTAGTTTAACCCAGTCTAATTTATCTACAGCTTTTACTAGACCTTCATTACCTATTTGTAGTATATCATTGATACTCAGCACACCGGAAGCTTGTTGTGATGTTGAGAATTTTCTTGATAAGTTTTCTACCAGTGGCATAAATACTATTATTAATTCGTCTCTTGTATATTGATCATAGCTTTTCTTCTTAGGCATGCTCGCTATTAAATCCTCTTTGTATCGGACATAGTTAGGAACGTTATATTTTTTCATATCTCTTTATTTAATAGTTCTTTTTCTTTCTTAAGATCCATACTCATATTTCTATGAATAGTTCTTGAAGAACAATTAAGTAAACCAGATAATGTTTCTATCGTTATAATTTTGCCTAAGTCGTGTATATCTAGCATGCATTGGTATATATCATCCTCGTGTATACTCTTAGATCGTCCAACCATTTGACCTACTATTTGTAACTTCTGTTCTAAAGATAGCCCAGAAAATTCCTTAAACAAAATTTTCCTTAGTTTATTTTTCGGTGGCTTATCAAGATCACACATACTAACTTCATATACCATGGTCTTTAACAGATGATCAGAGACTTTAAAAGTTATAAATCCATTTGGCTTGTATATCAGGTGCTTACACAATATTTCAAAATCATCTTGCGTTACTTGTGGATTTAAATACCAGATGACTAGCATGTGCCACTTAAGAGATTTGTAGGTTGTAATCTTAGCCTTACTTCTGAAAAGCTCATAGCACTCATGTGTACCATCCTCGTAGTAATTACCCCACTCGTATACCTTAGTTGGTATATCAGTGACAGGTTCTCTACGGTATATGATACGTTTAGCATTAAAGTATTTCATATTTCTCTCGTGTGACATAAGCCCCTTACTCTTTATCTTCTAATAGGCTATTGTCATAGCCTTTTTTTTCAATAAGAGTTTCAAACCTTATATGATTTTCTAAATAGTCTATTGAACTTTTATAAAAAAGAATTTCTTTAATTTCTAATCTATCAAATAATTTCTTAGTATGTTTCATAAATTCTTTTATCTATTATATCTGTAAGATTATTTACTAACTCGCTAGTCTTCATGCGCTTATCTTTATAAGACAATAACATATACCTAATATCACAGACCAATTCCTCTGCCTCTTTAGATAATTTATATTTAATATTATACATTTTACTTATTTCCATCTTCAAAATTTTCTTGGTTACGTTCATTGATTGCATCTGCCATCTCATCATAATCTGCTAATTCAGTAAAATGACGAGCATATTCCATAGCTTTTGGTACAGACATAGGTTGCAGCGGTGTGTCTATCATCAGACCATCAAGCAGATATTCATCTACTATATGTTTTACCTCATCTGCATCTAATGGATTATAAAACTCTACACCATCGAACAGCTCAAGCATTATTTTCCAGGTTGCATAGTTAGTCCAACCATTGTACTTGTTTTCATTTACTGAATCTAGACTCATGACTAATATATTTTAATGTGATTAAACTTACCTCTTAATATATACTTATTAATAAACTTACCCTTAGATAACGAAGTACGTAGACCTTCAAACATGAATGCAGGTACTTCATCATACTGATAACAACTACTGTTTTTAAATACAATACGAAGCTTGTAATCTGTATAGTAATACTCAGCACTACTGATAGCATCGGAATTGACTTGTATAAGTTGATAAGGTAATATGCTTTTATTTATTTTTTCCATAGTTTATTTATTTATTGATTCATATTTATTATCCGAATTGCTTCGTATTATGGTCGTATTAATTTTAAATTAAGCTCTTTAGCTACGTAGTTAATATGTCTTTGAGTTGTTACGCTCCAGTTTTGCCATTGAATTAATTCATCGCGCTTAACGGTAGCAACATGAGTTGTGTAGCTGATTACTTTATCATCAATGAGCATTAAGTTTTCTTTATACTTATCGAACTTCTTTATATTACCTAAAGAGTAATCATTTATCTTTTTTAAATCATTCATATTCTGTAAGGGTTAATTTTTATATCACTATCAGAGCCAACCATCCACGTACACTTATCTGTGCTATGACCTTTGCCACACAAGAAAGCTTGACACACCTGAGATTCAGGATTCCAGTTAGAGTTATCTATGTTATATCTGTACACATCACCTTTGCCAAAGTCTAATACCCAAAGGTATTTAGCTATAACAGAACGAGATAAGTTGTGTTGCCTTAATAATCTCTCAACCATTTGATACTGATTGACATACTCTTGGTCTATGTAATTACCTTTAGTATTCATCTCATGTAACTGATTGTGTACCTTGTTGTGGTATACTGCAGTTGAGTGGTCACTAGATATATAATCACCGATGCTTTTGTAACTCATACGCGTATTATGTCTTAAATAACCACATAGCATACGCTTAGCTTTTATTATTTCCATACGCCTGCCTTTATTTCTCATTTGCTCAGGAGTTACACCGTTTAGATGTGCAATCTCTTTAAATACTAAGTCTATATTCATATTGTTTATTTAATATATTATCCAATAGTTATCGTATTGTAATCGTATGATTTAATAACCTTTTTCTTTCCTGTCTACAGAGTAACACATCTTGCATTTACCTCTTACGTAAGAAGGTCTTTTTTTTCTGTTGATAAATCTTTGAGTGTAAAAAAACCTAATTGGCAAAGACATATTACATGATATACAATCTTTTAAAACAGCTTCAGATATCATATTTACTTTTAATGAAATTAATTTTATTGTTAAGATCTTCAGCCAGTAAATAGTTCTCATCTTCTACAGCCATAGTTAATTTATACTCAAGACTTTCTAACTCAATATTTATTTGCTCTATTTGAGACTCACTTACATTTGCAGTAGTAATTTCAAACTCTACACCAGGATTTTCTTTAGCTAGATTAATCATATCCTGTTTGAATTTTACATCACGTTGGTCTTGACCTTCTAATATCTTTTTCAATATTATATCAGCAAGCTTATTCATATCTTCTTCACTCATCTTATTCATTTTTATCTGTTCGACTCCACATATTATTGTAATTTTCTTTTAAGAACTTCATATAAAGGTTTTTAACCTGATCTAGGGCTATGTCTAAACCTTTCTCTGTATAATTTATATCAGATTCTTCCATCCACTTTGCTATTTCTTTAAGCAGATCTATAGTTTGCTTTCTTTTTTTATTCATATTATGATTCATTATGTAATAAAGAGTATAACTTTTTTAATTTTGCAGGATCCACCTTGTTAAAGTCTTCCTCATCGAGTTGCCAAGGAAGTTTTAAGTTCCTACTTATAATTATTCTAGCTGAGTTTTTAATCTCATTAGCAGTTTTCTCTGCTATTAATTCTACTATTTCAGAATTTGTCATATGCTTATGTTTTTAAATTTAATAATTTAAACCTACCATCATCTACTCATCGTCTAACTCCCTATGATAAAATATTCCCTGAGTAGTGTATAGATGGTAAGTTTTTATTTTCCTCCCATTTAGAATCTTTTCCTATCTTCATAATGTTTATACAGTAAGTATTCAGATATAACCTTATCAAAAATATCTTTTAAATCTCTGGCACTGTATTCAAAACTACTTTGCTTCATCCAATGCGTAACACTTTCTAAAGTATCTATCGCAAGCTCTTTGTGTTCATCGCCTCTATTCATTATTGTTATTTTTTATATTCATATTTATTATCCAGATCACATCGTATTATGATCGTATCTTTTGTAATTTTTAAACAGTATTGGTAGTAATTCCATTAGTCTTTCATCATCTAAGTGCTTAAGAGTATCATCTAACCACGCTTGGGTTATAATACTGTTACCTAAACACCAGTCGTAGATAAGATTTGAGACATCATAGTGCTCGTCTGACTCCCAATAGTCATCAATAGGTAATAACTTGTCAAGCTCTATGTATGCGAGTGATAGTATTTGTTGTTGAGTTATATTCTTCCAACCAACTTTTAAGAATACTTTTAATAGTTTATTAAAATCTTTATCTGTTTTCATATCTCTTGTATAAATCGTTAAGTAAATTAAGTAAAGTCTTAGTCTTGTTTTCAGCCCAGTGATCGTGGAAGAACTCTTTGCTTACC
>Ga0209482_1001189_pt1 | contig 18712 bp, 21 predicted proteins | sample CoawatmetaG10DNA_FD_187512 | JGI IMG/M metagenome (GOLD analysis project Ga0209482, IMG submission 187512) | Marine microbial communities from the West Antarctic Peninsula - Coastal water metaG104-DNA (SPAdes) (version 2) | ecosystem: Environmental > Aquatic > Marine > Coastal ...
TATCCGTTGATCCATCATTAATAATAACAATCTCTTTATTTGGGTAAGTGTCATTTAGAATACTGTCAAGTGTTTGACCAACGTATTGTTTGTGATTGTAATAAGGTATCAGAAAACTGATGAGTGGTTTGTTTGGCATATTTTACTTATTTTTTATTTGCTGTAAATTTCCATAACATGTGAGATTTCTTTTTATAGCGTAATGTGTAATATATTTTTTTTAAGAATTTCAAGATAAAATGTTAATGCGTAGTCTCTTGACTAGGCTTAATTCTTTTTACTTTATTTATTTCAAAGCTCCCCGTAAACTCATACATTCTTGCTGTATTTTGTGGACTTGTAAAATATGTATGGGTTTTATTGGTTATGATATTAATATGAGTAGGGTCAACAAATGCTTCATCTCTAGGAAAGTAAGGTGTGATAGCGTAGAACGTACCACCAGGCTTTAGGACTCTATAAATCTCATTCATTAAAAGAATAAATGGAAAAGTAGTTTGGTTATTAATTATAGCAAATCGTGGAATATGTTCTAGCAAATCATATGCTGATACAGAGTTAAAGGTCGATTCTTTAAAAGGAAGAGGCTCCAGCACTTCATTACATTGTTCATAAATAAAATCGCTTACTTCTTGTTTGATAATGTCAACACCATACAATTCATCACAAGCAAATGGGTTTCTTGGATTAGAGCCGCATCCAATATCTAGATGTTTTGTTGTCATTTTACTAATACGCCTAAACGATCTCTTTTATAACTCCCATCTTGCACATTTTCACACCAGATTTTGTTATCCAAATACCATTGGATAGTCTTTTTAATACCTGTTGCAAATATCTCATCTGGCGTCCAGTTTAATTCATTGGCTATCTTGGTTGCATCTATAGCGTATCTAACGTCATGTCCTACTCTGTCATCCACATATGTGATAAGTTGGTCATAATGTTTAATGCCATTAAGCTTACTTGGTAAGAGTTCATCTAAGATACTACAAACTGTTTTAACAACATCAATATTTTGTAATTCATTGTGACCGCCAATATTGTATGTTTTACTAACCATACCGTTTAGTGCTACATGCAATAATGCTCTTGCATGATCATCAACATAAAGCCAGTCACGGATTTGTTTGCCGTTACCATAGATTGGTAAGTCTTTGCCTTCTAAAGCGTTGAGAATAATCAATGGAATAAGCTTTTCAGGGAACTGATAAGGACCATAGTTATTTGAGCAATTTGTAATCAGTGTTGGCAATTTAAAGGTACGTTGCCAAGCACGAACTAGGTGATCAGAGCTTGCTTTAGCTGCAGAGTATGGTGAGCTAGGCGCGTAAGGTGTATCTTCAGTAAACAGATCATCAGTTCCCTCTAAATCACCATAGACCTCATCAGTAGATACATGATGGAATCTAAAGTTATCTTTCTTATTGCTATCTAGATTAGACCAATAATCTCTAGCTTCCTCCAATAGTATATATGTACCAACAATATTGGTCTGAATAAATTCACCAGGGCCATCGATTGATCTATCTACATGTGACTCAGCAGCAAGATGCATGACGATATCAGGCCGGTGTTCATTAAACACACGTTTGATCTCATTAGCATCACAAATGTCCACTTGCTCGAATGTGTATCTTGCATCACTTTCAATTGAAGTTAAAGATTCTAAGTTGCCTGCATAGGTTAGCTTATCAACATTGACAACACTATGGTTAGTGTTGTTGATAATATGGCGAATGACAGCAGATCCTATGAAGCCCGCACCACCTGTGACGAGTAGTTTTTTTGAGGTCATTGTTGTTTTATTAATATTGTCATACAAGTTTTAAGAGAAGACTTCCAATTAGATATTTTTATATTAAATACTTTGACTATTTTATCTTTGTTCATTAAGGTGTTTCTCGGCCTTTTGGCAGGCGTTTGATATTGCTGCGTTGAAATAGGATTCACTTCACATTCTATCTTTTCTATTTTAAAGATTTCTTTAGCTAACTCATACCAACTTATCTTTCCCTTACTTGAGTAATGATAAATCTGAGTCATTTGACCTACATCTCTAAATTTTTTATGCTTTATAATTTCTAATATTGCATCTGCTAAATCAGCAGCATAAGTAGGTGAGCCAATTTGATCATTTACCACGCTTAATTCATCTCGCTCTTTGCCAAGTTTTAGCATGGTCTTAACAAAGTTATTACCATATTCAGAATAAAGCCAGCTAGTTCTTATAATAAGAGCATTCATTGGCATTACCGTTTGAAGTGCTTTTTCTCCAGCAAGCTTAGTTTTGCCATAGACGTTTATTGGATTTGGTGTATCTGTTTCTACGTAAGATTTATTTCTATCTCCGTCAAAAATATAGTCAGTAGAGATATGTATTAGCCTTGCTTTCTGACTATTAGCAATGCTTGCTAGTTGTTTTACTGCTAAATGATTTATCTGGTTTGCTAATTTTGGTTCTTCAGCTGCTTTATCTACTGCAGTATAAGCTGCACAGTTAATAATAATATCAAATTTATTTTTTATAAAATAGTGGCTAATATTACTCTCACTACTCAAGTCTAAATCCTCTCTACTAACAAAGATAAAATCATTAGAGCTTTGATTATTATCTATCTCGGTATTAGTTTTAACTATCTTCTGAAAAGATCTTCCTAGTTGGCCATTCTTGCCGGTAACGAGTATTCTCATGACTATTAGTTACTTAAATAAATATTTAGTATTAGCTAAAGATGGGTGGGCTCTGTCTTTATCTGAGAGCTTTAGATCTTCTGCTGATAATTGCCAATCAATTTTAAGCTGGCTATCATCATAAGTAATACCTCGATCATACTCAGGTGCGAAGTAGTTATCAACCTTATAAGCAAAGGTTGCACTATCACTTAATACAACAAAACCGTGTGCAAAACCGTGTGGTACAAATAATTGATGTTTATTCTGTTCGGTCAGCTCTAAAGATACATGTTGACCAAAAGTGGGGCTAGATTTGCGTATATCAACAGCAACATCTAGAACACTACCTTCAATCACCCTTACGAGTTTAGCCTGAGTATAAGGTGGCAGTTGATAATGAAGACCTCTAAGCACGCCTTTAAGTGATTTGGATTCATTATCCTGTACAAAGTTAACTTTGTATCCAACAGCCTCTTCAAGCAGATCTTGTCTAAAGGTTTCTACAAAGTAACCTCTGTCATCACCATGTAAAGTGGGTTCAATAAGTATTACATCTTCAATTGACTGAGGGGTAAGCTTCAATTGATTTCCTCTGCACGTCTGAGAATGTATTGCCCATATTGATTCTTAGCTAAGGGTTGAGCTAGCTCTATGAGTTGTTCTTTATTAATATAGCCTTTCTCAAAGGCAATCTCTTCAATACAGGCTACTTTTAAGCCCTGCCTTCTCTCAATGGTTTCAATAAAGGTTGAGGCCTCTAATAAGCTCTCATGTGTACCAGTATCAAGCCAAGCATAGCCTCTACCCATAAGCTCAACATTTAGACGTTCTTCACTAAGATACATTTGATTAACGGAGGTAATCTCTAACTCACCTCTATCGGATGGGACAACTTCACAAGCCTTCTTAAGTACATCATTAGGATAAAAGTAAAGGCCAGTTACTGCATAGTTACTTTTAGGAGTTTCTGGCTTCTCTTCAATGCTAAGTGCTTTACCCGTGGCATCAAAATCAACTACCCCATAGCGCTCAGGATTTTTAACATGATAACCAAATACAGTTGCCATGTTTTTATCTTTAGCATTTGAGACGGCGTTAGCTAAGATATCAGTCATACCATGTCCATAATAAATGTTGTCACCTAAAATCAAACAGGAATCATCATCACCAATAAAATCTTTGCCCAAGATAAATGCTTGAGCTAAGCCGTCAGGAGAGGGTTGTACTTTATAGCTAAATTTCATACCAATATCACTACCACTTCCTAAAAGTTGCTTAAATTTTGGTAAGTCTTCAGGTGTAGAGATAATTAAAACTTCTTGAATTCCAGCTAGCATTAAAACCGACAATGGATAATAAATCATTGGTTTATCATAAATGGGCATTAATTGCTTAGATATGGTTTTGGTGATGGGATATAGCCGAGTGCCCGAGCCACCAGCCAAGATAATTCCTTTAATTACAGATTTGTGTGTTTTACTCATTAGTTGTCCAATAGTCTTGAATCCATGGAGATGGCTGAATGTGTCGATACCATTTTCCGCTACGCCCTATAATTGCCTCGGGTGGGTTTGGCAATCCATGAAATAAAATAACCCGAGCTCCATTGGGTATCGAAGGAGCTACGAACCAAGATTTAAACCAGGACGGGCAGCATTTATACTTAAAGCTTGGGACCCAGTCATCTGGCCAAAATTCTAACTTACCTATTTTTTCAATTTCTCTAGATAAATACGCTTGCTCATGGCGAACATTATTTTTTACTTGTTCAGAGTTCTTCTCAAAGTATTCCAAAATTTGCGGATATTTTCCAATTTCAAATCGAAATACTGAGGAGTTTCCCTCTCTTTTCTTTGAATTCTTTTTGTCATGTGCAATTAAAAAATTTCCTGGCTGACTGAATAATACATCCAGGTTTCCAACAATTACAACATCTAAGTCAAGAAAAAGTGTTGGTCCAGATAGTCCACCAAAGTCTTTTTTAAATACAGTGAGCTTCCTCCAGCCACGCTCAGGTGATCCTGGTGGTAAGTCAACTTTTGGAAGCTCTTGCACCTCTACTTCGGGTCTAATGCCCAAACTATTTTCAGTAAAGCATACGAATCTGAACTTTGAATCCAAATTTCGAGACACCATTGCATATAGACGGTTTACATATTCTACTGGGAATTTGTCCCCCCATTTCATACAAATAATATTCATAGTTTGATCAGAATTAAAGGCTTTAAATTGCAAGAAAAATTATCAATATTACAACTAAAACCAATATTTAAGAGATATTTTTTTATATTACAGGTGACAGTTCTTTTCATTTTTTGTGTTTCTTGATTATGTGTAATTATAAAGCATCATTAATTAAACATAATCAAGAAACACAAAAAAGGAAAATGACCACTACTCGTTAAAGAACATATGCACTAATATAGTTAAGATTGTAGACGTTTATTCGCTTATTTTTGGTTCAACTGCTTTTAGAGGATTTGGTAGTTATTATTGTCCACAACGTAGACTATTAAAATATGTTCACTTATTGAACATTAACTAAAGTTATGATAAGATAGGAGTTTGAAAAGACTTCTATTTTGCAATTTTCTTTTTGTAATATAGTGCGGTAGCCTGCCTATCTTTTAATTTTTTTAATTTCTTATGGCTAATGAATAATAAAGACATACGCCTTGATCTGCTTCGTAAGTTAGAATTAAACCCTCACTGCACTCAAAGAGAGCTCTCGAAAGATATGGGGATTAGCCTGGGTAAGGTAAACTACTGCATGCAAAAACTGACTGAGAGGGGGTGGGTAAAGCTAACAAACTTCAGCCGTAGTTCAAATAAATTTGGCTATATGTATCTTCTTACTCCTAAAGGAATAGAGCAGAAGGCAAGGCTTACAACATCATTTCTAAAAATAAAGTTGGACGAGTTTGAAATATTAAAAGATGAGATCAATCAGCTAAAACTTGACGAAAAGAAAATGGCTAATGAGAAGTGATAAGAGTTATTATTATTTTTAATGGCCTGCAGGATATTAATGTATAAAGGCTATAGTTGTAAATATATTCAGGCAATATTGCCTTAATATGAAAATAGGTCCAGTCAGATTACTGGCTAAAAAAGATAAGTAAAACTCTATTAGAAGGATAGATGTTAACCTACATAATGTTATTTTATAGAAGAAGAAAATATGATGAATAGTAAAGTGGCATTAATAACAGGCATTACAGGACAGGATGGAGCTTATTTAGCAGAATTCTTACTTGGTAAAGGGTATGTAGTACATGGTGTTAAGCGGCGTGCGTCATCATTTAATACTACTCGAATTGATCATCTATATCAAGACCCACATGAAGTTAATGTAAAGTTTTTTCTTCATTATGGTGATTTAACTGATGCAGCAAATTTAATTAATATAATCCAAGAAACACAACCAAATGAAATTTATAACTTAGCTGCTCAAAGTCATGTCCATGTTTCATTTAAGCAGCCTGAATATACGGCTAATACAGTTGGCTTAGGTACTCTTCGGATATTAGAAGCTATTCGTATTTTAGGTTTAGAGAAAAAAACACGATTCTATCAAGCATCCACTTCTGAGCTCTATGGAGAAGTACAGGAAACGCCGCAAACAGAAAGCACTCCTTTTTATCCCCGCTCACCATATGCTGTAGCTAAGTTATATGCATACTGGATGACTGTTAATTACAGAGAAGCATATGGTATTTATGCTTGTAATGGGATTCTTTTTAACCATGAGTCTCCTGTAAGGGGAGAGAACTTTGTTACTCGAAAAATTACTCGGGCGTTAGCACGTATAAAGCTTGGACTCCAGAAGAAGCTATATCTTGGTAATCTTGATGCTAAACGCGACTGGGGGCACGCAAAAGATTTTGTAGAAATGCAATGGATCATGTTGCAGCAAGAACAGCCAGAAGATTTTGTTATTGCTACAGGAGTGCAAAATAGCGTACGTGATTTTGTAAATATTGCAGCAAGTGAATTAGGGATAGATATTTATTGGAAAGGAAATGGCATTGATGAAAAAGGGTACGATGCTAAAGGCAATTGCATTGTTCTTGTAGATCCTCGCTATTTTCGCCCTACAGAAGTTGAAACCCTCTTAGGAGATTCATCAAAGGCAAAAGATAAGCTGGGTTGGGAGCCAAAAATAAGTTTTGAAGAGCTTGTGTCTGAAATGGTGCGAGAAGATTTAAAGTCTGCTAAACGTGATGCTTTGGTTAAAAAGCATGGTTATGTTTCTTTTGACTTTCATGAATAATATTTTTTATATAAGCTGGTTTTTCTAAATGACCTTGAATCATAAATTATAATAAAGAATGATTATTCTTTTATCTGAAGGACAAAGCCAACGTATAGCATTAGCGCGAGCCTTTTATCATGATCGAACGGTTCTTGTACTGGATGAGTCAACTAGTACGCTTGACCACAAAACTGAACAGGAAATTGTAGAAGAAATAAAACAGTAAAAAGGAATAAAGACTATGATAGTTATTGCACACCGTCTTACAACTGTTCAGAATTGTGACAGGATATATCGTCTGGAAAATGGAGAAATAGTTGCACAAGGTTCATATGAGTCAGTGGTTGAAAAATTAATATGATTTTTGATTATATTAATAATTTATCAAAATATGAAAGATTGTCGGATAATCTGGCTACAGCATTATCTTTTATTTCAAACACAAACTTACAGAACTTGGATATGGGTAAACATTCCATTAACTCTGACGATATTTTTTATATGATAGATGAATATAAAACTAAACCCAGTGTTGAAGGGAAGCTCGAAGCACATAAAAAATATATTGATATACAAACCATGATATCAGGTAGTGAATACATTGGCCATGCACTATTGTCCAATCAAAAAGTTCTTAGAGATTATGATGAACTATATGACTATGCTCTTTATCAGGGGGATGCAACTTTTATTAAGTTAGTGCCAGGTTCTTTTGCTATTTTTTATCCGAATGATCTTCATATGCCTGGTATTGATGAGTATAAAACTGATGTTAAAAAAATGGTAATAAAGGTAAGAATATAGTATGAAAAATGTATTAGTTACTGGCGCAGATGGGTTTATTGGGTCACACCTTACAGAAATGCTTGTAGCCAAAGGCTACTATGTAAAAGCACTTTCACAATATAATTCATTTAATAATTGGGGCTGGCTGGAAGAGGTTAACTGTAAAAAACAGATTGAAGTATTAACAGGTGATATACGAGATTCACATTACTGTAAATATATAACAAAAGACATTGATATTATCTTTCATTTAGCAGCACTTATCGCAATACCTTATTCATATATAGCTCCAGATAGTTATGTTGATACAAATATAACTGGCACGCTTAATATATGCCAGGCAGCAAAAGAAAATGGGGTAGAGCGTGTTATTCATACATCTACAAGTGAAGTTTATGGTACTGCACAATATGTCCCTATTGATGAAAAGCATCCTTTACAACCACAATCACCTTATAGTGCTACTAAGATTGCAGCTGATGCAATGGCGATGAGCTTTTATAATACTTTTGGTTTACCTGTGACGATTGCAAGACCATTTAATACGTATGGTCCGCGTCAATCTGCTCGTGCTGTAATCCCAACAATAATTACACAAATTGCTACAGGTAAAAATGAAATCAAATTGGGAGATGTGTCGCCAACTCGGGACTTTAATTATGTTGAAGATACTTGCCGTGGATTTATTATGCTCGCAGAGAATGATAATACGATTGGTGAAACTATTAATATAGGATCGAACTCAGAAATCAGTATTGCGGATACACTTCAGTTAATTAAAGAATTGATGTCTAGTAATGTTACTTTTATTCATGATGATCAACGCCAGCGTCCTGAAAAATCAGAAGTCTTTCGTCTTTGGTGTGACAATACAAAAATTGAAAAATTAATTGGTTTTCATTCACAAGTAGATATTAGTGCTGGACTGCAAAAAACGATTGACTGGATAACTCAACCAAACAACCTAAAAAAGTATAAAACAGAAATCTATAATGTATAAAGATTTTGTTAAATTTGTCCGGGACATTTATGAAACAAAAGATTTTATACCTTTACATGAGCCTCGCTTCTTTGGCAATGAAAAAAAATATTTGATGGATACTATTGATTCTGCATTTGTATCAAGTGTTGGTAAGTATGTTGATGATTTTGAATCAGCTGTCGCAGGTTATACTGGCGCAAGTTTTGCTATTGCCACGGTAAATGGTACTGCCGCACTTCATACAGCATTAGTATTGGCTGGTGTGAAAAATAATGATGAAGTAATTACACAATCATTAACATTCGTAGCAACTTGTAATGCTATTCGTTATTGTAATGCAGAGCCTGTATTTATCGATGTAAGTAAAGAAACACTTGGCCTTTCAGCAGAAAGTATGTCTACTTTCATCGAAGAAAATTGTGAAATTCGAGATGATGGTTTTTGTTGGAATAAACAATCTAATAAAGTTGTTCGAGCATGTGTGCCTATGCATACCTTTGGATTTCCGGTTGAATTAGACGCAATAAGCTTACTATGTCAGCGTTATAATATTATCTTAGTTGAAGATGCTGCAGAATCACTTGGCAGTAAATATAAAAAACAACATACAGGAACAGTTGGAATACTTTCAGCAGTAAGTTTTAATGGTAATAAAATTATTACTACCGGCGGTGGAGGTATGTTATTAACAAATAATAAGGCACTAGCGGAGAAAGCAAAACATATTACAACCACGGCTAAAGTTAAGAATAGGTGGTGCTTTGAACATGATAGTACAGGTTTTAATTATAGGTTACCTAATATTAATGCCGCTCTAGGTTTAGCCCAAATTGAATCACTGCCAAAAATATTAAATAAAAAGCGTGCTATTGCTAAAAAATATCAAGAATGGGGCGATGAGAATGGTATCCAATTTGTTAAAGAACATGAGTACACCAAAGCAAACTACTGGTTAAATACTATCATAACTGAAAATATAGCTCAGAGAGATGAGCTGCTTGAAGAGACAAATAATAATGGTGTTATGACTCGTCCAGTATGGACGCCTATGCATAAATTACCAATGAATTCACATTGTCAGAAGATAGAATTAACGAATACCGATTGGTTGAATGATCGCCTAGTAAATGTCCCTAGTAGCATGATCATTTAAGTTTCTATGAATATTGTACTTATAGGAACTGTAAAGTTTTCACTAGAGATGTTTTCAGTCTTAGTAGAGTCTGGAGAAAATATTATTGGTGTTGTGACTGGTAAAAATAACAAAATTAATAGTGACTATGCTGACTTAAGTTCAACTTGTCAGAAATATGGAATTCCATGTTTTATTACTGATGATGTTAATTCTACTGATGTAATAAAATGGATTAGCGATTTATCGCCCGACATTATTTTTTGTTTTGGTTGGTCAAAATTAATTAAAAAAGAACTTTTGAATATCACAACTATGGGTGTTATTGGCTACCATCCAGCTGCATTGCCAAAAAATAGAGGACGACATCCATTAATATGGGCTTTAGTTTTGGGTCTGAAAAAAACAGCCTCCTCATTTTTTATAATGGATGAAAGAGCTGATAGTGGAGACGTGATTAGTCAGGAAGAAATAATTATTAATGATGATGATGATGCTAGCTCACTATATGCTAAGATGATATGTATAGCAAAAAAGCAACTACTCACACTTGTTTTAACACTAAAAGAAAAGTCTTTTATAAGGCAACCTCAAGATCATTCAAAAGCGAATATTTGGCGTAAGCGAGGAATGGTTGATGGAATTATAGATTGGCGTATGAGTGCTACAGCAATTAATAATTTGGTTCGTGGACTTACCAAACCCTATATAGGAGCAGAATTTTCGTATAATGGGAATCAATATAAAGTATGGAAAAGTAGAATGCTTGATGATACAGGTTATGAAAATACTGAACCAGGTAAAGTTGTTCAGGTTAAAAATAAAACAGTTGTAGTTAAATGTGCTGAAGGAACAATTGAGCTGTTGAGTATAGATCCTCAATTAGTCATTAGTGAAGGGGAATATTTATGAACGTTATTCTTGTTATTGCACCTCATCCTGATGATGAAACACTCGGTTGCGGTGGAACATTATTACGCCATAAATCAGATGGCGATTTATTATATTGGATAATTATGACAAATATATCTATTGAATCTGGATATACTCAGGATCAAATTGATGATCGCAAGAGTGTTATATCAAAAGTTTCGGAGTCCTATGGTTTTGATTCAGTATTTCAAGCTGAATTTCCTACTACCACGCTTGACACTGTACCCATGAAATCACTAGTTGAATATATATCCACTGTATTTAACAAAGTTAAACCAAATACTGTTTATACTCCATTTAATGGGGATGTTCATACAGATCATCGATATGTATTCGATGCTGTTTCAGCATGTGTAAAACCTTTTCGATATCCATTTGTAACAAGTGTTTTGGCATATCAAACTTTATCCGAAACTGAATATAATCTTCAACCAGGTATTTGTGGTTTTAAGCCTAATGTTTGGGTAGATATTAGTGAGCACCTAGAACAAAAAATAAATATTATGCAAATGTATTCTGGTGAGATTGGAGAACACCCATTTCCTAGGAGTGATAAAAATTTGAGAGCACAGGCTACTGTTGAGGGTGCTAGAGCAGGTAAGAATTATGCTGAAGGTTTTATTTTACTACAAGAAATTAGATGAGTGTTTCTACTAAAAGTAATACAGTCATTATCGGTACAGTGTATCCCAAAGTTGAGCAATACTTGTCTCGCTATCTTGACTCCCTTGAAGCACAAAGCAGTAACTCATTTGACTTACTTTTAGCCAATGATGGATTCATTGGTCTGGAGGATTTGCTCTCAAAGAGAAAATTATATTGGCATATATTAGAGGCAAGTAAAACAGTTTCCGAAACTCGTAGAAAATTAATTAATAAAGCTATTGAATATGGTTATAGCAAGATTATTTTTTCTGATTGTGATGATGAATTGTCATTTAATCGAGTCGATATTTTAAGTTCTTTGCTTGATAAGTATGTTGTTGTTGTAAATGATCTTGATATTATTAATTCTTCCAATCAATTAATTGAAAAAAATTATCTTTCGAATCGTTTTATAGATGGTGAAAGTATTAATCTCACTAAGCTTCAGTCTGGAAATATGATGGGACTAACAAATACCGCTGCTACGGCTTCGGCCTTTAATGGGTGTATTGCACTTCAGAGAGGTGAGGCATTAGCATTTGATTGGTACCTATGGTCAACTGTTTTATTGAATATAAAAGACGTTATTTTCACTAATAAGACAACGACAAAATATAGGACCTATTCGAATAATGTGGCAGGACTTCCCCAAGCTATTAATAAAATTAATGTCTTTAATGGATTAAAAGTAAAACATGATTACTATAAATTAATGTCAGAGATCAAAGATAGTTATTCAGAGATAAAAGATAGTTATAATCATCAAGTTAATCAACTCCAGTGTGATCGTAACAAATTAAGTGATGAAAATATTGCAAAGTATATTTCTGCTCTTCAAAAAAAGAAAATTAACCATCCGATATGGTGGGAACAAATAAAACTTTTAACTGAGGTAAATATCTTATGAAAATAAAACTAAATGAAAAACATACTATCTCTAAAAATGATAGGCCATATATAATCGCCGAGATTGGTTCTAATCATAATGGTGATATGGACATTGCACGAAATCTTATTGATGCAGCAAAAGAATCTGGCGCGGATTGTGTGAAATTTCAGTCTTGGTCAAAGGAAACTATTTTCTCAAAGAAAAATTATGATGCCAATTATTTTTTAGATGACGATTATAGGGAAAGAGAGGATTATACTTTAGAGGAAATTGTTGAAGAGTATTCAATTTCAGAAAATGAACTTCTTGATATGAAAAAATATGCAAATAGCATAGGTATTGACTGCACATCAACGCCTTTCTCAAGACCTGAAGTAGACTTTTTAGTTGATAAAATGCAGGCGGATTTTATTAAGGTTGCATCAATGGATCTTAATAATTATGCATTCCTTGATTATATTGCAAGAAAACAAAAACCAATTGTTCTGTCAACAGGGTTGAGCACATTGTCAGAAATTGATACTGCAATAAGAACAATCGAAGAAGCGGGTAATGATCAAATTATAATATTACATTGCGTTGCAATTTATCCGACAAAAGACGTGGACGTTAATCTGAGAAATATTGATACACTTTCAACTCTTTATCCTTATCCTATTGGATTTTCAGATCATACTCTTGGAACTTATATCTCTCTTGCAGCTGTTGCTAAAGGAGCTTGCCTTATTGAGAAACATTTTACGCTAGATAAGGAAATGGAAGGTTGGGACCATAAAATATCTGCTTCACCAGATGATATGAAAGTTATTGTTGAAGCTTCTCGAAGAGTGCATGAGGCATTGGGGAATCCTAGAGTCTCTCGAATAGAGAATAAAGAGCGTCTGGAATCATTTCGAAGAAGTATTGTCTCTGCAAAAGATATTAATAAAGGTGATGTTATTACAGAAAAGATGATTGATTTTAAGAGACCAGGAACTGGTTTGCCTCCTGAATCTATAAACTATATCATCGGTAAAAAAGCAAATCGTAATATTGCATATGATGAGATTATAAATTTTGAAGATTTTTGAGTTTAAATAGGTATTACTCATTTGGTAATTGCCTCCTATACTGATTCTAATTAAGCTATAGCCATAAGTTATGATCTCGAGTCAGTGAGTTATATTAAAAATAAAAGATACCCCTAGAAGTGAAAAAAGAAAGAGCAAAAGTGAATATTATTCTATGAAAAATTTAATAAAATATACAGTACAAGAGACAATATCTGTCCGTGATGCAATCAAATGGATGAGTGATTCAGAAGTTGAAATATGTATATGTATTAATGATAAGGATAAGGTTGTCGGTGTCTTTACTCAGGGAGATTTTAGGAGAGCAATTTTTGAAGGAATGCAGTTAGATGATGATGTAGGAACATTTTTAAATGACAAATATATTTCTGTGTTAAAAAATTTTCAAGATAATGAGGTCGAAAAGATTTTCAATGAAACTGTCATTAAACAAATTCCCGTTATAGATAATGGTTATTTAATTGATATAGTTAGTAAGGATGAATACTATAAAGGCAAAGAACATAAACATGGAAGTGCCCTAAATAATCTCGTGATTATAATGGCAGGAGGAAAGGGAACCAGGCTAGATCCATTCACTAGAATTTTACCAAAAGCTTTGATTCCATTTGGCGATGATCCCGTAATTAAAGTCATAATGGACAAGTTTGGAAGTTATGGCATGCGTAACTTTAAGATTTCAGTTAACGAAAAAAGTCGGATGATAAAGGCATATTTTCATGATCATGAGCTTCCATATAGTATTGAGTATATAGAGGAGGATAAACCATTAGGAACCATTGGTGCAGTAAAAATGATAGAAGGTAATATTGCTGAACCTTTTTTTGTTACCAATTGCGATATTATACTGAAGACAAATTATTCTTCTGTGATGGATTTTCATCTGAATGGAAATTATGACTTAACATTAATCGGTGCTATGCATAACTTTAAAATTGCATATGGTGTGTGTGAAATAGAGAACAATGGTCATTTGATTTCATTAAATGAAAAACCAAGTTATGACTATCTTGTAAACACCGGAGTATATATATTTAATCCAGAATTACTAAATTACATTCCTGAGAATGAACATTTTGATATTACTAATTTATTAGAAGAATTAAGAATTAAAAATAAGAAAATTGGTGTTTATCCAATAACTGAGCATGATTGGATAGATATAGGGCAATGGACTGAGTACCATAATGGTATAAACAAAATTGATGAGTTGAAAGTTGGTAAGAATTAGTCATTATTTTTTATAGGGCAGTTTCATTCCCGATATATATGCTGAAAGAATTATTGACCCAAGAGCATGATATGACATTGCATTTGATGAAACTGTTTCTCTGGAAGAATTTTAAATATGACACTTAGACTCATTGTGCCAATTAATCTTTTGTTCCTAGAGTTAATTAGGAGGGCTTAATGATTGTAATTATTCCAGCTCGTGGTGGAAGTAAAGGGTTGCCAGGGAAAAATGTTCGCCCATTAGGTGGTATTCCTTTAATTGCCCATTCGATAAAAGCTGCATTAAAATCACAATTAGTTAGCCGAGTTATTGTTTCAACTGATGATGATGAAATTGGAGCTGTCGCGAAGGAATATGGCGCAGAGTTTTATAAGCGGCCTGCAGAATTAGCTGATGACAATTCAATGGTAATGGATTCTTATTTTAATTTGGTCGATCAAATAGCAGAACAAACAAGTGTCCCTGTAAAATCATTTATTGCATTATTGCCAACATCACCGCTAAGACTAGCCTCAGATATAGATAATGCCATAGAAGTTTTTAATCGTCAGAAGGCGGATTCTGTTATTAGTGTCACTGAATCACCCGTTCCTATTCAATGGTATAGAAAAATCAAATCTTCGGGTGTGGTATGTGATTATTCTCCAGATTTTAATGCTGTTATTAATAGACAAGCATTAGAACAAACGTATATTCCAAATGGGGCAATTTTTATTTTTCGCACAGAAATACTTCGCAGAACTAGAAAATATTATACAGAATATACATACCCCTATATAATGCCACGAATTCGTTCTGTTGATATTGACGATCTTATAGATTTTCAGTTGGCAGAATTGTTATTGTCACATTACACTACTCATGAGCACTTGAATAAATAATAAATACAAGGCTTTAGAAGGTGTGCTGAAGGATCTATTGATACAGAATATGACTTCATGTTGGCCGAATATCATGCTTAAAGGAATAAATAAGTGATAACTAATTTTCTTTTTTGTAATACATGAGCAGAATATGAAAACAATAAGCATAATTACTTAAAATATACTATATGTGCAGTTTAAATAAGCCAACGCATATTAACTTTTTGATTATAAATGAAGGTATAAAAAATGCACAATGATCTTCTGAGATTAAAAAAGCTTTACGATGGTGGAAGCAATATAATTGAGTACTTAAAAAATACATCACATGATGCAATTGACTCTAGTTTAGCTATTGCTATAAGTTATGATCTTCAGGCCGGTAGTTACATAAAAAAAGCAAAGGAGAATCCTAAATACGAAGAAGAAAGGGCGTTGGTTTATTCTAATATAATTAACCAACTCGGCCCATATGAAACAGTTCTTGAAGCTGGCGTAGGAGAAGGCACAACATTAGGTAGTATTTTACCACGATTGAATAATAGCGTTGTGTCAGCAGGGTTTGATATTTCCTATTCTAGGATCAAGTATGCGAAAAGTTTTTTGACCGATGTTGGTGTATTCAATACCAAGCTTTATATGGGGGATTTATTTCATTCACCCTTTAAAGATAGCTCAATTGACATTGTTTATACTAATCATACATTAGAGCCAAATGGTGGGAGTGAGAATGAGGCCCTACAAGAGTTATATAGGATTACAAAAAACTATCTTGTACTTTTTGAACCAATATATGAACTAGCAAATAATAATTCAAAAAAACATATGGATAAACATAGCTATGTTAAAAGTTTGTATTCATCTGCTTTGGAATTAGGTTATAAGGTTATTGAGTATAAGTTAATATTTGGTGACAATCCTAATAGTCATAATAATACGGGAGTTATGATTATTGAAAAGTCATCAATTTATACAGTAACTGAAGAGGCAAATATTAAGTTAGCTTGTCCTGTATCAAAAAACCCCTTGGAAAGCTTCAGTGATAGTTTTTATTGCAGAGAAAGTATGCTTCTTTACCCAGTGATTAATAAAATCCCCTGCTTACTTCCAGGTAATGCAATTATTGCTACACATTTTTTGGATATCATTGAAACCAATACATCTAATTCTGATCTTTACAATGATAAATTATAAAAATCTTATAAGTCAATGTGAAGATTCAAAGCATGAAATGGAAATAATTTCTGATTTTTTTATAAAAGTAGAAAAAAGATTTTATGTGTCAGTTTTAACGATGACATTTCAACAGTGCAAGTTCTTAAAAAAAAGGTATTAAGTGAAAATTACTGGCACTAATTTTTTAATTTTAAAAGCAATTTTTCGCCTTCTTGGTGAAGATAAGTCTAAATTATTGTTTATATTATTGCTAATTATGTGTCTTGCGCTACTTGAAGTTTTAGGGTTGGCAGTGCTTGGACCGTATATTGCTATAATAGTTAATCCTGAACTTATTAATGGTTCATTGGCCAAAGTAATCTATGCACTTGGACTTCCCAGCGAAATAGAATCTTTAGTTATAGTTATTGGGATAATCCTGCTAGCTATATTTTCAATTAAAATATTATGCTCACTTTGGGCTAATTCAGTAATTATTAAGTTTGGTCAAAATCAGCAATTAAAATTACGCTCTCATTTGATGCAAATTTATCAACAAATGCCTTACACAGATTTTATAGATCGAAATAGTTCTGAATATATTTATAACATCCAATCATTAGTAACAAATTTCTCTGTTTTACTAATAATTATTCTAGGAATGGTGAGCAGTGGAATTATAGGGCTGGGGATTGGAGTTTTTTTAGCATGGAGTAATCCTTATGTGATGATGATGTTACTAATATTGCTTGGAGTATCAATATTTACCTATAACAAATTATTTAGACATCGTCTTGTTGATTATGGAAAGAGAAGTAATATTGCTTCAGTATCAATGATACAAGGCATTAATGAGAGTATGTCTGGCCTTAAAGAAATTCGTATTTTTGGAGATGAACCGTTTTTTTACAATAAAGTTAGAAAGGATGCAAAAGATTTTTCAATTTTTCAAACAAAATTACATTTTCATGCTTTAGTACCACGCCATTTATTGGAGTTCGTAATTATATTTTTTGTGATATTACTGGTTATGTTTGAGTTATTTATTGGAAAAGATTTACAAACATTGGCACCAACTCTAGGTTTATTTGGATTTGCTGCAATAAGAATTTTACCAATAGCAACCGTATTATCTTCTGGGTTAAATCAGTTTCACGCAAGGAATGATGGTGTTTTTCGTTTATACAAAGACTTTATAGAGTTTGAGAAAAATACATTATCCGATACAAGCAAAAGCACAACTATAAAGCCAGTACCATTTAGTAATTTTGAAATGAGTTCAGTTGAGTTTTCATATCCTGGCATGGATAGAAAAATATTAACAGATATTTCTTTAAAAATTGAAAGTGGTGAATCTATTGGAATTATTGGGCCTTCAGGGTCTGGAAAAACAACATTGATTGATTTAATGCTTGGCCTTCTGGCTCCCCAAACAGGTGTAATTAAGTACAATGGAGAAGTGTCAAACAGTGCATTCCTTGCATGGCGATCTCAAATTGCATACTTGCCACAAGATATTTTTTTAATGGATGATACATTAAGAAATAATATTATCCTTGGGAAAGAATTTAACGAGTTAAAGTTAAGGAGCTCAATAAAACAAGCAAGATTAACAGAGTTTGTTTCACAACTTGCTGAAGGGGTAGGTACAGTTGTAGGTGAAAGAGGAGTGCGAATTTCTGGAGGGCAGCGCCAACGAATTGCCTTAGCAAGAGCCTTCTACCATGAAACAAATATATTGATAATGGATGAATCTACTAGTGCTTTAGATAGCAAAACTGAACGTGAGATAACAGATGAAATTAAACTTCTCAAAGGAAAAAAAACTCTGATTGTTATTGCACATAGACTTTCAACTTTGCAACACTGCGACCGTATTTATAGGATCGAAAATGGCAGTATTGTGAGCGTTGGTGTTTTGGACGATGATCTTAATTTCACTACAAGCCTAAGTGGTGAAAATAAGTTCAACATGAAAAATGTATAAAATTTAAATTATTATGACAAAGAGATGTAATTTTGAGGTGGTATTTTGCAAGCTTTTGTTTCTCTAAATAAATAGCATGAAAACTTTATACGAGGGGTTTGGTAC
>Ga0209482_1001190_pt1 | contig 18702 bp, 14 predicted proteins | sample CoawatmetaG10DNA_FD_187512 | JGI IMG/M metagenome (GOLD analysis project Ga0209482, IMG submission 187512) | Marine microbial communities from the West Antarctic Peninsula - Coastal water metaG104-DNA (SPAdes) (version 2) | ecosystem: Environmental > Aquatic > Marine > Coastal ...
CTTCATTGCCACAGACTTACCCGGGATTATCTGATATCCATCTATTATCAGGATATCCTCCCTCAGTTCGTTTTAAAGGCGATATTGTTAGAGCTGATTTGGAAAATATAAGTGATGAAGATTTGAAAGAATTTTTTCAAGAACATATGTCTGAAAAACAATTTACTCATTATACAGCGACTGGCGATATGGATTATGCAGTCACTGCTGAGGGTCAACGCTTTCGTGCCAATGCGTTCCAATCTTCGCACGGTCATTGTTGTGTGTTACGTTTAATCGTGACTTCTATCCCTGATATTAACGTATTACAACTTCCACAAGCCATACATAAAGTTCTAAATCAACATGCAGGCTTAGTGTTAGTCACGGGTCAAACAGGTTCAGGCAAATCAACTTCCTTAGCATCCATGATTGATAAACTGAATAAAACACGTCATGCCAATATTATTACCATTGAAGATCCAATTGAATTTGTGCACTCAAATAAACAATCTATAATTTCTCAAAGAGAAGTGGGAAAAGATACACAGTCTTTTGCAAGTGCAATTAAAGCTGCTTTACGTGAAGATCCAGATATAATTTTATTAGGTGAGCTTAGAGATTATGAAACAATTTCGCTGGCCCTCACAGCAGCAGAAACCGGACACTTGGTTTTTGGCACGCTACACACCAGTGGTGCTTCCTCTACTATTAATCGTATCGTGGATGCCTTTCCAGCCTCGGAACAAGGGCAGGCTCGCTCCCAACTTTCCACTTCATTACAAATGGTCATGACCCAACGTCTCTTTAAGAAAAAAGATGGTAGTGGCAGAGTGGGGGCTTTTGAATTAATGGTATGCACATCGGCGATCCGTAACCTTATCCGAGAAGCAAAAATTCCTCAAATTGATCAAATGATTGAGACGGGTGCCCAAGATGGCATGGTGCAGATGAGTAAGTCCATTGAAAATCTTGTCGCAAAAAATATTATTGACCAGCCTCCTGATATAAGTGAGCACTAAAGGATTTTCACTCATTGAACTATTAGTTGTGATTGCAATTCTTGGCATTATTACATCTACAGGATTTCTTTTTTTGAAGGATTCAGTCCGGGATTCACGTATACAAAATGAATTTACCCATACGCTTCAACTAATAAAGAAGTATGCAAAACAATCGTTAACATCTCAAGAGCCAATACTAATAAATTTTTCTTATACTTCATCTGATACAATAGCGTCGATCTATACAATGAATGAAAATGATTTTAGTCGCTTTCATAAAACAGATTGTACTGGTATAGATCCAACAAATTCTGAAAAGTATTTTCAAATTTCCGAGACCAATAACACGTTTAGTAATGTGTCTATAAAAGCATGCGATGGATCGGATAATATTAACATTTGTTTTACAGGAAGGGGTGGATTCGTAGACTCTTTCCCAGATAATGATTCAAAACCAACGGTTTATATTTTACCTTATCAAGATCATGATTGTACATTTTTAGCTTCTGGTAATGAAATTCCTCATCAACGTCACATTACCCTATATACAAGTGGTTACATTGATGACCCATCAAGATGAAACAGCAAATAATCAATAAGTTCAAACAATTTCAAAAAGGTTTTACGTTAGTTGAAGCCATGGTGGCTTTAGCTATTATGGCTGTAGCCATACTTGCTTTGATGCAAACAAATGTTTTTCAAAGTGATAGAATTAAAACCGATCGTATTATCGAACAATCGGCAGAAATTTGTAATTATTTATTTGAAGATTTAACCACTATCTATGAGAAAGATCTTCATCGTATTGGTCCTCTTGCAATTGTAAGTACCAGTACCAACGATAAGGAAAATAGTTTTACCGTTAATAATGATCCTGATAATCCTCCTCAGCCGGGTGATAAATTTCTTGTACAGGGAATTGATGGAATCTGGACTGTTAAAGAGTATGCTGAAAAAATAATAACTGTTGAAGAAAGTGTCGAAACTGAAGCCCAATTAGGAAATCAGGTTAAATTTATTAGTTTTGCTAGAAGTGCGATCGATGATTACAGAATCTTACCTAATAAAGAAAAAAAAGATAGTTTGGATACTATCGATTTTACCATAAATAAAACTGATATTAATGAAAAGTTAAGTGAACGTTTCACGGAAGTTGAAGCTGCTGCAATTAAACCTAAATGGATTGAATGGCAGACAAACATTGATTCATTGTTAGATGTTGCAAGAAACACAGATATACGAAAGATGGAGATACTGTGCGATGAAGACAAAGGTAATTGTAAAGATACACAACGTAAAGTTATTTGTAGTATCGGGAGATCAGGTGATGTGCAAAAATATACTAAAGTATTTGGATATAGTGACAGGGAAAACCAAGTATTTGCTTCTGCTGGTTTCATAAGCTCTGATATTTCTCAAGAAGAATGCACTTTTGATGGAGATGGTTTACCTGCTACTAAAACATTACCAATTACTGTTCAGTTAAACTCACCTAACAATGAAGGTTCTTTAATTATCGACTATCAGTTTTCTCATGGAACTACCAATTCTGAAGATTTTTTAGATGTAAACACAGATCGTCAATCTTTAACATTTAAGAAGGATGATATTTCTAAAACAATACCATATGAAATACAATGTGATAACGATGTTGAATCGGATGAAAATTTCACTGTTGTTTTTTTCCCTTCTGATGAAGTCCAAGGAGAAAGTGGTTATTATGATTTAAATTGTCGGAAAGATGAAGATGATAGATGCGTTGTTAATGCAATGCTTGTGAACGATGATTTTATCAATGGAATAGTGCAATTTGCAAGTATTGATGACGACTATGTAGGGTGTTTGCCTTCTGTTAGTGGAGATGATGAATTTACTTGCCGCGTGACGGAAGGTGGTCTTACCAATGAAGATATTAATGAATGGGAATTAGGATGTGAAATAGAGGAGGGAAATGTAACAACTTCATTTCCTGTGCAAGTTTTAGATGAAGAAGGTGAAGCATTAACTTCTCATGACCCAATTACCATTCTATTTGAACCATTAAATCTTAAGGATCATTATGAAGAAGCGCGACCAATTTACCAGCATAACATAACTGCTGAGGGTTTTAGCTGTTCAATTCCTGATGGTTACAGTAAAGCAGATTGTGTATTTTCTGTTATTCCCAATCAAGATGACAATAACAATAGAAAATTTCGATTTAGAATATCTGAAATTGTAGAGGAAAAAGCAAAAATTAAAGAAGATGAAGAAGAGTACAGCAATGCATTTGAAATTATTATTCACGATGATGATGAAAGAGGGTTAGCCTGTGAAGCAAAAAGTACTGAACAAATTTACTATGTTGTTCAAAGAACTTATGAAGACGATGAGGGAAAAGAAAAAACTATAAGAAGACCAGTAAAAACTTCAGTCATTAATATCCCTGAAGATACAAATCCCGTTGAGTGGTATAATAATAATGGTTCTGAGGACAGCACAAAAAGAGTAGATGCATCTACTCAATTACAGCATTTCACACATCATGATTCAATTACTTTTTTTATTGCTAAATATTTAGGAGGCAGTGATAGTCAAAGTCTGGATAGTTCAACTTCAAAAAAAATGACGCATACATTTAGAGAAGGTACTTATTCACTTTGGTTTTTCTTTGATTCTTATAATAATAATTGTAGTGATGCTACCCCTAGTAGAGATAGTAACATTTGGTATACTTCTGATAAAGCTAAGGCAGCTGGATTTCATAAAGATTATGATGGGCTGTTTTTGAAGCACAATACGAAAGATAAAAAACAAACTATGTGCAGTTTAAGATATGCTATTTATAATATGCCTTGTATTGAACCTTCTGATATAGATGGTCAGCCTTCATCTGGAGGTGGTAAATGTTCACAAATTGTAGTAGCTGATGACGCTTCAGAAAGTGACATAAGTGTTGATTTTACAGATGAATGTTTAAATTTACCAAATGGAAAAAAAGATCCAGATTGCCCTTCACGATGGGATGGTTGGTATAATTGGGCAGGAGCTCATGATGGTTTGGTCATTGATATGGATGTCAATCTCATTGAAATGCGTGATCCGTTAAAAATGGAACTTAATCCATCATTTGTTATTACTGAAACAAATGGTTTTGATAATAATCAAGAGGATGGCTTAAGATATGTTTACCGGAATACTGACCAGCAAGTAGATAATGAAAATGCACGTCTTTACAATTTTAAACAATCAATTTCACCAACGCCAGATAATGCTGAACTCAATATGGTATTGGGGCAATTATATAAAAGAGGAGATGACACAGGTCCCTATACAATAGATGATGACAAGTTTAATGTTGTAGTTGAAAAAGATGGTCAAATACAAAAATTATATGTTAAATTAACTCAAGCTGGCCTTAATTATGTACAAGAATTAGGAGAAACGCAAGCAGAAGAACTTGAACCTACAGTGAGTAGAGGAGATTCAGATACAGGGGTAATACATATTGATTTGAACAATCCACAATTTGCATCAAGATGCACATATATGGATAATCCTTTAAAGGGCTCAGTGCCAAATTACGATATTACAGACACTAAACCCTGTTTTAGTGAAGTAAAAGCTTGTGATGGAGCAAATTTTTCCCCGCTGCCTGATGATGAAATTTTTCTTGATTTAACAGGGGCTCTCAATTGCAATCCTCCTTCAGTTTCAATTAGTCCAAGATTAAATATAGAGGACAGCCTTAGTTGTAGAGATGAAGAAGCTGATACCCCATGCGTGTTGGAAGCTATAGAAGATAGCATAGGTGATGAAATTGCTGCATTTTATCTCCAACTAGATGATGGAGTGAACAATGAATTTGATGTTCAATATAGCATTAGCACTGAGATGGATGGGGTGGATTTGAGGGATACAATTAATCCAGGAGATAACTGTGAGTTTAATAATGATGCAGGTGAATATATTTGCACGTGTCATTTCGACTTAGGAGAACATGAAGCATTATGTCAATTTGGTTTAAATAACAGAGTTATTGAATATAATGATGAAATTAATATTACCTTGAGTAGCGTTGACAGTGAAATTTATTTAATTACTGAAGGTGCTTATGAAGAAGAAACAGAAATATTTGCAAGTGTGCCAATAATCCTCACTCCCTAGAAGAATACTAAGCCAAAAAAAATATAAACATTTATGAGTAGTAAGATTCCAATAAATCTTGTAATTTTAATAATATGTATAGTCAAAAAGGTTTTTCCTTAGTAGAATTACTGATCGCAATTGCCGTGCTTAGTATGGTGATTGCAGGTTCTTTGATGGCTTTCCAAGTTCTGCAGCAAAACACAGCGTCCAATACACTTTACACCAATATAGGACAAAAAGCAGATTTTGTTCTTCGTAAAATGGAGCGAGAATTAAAACAAACTGGTTACCACTATCCTTCCAATACCTACAACACTATACCTAGTTTTGATAATGAACTCCCAATTAAGGTACTACACTTAGATGAAAAAAGGATTGACATTTGTTTTGATCGATCTTTTGAAAATCGTATTGTTATCAGTTATAATTATAATCCTGAAGACAAAGAACTTAAACGGGCAGTACTTCAATTAAATGGTAATGATTGCAATTCTGAGACTCCAGATGATTGGGAACCTGTCATAAAAGGATTAGCAGACTTTACAACATCTACTCAAGAAGAAATACAGAGAGAGAAAAATATACTCATTGAGATGTGGCTATATACGCAGGGCGACGACACAAAAAAATTTCAAACTTCTGTTAATTTATCAAATTTATTAATAGAAATAGAAGATGAAGAAGAGATTATGGAAGATGAAGATTAAATAATGTTTTTTTTTAAATATCTCTTATCTTTTGCAAAATCAAACCAACAAGGTATGGCTCTTGCATTAGTTACTATTCTTGTTGCTGTGATGACGTTAAGCTCTTTATCTATATTTTACTTATCTTCTGCTTTTAATCAAGGATCATTTAAATCAATAGCGCGTCAACAAACCCAATTTGCAGCTGAGGCGGGTTTGCAAAAAGGCTTGAGGTGGTTAGAGACAACAGCAACAATTAGCGGGCATTGGTCAATGAATAATCATTTCAACGATCCTATTCAATTTAAAGAAAGCCCTAGCCTTACTGAAGAAGAAAAAAAATGTCTTGGGAGTTTTGGATATCATGAAAATTTTGTACATTTTGTTCATCATATACCTTTAGAACCTATGATCGAAGGAGAAATAGACAATTATTTTAATTATGTCGTGATTCAAAAAATTGCGGAAGAATTCCAATATCTTAAAACTAGTGGGGAAGAAACCATTCATTCAAAAGGAAAAGATATACTTGAGGAATATGGTGCTCCTAGCTGGACAGCCTTTACACTTGAATTATGGATTAAAAGTACAAATGGAGAAAAAACACTAGTTCCAATATTTGAGCTTTCTGGTGATGGAAATCAAATAAGACTTGAACGATTAGCTAACAATGGGTTGCGAGCCACCATTGGAACTGGAGACAGCTTTCAATCTGATGAAAATATAGAACTCGCTGAAAATGAATACCAGCATGTTGTACTAAGTTGGAGCAAGGATGAAGGAGCTTCTTTTTATGTAGACATAGATGATAGTGATGATTATGCAAATGATAGTAATAGCTCAATTGTAAAAGAAGATTTACCGGCAATTACGATACCAAGTGGTAATGGTAGAATGATTGTTGCCAAAAGTGCAGATATAGATATTTCTGGTTTGCGTTTATGGAATACCAAACGCTCCAATACACAGATATTCAATAATGTACGTAATTTTATCAAAACAAATGATAACTTAATTGTTAGTTATTATTTTGACAGTGAAGATGAACTTAATGGAGCAACTGTAAGCAAAAATCCAGACCAGTTCATATGTCAAGGAGGAAGATGTGGTCTTGTTCACGCTAGTGTTGAGAAATCTATTCAAATTATTGATTTTAATGAAGAATTAAACAGTACGGATGACACGTTAGTTGATCACTACACTAGGGTTCCAGAAACTAGTTACTTTAAGATTATGAGTTGTGGATTAGGGCCCTTAGATACTATGGTGAGCATGGAAAGTATTATGAAATTTGAAAAATTTAATGACATCAGCGCTATAAAAGTGGGTGAAAAATTTTTATAGCATTAGGTAATTAAAATTAACCTTCAAAATCCACATCCTGCTCTTCATCAGTATTGTTCTCTTCATCAGTATTGTTCTCTTCATCAGTGATATTTTCTTCAATCACTTTCTCATGCAGTATAGAAATGTTTTTACAAATTCTTTTAAGATAAGGTTGGGAAATTTTATATATTGCTCCACCTACCTCAATGTCAATAGAGTTTTTTCGAAGAGATAAATCATAGTCTTTTAAACCAGATGATTTAAGGCTCGATTGTATTACTTCTTGTATTATAAACTGACTTTTTTTTAGAGGCGTATATAAAGGATAGGTTGCATTACACCGATCAATGACTAATGAATAAGCGACAATGCGATCCATTAATTGCCATCGTTCTGCTGAAGATTTATTTATAAAAGAAATTGATTCTATAAATTCCATAAAACTTTGATCTAAATCTAAAAGATAAGGTGAATTATTACTTTTTGCACTTAAAGATAAAATACAACTAGCAAGTAAAATAAAAACAATACAAGTTCGCCAAAACATTTAATATGTCTATATATATATAATTTAATAATGTTTATATTAATTTTACTAGCTAATATTGTTGATTTTCCGCATTATCTGTAATGTAACTAGAATAATCATTAATCAATGATTATAAGCACAAAATGAATAAAAATACTGATCAATTTGGCCGACCACTTGATGCATCAAGTAAAAATGAGCCAAAAGAGCGTATAACAAATACAGTCAATGAGGCATTAGAGAATATTAAAGAAAAAATTAATAGTCCATCCAATCAAGCATTTGAACCACCACTCGATACACAAGATCAAACAAATGATTTTGAAAACAAAGATACTTTTGAGACATCTAATATTGAAGAGAAATCCTCTACACAAGATTTTAGCAATGATTTTGTTCCCTCTGAATCAGAAGATACGTTTGCAGGAGAATTTAATGTTGACGCAACTCCTAACATAGAGGCAGAAAGGACAAACGATCAAAGCACTCCTTATAGTCCTGCTGCACAACAACCTGTAGATAGTTCCTTTACTGATACACAGGACAATCAACCTACCAGTCAACCAAAGCTTACTGCTGATGCTATAGCTGTTCATGAATATCAAGTACAATTAATTAAAATGATGCAATTACTTCAATCACAAAACTTACAAATACTAGGACTATCAAAAAAAATGGATGATTTAAATGAACAGCGCCTTCTAGAGAATAAAAAGGATAATATAGAAGAAATAGAGAATAAAATAAAAGAAAGTGAAAAGGAAAAAAAACAGGAGAAAATTGATCAGACTGTAATAGTAACTCCTCCTCCCCAACCTTCCTTGGATCAATCATCTTCTATTAAACAAGCTACTTCTCCTCAAGAAGTCAAAGATAAGACTAAATTACAACTAACCTTTTTAGGTGGGATCATCTTCATTATAATTTTTTTATTTATTATTTTAGGCGCGTATTCATATCTAGTTCTTGAGAAAATTTTGCCCCTGTCTTCAAGCACACCTGGCTACATATTTATTTTATCAATTATAGATCTTTTTGAACAGCTTTTTTTCTGGTTGTAATTTCTTTTGTCATTACTAGGTGATTGATCCAAGGATATTCTGCTTTAATAAATTCTACACTATCCATAATTGTATTCATAAAATGAGTTCCAAGTCCTCCAATCCTAATCTCATCTAAAGCGCGAGGTTTAATTTTGGTAACATCAGCAGGATGACCTTGATCAAAAATATTGACTTTGAGAAGCGATGTATGATGTTGGATACATATTTGAATTTTACCTTCTGGCAAATCCAAATAAGCATGACGAATAATATTCTGACAAGCTTCATCAATTGCCAAAACCAATTCTTCTTTTTCCTCTAATGGTAGAGTAAGAGTATCAGTGGATAAAAAATTACGGGTAAATTCACGGATTTTTCTTAAATTTGCACTCTGAGATTGTACTGTGACACAGTCGTTCATGAATTAATTTCTACATTCTATTTAAAGTAGGTATTATATAGAATATCACTCATTATTATATAGGAATTAAATAATTTATAAATAAGGAAAAAGACTGACTGAATATGATTAAAGAATTAATAACAGATCTTAAAGTGCGTACCGTTCTATTCGGTGCCATGATTCTTTTTCTTTTTTTTTTATTCATCCGGTTTATTGATCCTAGTTTTTTTGCCAATGTTCGCCAGAATAGCTTTGATTATTATCAAGATTTTTTTCCGATAAGTTATGAGGAATCACCAGTCACTATTGTTGCTATTGATGAAAAAAGCTTAGAAGAATACGGTCAATTTCCTTGGCCTCGAAATCTTCTTGCCTCTTTGGTTGATAAAATTGGTAAAGCTGGAGCTATTGTTATTGGCATAGATATTTTGCTACCAGAAGAAGACAGAACATCTCTTGATAAAATAGCTCAACAGTATCAATTGGATAAAGAAAAATTTAAAGATTTTTATTTTCAATTATCTAATGATCAATTACTTTCCAATGTATTTCGTCAATATAATGTTGTTATGGGATTATCCCCAACTTTCTATGTTCAGAAAAAAACGAAAACAATGAAAGAGCGCATTCGTTATACTGTAGAAAAAAAAGGAAGTATCAATACTGGCTCTTATTTTTATTTTCCAGAAAGTCTACATTCGCTTGATATCTTTGAACAAAATGTGCGTGGTCTAGGAAATTTAGGATATGTACCTGAGAAGGATGGCGTAGTACGCAAAGTTCCTTTGATGACAAAAATTGGACAAAAGATGTGGCCCTCTATGGAGCTCGAAATGATTCGCACAGCACTAAATCAAAAAAAATTTTATTTAAGTGAAAAATATATGCAAGGGCACTTTGTTTCTATAGGTGATTATTCAATTCCTACTGATCAACAAAGTCAAAAATGGATCTATTACAAAGACTCTCTTCCACAACAATATATATCAGCTGCGGATGTATTAAATGAAACATTTAATATTGAATATATTCAAAATAAAATTGTCTATATTGGCGCAACGGCTGTAGGGCTTAGTGATATAGTAGCCACACCGCGTTCACCAGCGGTTATGGGCGTGGAAGTACGGGCTAATATTATGGAGAATATATTAAGCAATCATCATATCACTAAGCCGCAATGGTCTATTATTCTCGAGTTGAGTTTATTATTTCTTACCACTGGCATTATTTTTTATACCAGCGTTAAAATAAAACCCTTAATATCGCTTCCTGTTTTTGGTATATGTCAATTAGTTTTACCCACAGTTAGTTTTCTAATTTTTCGCAATTTATTGATCTTAGTAGATTTTACCTTTGGATTTTTAATGGGCTTTATCTCTCTTGCATCAGCTTATTTCCTTAATTTTTCGCATAAAAATTTTATTGCCCAAGCAGAAAAACAACGTCGACTAAAGATTCTTAAAGAAATGGAATTTGCCCAAGAAATACAGTCTTTTTTAATTCCTCAAGAGCACCTTCAACCCAATGTTATTTATGGAATCAATATTCCAGCTAAACAAGTCTCCGGGGATTATTTTGATTATCTCACCCGTAATGACGGATGCATTATCTTTACTCTTGCCGATGTTTCTGGAAAAGGAGCTGCCTCTGGCCTAATGATGTCAAGAGCTTCCTCCTTATTTCGTTTGTTTGCGCGTCAAGGCATGAGCCTCTCAGATATCATATTAAAATTGAATCATGAAATATGCGAACGCACAAGCAAGGGGATGTTTATTACGATGGTAGTGGGATGTTTTGATCCTAAAATAAAAAAAGTGAGTCTTATTAATGCTGGGCATGAACCTGTTGTTTTCATTGATTCAAATAAAAAATTACATTCTTATCCGTCTAACTTTCGTCCAGTAGGTGTTGCTCACATTGATGGAGAAGGCGAAATTGAACCAACTGTGATTGATGCGAATGAAGGAAAAATTTTAATTTATACAGACGGAGTTACTGAAGGATATATTAATGCAAACAAAGAAGAATTCGGCGCAAAAGGTGTAGAGAAAATTTTGCAAGAAAAATATCAATCATCCCTTAAAGACATTATAGATACAATTGTTAACACTCTCATGTATGATGAGCAGGATCGCCGTGATGATATTACCTGTCTTGGAATTAAACTATAGACAACAAATATATTAATTTGCTGTTGCCGTTACAGTGCTTGAGCCTTGCAGTTGATTTTTAATATCACCAGAACCACTATCACTGTCAAGATTTTCAATAGTAATTGCAAATGTTCCTGTGTTAGCAATGTCACTGGTGCCGCTTCCATTTGTTGTTTGAAAAGTGGTATTGGCAAAATACCATGAACCATTTCCTCCTCCTTCTTCTTTTGCAAGCCATTTCTCATCCACGTTGCGTGCAGTTAATTCTGTTAAAGTTGTAATAGTATCACCACCACGCTGTTTAATTTTATTATTATTTGTTCCCCCAGGTTTTTTTATATTAAAATTATAGGTTTCTTGAAGATATCCATTACTATCAACATAATCAGCATTAATGTTATTTGTGTCATATGAAAGGTCATCGGATACATAAGATCCTATTTCACCATCTGCAAAACTTCTTGTACGTGAGGTGGAAAATGTTTTACGATGTTGACCGCCAGTCCCTATTACATGTGTTCCTAATCGTACGTCTCCATCATAGGTTACCTTTATAGTTCTATTAGCAAAATCAATTACTGATTCTGCATTTATTGTTCCTTCTCCATCCCCCTTGACTATACTCAAAACGATACTATTCGCATCATAAGTATAGGTACCTGATGATTTGCTAACAACTTCCTGCCATGTACTGAGGGTATTTGGTTCTACAACAATATTTTTTGCTGCTAGTTTAGCTGCTTTTTTTGCTGCTTGCGCTGCTTTTTTTGCAGCTTTCTTGGCTGTTTGTTTTGCTTTTTGTTTAGCTTGTTTTGCTTTTTGTTTTGTTTTTTTTGCTTTTTTAACAATTTTGGTATCCACTTTGCGCCCTTCTAGTTTTGCTTCTTTTTTTTCTTCTTGAAGAGCTAGTTGAGCATCCTCTGCTTTGGTGGATGCTTTCTCTGATGCCGCTTCCGCTTTTGTTGCTTTGCTCACCGCTTTTTCTGTTTGTCTGATTTTAGTTTTTAATTGTGGAACATTTGATAGTTCATAGGATTCCAAATAAGCATTAAACTCTTCCATAAAATTATCATCAGTGATTAAATTAGCTAGACTCATTTTAGCTCCCATAAAATTATTAACATTATTTAACATACTTGATTCCGACTCGGTCATATTGTTGCTACGTTTTTTTGAATTGATAACAATGGTCATGATTTTTGGAATGGATGCTTTTAATAATCCATCTTCTGAATCAAACTCTTCAGCCATCACACTCTTCACTTCATCGTTAACCGCATTTGTTGAAAGAGAAGTAATTGTCTCTGTCTCAGAACCCTCTTCCTGCCCAGTATCTTCATTGCTTACCACATCTTCACTAGACTCGTTTTCTTCAATCAACTCACTATCAGCATTGGCCAAAGCGATTGTTCCTGCGCTTAACGATTGATTAATTTCTTGGATTAATGCGATTGGTGCTGGCTGAGGTGGGGAAGGTGGCTGGTTGGGAATAATGGATGTAAAACTAAATTGTTGATCCATAAAAACTGATCCTTGTTCATTTGATACTTCAACAGCTCCCGGTCTTTCACCTGCCGCATTATTTAGGCCAGGACCGAGTAAAACCACAACATCATTCTGACCTGGCTTGACTAATACCTGCACCTCCGTTCCTCTTGTCGCGAGCACGCCTGTGGGAAGAGTAATGGATAAATTTTCTGGATTTTGTTTCGAAATCAATCCTGTTACAACTTTTAAAGAACCTTGGATCACCTCTGCTGAAAGGGTATTGAGTTCATCGCTTTGATTAGAATTATAAATAAATTCATTAATAACAATTTCTGTATTTTCACCGATGGTAAAAACTGTTTCATCATCAAAAAGTATCTGTAAATTTGTCTGCGCTCCTGTTTTGATGACATCGCCAAAATAGATATTATCTTTAATTTCTATGTCAATATTTCTATTGACCACATCCGCTTGCCCAACAACTATCCCAATTGTGCCTATTGGCTCGTTTGCAAGAGCAAAACAGGGTATAAGAACGACAATAAATATGTATTTAATTAATCTCAGTATACGCATTCTTTTTTATATATTTCTTTGTTGTATAGAAGACTAACATGAAATTCACTACTACTGCATTATTTATATTTTTCATTACATCTTTTGCTTTATTTTATAGTCCTCTACACGCTGTCACGTATCAAGAAATTCAAAAAGATCCCCTTAATTTATCTTTAAATCTTAAATATGCCAACGAGCAAAATGCACTGGGTAATACAAAAAATGCAATGGTTACACTAGAGCGATTGCTCCTGTTGTATCCCAATGATTTAGACTTAACCATTTATTATCTTGATTTGTTAATTGATCTTGGATCCATCTCCAAAGCTTCTGAAGTTGTCAATCAGCTACTTACCAAAGATAGTATCAACGAACTCCTTCTTGAAGAACTGGAATTAATCGCTGAAGACTTGGATCTCCAGCAAGAAGAACCTTCCTCTTTATCTATCACTCTTGCAAGCACAATTGATTTTGGATACGAGAGCAATGTCAACAGTGTCTCTACTCACAATAAACAGTATTTAGCAGGCGTTCTCTCTGACTATGCGGCAGGAACCGTGCGTAGTGATAGGACGTATGGGGCAAGCCTTGGTCTATCAGCTTATTATTTTCTCAGCGACAAGCATCTTCTCTCCAGCAGGATTGGATTTAATAAACAAGATCAGGTGCGTGATAATAACCGCATGAATAATATTAATTCTTTTAATGCGGCCTATATTTTTTTACAGCCCCGCTATTCCATTAATAATTATATCGCCTATGCCAAAACCGATATCTTTAGCAGCAATAATTCGTATCAACGCACAGGAGGGACTTCAGCCAACTATAATGTCAATGACCGCCTTAGTGTCAATGGCGGGGGGAGTGTTAGTTTTACAAAAAACAATCAAACCACAACATATACGACCGCCAGGGAAAAAGATGCCAGATCCCAGCAGGCTTCTCTTGGAACCAATTATTTTGTAACCAACAATGATCTTCTGGGAGCCTCTTTATCCTATAATTATAAAAAAGCACGGCAGCGCTACAACGGCTATATTGGCCGCTCGTTCCAGCTCTCTTACACCCGGTATTTACCTTTGAATCAAAATCTTAGTCTAAGCTTTAATCGCACCGCTAATAAGTACCATGCAGTCGATGCCTTGTACCTTGCCACCAAAGTGCGAAAAGAATTTATCAGCAATACCTCTCTTACCCTTGGCGGTCCCATAGGGGAGAGTACATGGTCGTATTCTATTAATTATAATTGGAATGAAGCTGAATCTAATTTGATAAACTACACGACTAGCGGACAAACGGTCGGATTGAGTCTAACAAAAGAAATTTCACTTTTTTAGTAATTTTTATATAGTCGATTAGCCTTATATTCAAAGTTCAAAAATGATTTTATCTTTCAAAACGATCTAATGAAAGTCCATAATCAGATATACTCATTTGACCATTTGAAACGACAACAGGAGTTCGTTTAACCATGTTATCTGATTAATTATAATTTTTTTCTGAACTAAATGACCATTATCAATCATAATTAATTGCTAAAATCTATCGTGCTGTGCCACAATTAGTTAGCCACTCTTGTGCATTAGTACCCCATCTATCATTATTCCGACCATTACATGAATTACGTGGCCTACCACGCACGTTACAACTACAATTTTGTATATTGCCATTAACAATAATAGTCCAATTTGTCTTTTTTGGTGGACCTGCAATCCAATCTGCATGTTGGGCTTCTAATGCATTTATCTTTTCATCAAGAATCGATTTAGATTGTCTTGCTTCTGTTAATAACTCCTGGAATTCTTTTACATTTATTCGTCTATTTTTTTCAATGGGCGGTCTATATATAAATCCAGCCTCTGTCTTATAAGTATAACAACTCTTTATTTCAGGAAGATTTTCAACAGAATCTGACATTTCATCTAAATTAATGCCATTTACATCTTGATAGGCAGATTTTAAATTTTCATATGTCGATGTTACAGTATCTCTGCACTTTCTAGGATCATGCCAAAAAGAATTCTTAGGAGCACAACAGTATACTAATGGTACTTCTTTGGTTTTTCCATCAATAATACCGAGATACGTCCCACTGCCTACACAGTTAGGGTTTTCTTCATAAATTAGAGCTTGGCTATAATATTTATTTGTAGTAAGGAAATTTTGTATCCACCAAAGTTCATTACCGATTTGAGTATGTTCATCTATTAGTTCCTCTATATCATTTTTAGCTAATCGTACACGTTCCACTAACGCTAGAGAGTCTTGATCTTTATAAATAGCGTCTTGTATCTCTTCTGATAATTTACCAGGAGAACCCCCATGACAGCGGCCTTCTGCAACTGCCATGTTACTATACCAATTGTAGTCAATTCCTGGTTGCTCTGCAGCGTGACCTTCTTCATTTATTAATTCAGTATCAAAATTACGACTGTGACCACCTGGTCCAACTCGATTTCCACACCATCTTTCAGTTTGATCCCAAAATTCAGTGTTTTCGCGATAGTATCCTGGATCAGGATACCCTGACATAGTGCTCATTTTCTTTCTACAACCCTCTACTGTAAATGCTCCTTCCGCACTTCTAATATATTTAGATAAAAGCAATCTTATTGAGTAGGGCTGACACCAAGATACATTTTTCATATGCTTTCTGTGACAATTATTAATAAATGTATATCCAGGACAACTAGAATCAAATAGGGGACTTTTACCTTGATCTCCACCTATATTATCTTTGCAAGCTACAATTGGACCAAAATTAGCAGTGTAATATCCTGGACAACGAGGATCCCGAGAAGGATCTGCTTCACATAATTCATCCAAAGCGCCTGTCCATATACAACTGCAGCTTTGCATACATGACCTCCAATTAACAGCTCGACCCAAGCCATTGGCGGGCATGCAAGCAGGCTCACAAGCATCAACCATCTTCGATCCACCTTTATTCAAAGGGCTCATATTACCTCCGGTCCACAATCCATCAGCTCCCATTGGACACCCATCTCCATCTATAGAAAAATATCCCGGACAGTTTTCATTAAGTTCAGGATTATTTTCGCATTCAGCAGAAGCAACAGTGATTGTTTTTAAAGCTGTATTACTAATCCTATAATCATCATCTTGTGCTTTAGTAGCTGAAATAATGCAAATTCCCTCTTGTGCAGGTGCAGTGAGATTTAATCCCTCAATTACACAACCTCCTCCACTTACAAAAAATGTTACTTCTCCATTTCCATTTCCACCTTCCGTCCTAAGTAAAGATTCATTAACACTGTTAACAATGATAAAATCCTCATCAATCTTAATTTGTAATGCATTCTGTATAAATAGTTCAGATTCTGCCTCCACATCCTCTTCCTCCTCAACTGGTGGGGGATCTGGCTCTTGATTCTTTTCCTCCTCCTCAACTAGTGGGGGATCTGGCTCTTGATTCTTTTCCTCCTCCTCAACTAGTGGGGGATCGGGTGCTGGATCTGATATGGGTGGAAGTTCAGGCTTAGTCTCATCTGATAAATAGTCATAGATCAATACTGCAAGGCTATTTAATGAATCGTTTAATGTGTTTAATGCCTCTACGTCTCCGCCTTCAGAATCCGCTAGTAATTTTAGGTCTATTGCTGCAATTATTGCCTCAAAATCAAGTCCCAGTTGTTTAGCATTGCGCTTTAAAAATTCAAGATAATCTAGTTTTTGCTGATAAGATGCATGTGAGAGGCTGCCAGGATGAATAGAGTTATTTCCTACTGTGATGCATTCCCCTTCACCCAGACACAGCACTTCAACCTTAGCATGGATAGTTGATGAAAATAATACAACATAAAGGAAAAATAGAACTGATTTCATTGTTGATACAAAATTTTATTATACTAATTTAATAGTATAATAAAATTAATAGCTACACCACTAGAATCTGAAATAATAAGGTTTGATATGCCTGTGGTTTTGCCCTCCAGTTCTAATATCACCATCGTACCGCATCCCGAAATGGTGTTTCCCTCCAGGGAAAATCCAAGTACGGTATTATTGCCAGTTGGTGTTGTAAATCCTGCTTCCTCGGCATCGCCACCCCTTGCGTCCATAAGATTTGTTCCATCAACATCAAACTGGAACCCGGCAATGGGAGTAGAGGAATGATAATAAACAAAATTTTCATCAGTTAAATACACGCTATGATTGGGTAAGGTACACGCACTCCCATTCCAGCTAGCACTAATCTTGCGCACTATCTTCTTTTGTCCTTCAGGTATGTTTTGTTGGTTACTAATTTCAGAATCTGATGTTTTTAATGAAGAACTTGCACCGTAAGAATCAAAAGAAATTGATAAAAAAATTAGAATAATAATCGAAGAAAAAAATTTCACTTTTCTAATTATCTGCATTATTTAAGATTACTTGCATGCCATAATTATCTTTGAAAGTTAGATTATCATCATCTAGGCAAACTAATAAAATGGAACCTGGAGGTACAGAATCTTCAGTAACAGTATCAACACATTCCGTACATGAGCAAGGATCTGTTCCATGCCCTTCATTTCGAATGGCTGCATCAGCACATAGTACTAAATCTTTTTCAGAATTAAAAAAATTTGTTACGTGCTGAGTACGGTAATAGTTTTTTACCGCAGACATATATTGGCCACATGTAAGTTCACTTATGGGTTTTGGATCATCATAAAACATTGAACCTGTATCAAGACCGCCCGTAATTGCATCGTACTCAATATGAATTTTTTTTGCTGTTTCGTTATAGCTTAAACCGGTCCCAGCAACTTTTGCATTATGGATAAAATTGTTATAAATAACTATGCCAACTGTCGCTAAAATTCCAATAATCGCGACAACCACAAGAAGTTCTACAAGTGAAAATCCTTTAGTATTCATATATTCATTTATTATATATCTGTTTTTTTACTTCCTTAAAAAATAAAATATATTTATTTACAATTTTCTAGATACCATTTCCTTTGTTCTTCAGAAGCGCCGCTTAATAAGCCTAGTTCTACAGCATTTCGACTTTTATCAGCACAGTAAATGCCAGGCCCAGCTTCACCAAAGCTATCTGAGATTCCTTGAGTGCTTGACTCGGATATGTTCATTTCCAAACTGCCCTTTAATACTTTATTGTTTTTTTCAACATCTTGAATATTATGCGTGGCATCGTAATCTGTGTCTTCAATATTGGTAGAACTAATAAATATTACAGTTCCAGCAATAGCAATGATAGCGAATATGCCAACGATAAAAAATAATATTTCAGCAAATGAAAATCCTTCTTTCATATCTATCCTAGTATACAACAATATATTAAATAATTAAAATATTTCTATCAAATATTTTCAAACAGAATAATTATTTGTGTTAGAAAAAGATATATTTTCAGTATATCTTTTATGATCTCATTT
>Ga0209482_1001191_pt1 | contig 18695 bp, 34 predicted proteins | sample CoawatmetaG10DNA_FD_187512 | JGI IMG/M metagenome (GOLD analysis project Ga0209482, IMG submission 187512) | Marine microbial communities from the West Antarctic Peninsula - Coastal water metaG104-DNA (SPAdes) (version 2) | ecosystem: Environmental > Aquatic > Marine > Coastal ...
GATTTTACCAGCGATTCACCAGCGATGTGCCGGATTGCTGTTGATACCGGCAGTTTTGCCAGTAGTGGTGTTTTTAGCACCATTGATTACAACTTGCTCGTTGTAAATAAAGTCTGCTTGTTCTTTAGTCAGTGCTTCCCAACGATTAATTGCTCCGTTATCAGAGATTACTTCTACAAAATAGTGTGATGTCATATTATTATCCTTCGATTATGTTAAATATTTCTTCCCAGTCATAGGCATACTCGATACTGTCGTTTTTGTGGTCTTTGTTGTGTTCATGTTCGATAATAATGGGTTTCAAACCGTATTTCAACCCACATTCTGCATTCTCAGGCTTATCTTCAATCCACCAAAGTCCAGAATCTTCAAACTTGACTAATTCTTCATCTTTGTCTTCACCAGTATCTAAACAGATAACATCGATGAATACATTCTTGCCAAATATGTTTTTTAAGTTGCTAACTCGTAGCATCTGTGCTTTTGGGTCTAAACTTAAACTAGTAATCACAATAAACTTCCAACCATGTTCAACTAGTTTAGCAACGCCGCTTCTAGCATCTTTGTAAGCGGGAAGGAACCCCATCCAAGCACTTTCGTTGAATTCTTTGACTAACTTCTTACCTAATGTCTTTGGAATCCCAAACGTCTTAGAAATATCATAAGTTGCTTCTTCTTTCTTAGTAAATCCTTTACTAAGCATCCATTCGTGAAAAGCACCTTCCCATGCGAGAAGAACTCCGTCACAGTCAGTCAATATAATTTTTTCGTCTTTTATCATTTCTTTACTCAATACCTTCTCTCTATTTTTAATCATTTATATATATATTATAGCACAATTCCTGATCCTGTCAAGTTTTTGTCTCTTTTTTTCAACAATTTCTTAACTAATTTGTCAGTTTCTTTCATTGCTTTGACAACATCTTTGGGTGAGTTTTTTAGTGAATTAAACATTATACTGTCAGAGGAGTAACTTGATATGAACCGTAAGAACTTAGTTCTTCTGCTAATGTTTCTTCTGACATAGAAGAAATGCCTATGCTCCTAGCAAAACTCTTAGAATACTCGTTAGATACCAACTCATAAAGAGTTTGTTCATTGATGTATCGGTCAAATTGAGTAGGAGTAGTGATTCCGTATGATTCCCAATGTGCCAAGTCTTCAGTAAGCATACCAACAAAAAGTGATGGTTTATCTGCCATCAACTTTCTACCAGTTTCATTGATTTCTTTAATGTGGTTAATAAGACTCATATTAAGCAACTCCAAACAGTTTAGACATGCCGCTAAAGACAACATTATAGGCATTCACTTCATAAGACCAGTTATCGAAAAAGTCGTCATCCTCGGCATCTGGTGAGGCACAATGCTCTTCCCACTTGCGATTCATTGACTCCATGCCCTCTAGCATATCGCCAGAACCATGTGATGTTATAGTTTTAGCCGCATCTTCGAAAGTTGGGGCATCTTCGTAAAAGTTTGGAATTCTAAACATGTTTGACCTCTCATTTGATTAACTATACTTATAGTATACATCAAAACGAGGATTTGTCAAGTTTTTAGTCTTTTTATTTTGTCGAGGTAGGTGCTTCTGATGGAACGTCAACAACCGTTTCTACTTTGATATTAGGTGGTCTAGTTTCACTGATGCCTAGCATTCCTTTCGTATCTGCTCTCCAGAAACGAAGTTTCTCTGAGCCTTTTAACTTTAGGTCTGCACCTTTGGTCCAACGACCATGTTGCATTAGTACCCACTCACCGACTTTTACGTCTGTTTGCTCTGGACCTACAGCAAATACTTGTCCCCAACGGGCTCTGATTCCTGTGTCAGTTCCATCATCATTAGGAATGATGATGCCATTAGTACTTAACCGTTCTCCGGTCTCTAAGTTGGTTAAGAGAACATTGTCTCTCAACGGGCGAAGTGATTCACTCATATGGTTACTTCTTCTTGTTGTTTGATTTGTGTTGTTGCTTTGCTTTAGGTTTTGAAACTCGTTCATTTTGCTCCTGCTGATTAAGTTCACTTTGTCTAACGAAATTTCCCTCTTCGTCTTCTACCCAAGGATCTTCATCCCCAATTGTATCTGGAACTGGGTCTGCTTTAGAGGCAGTAGATTCTGTTGGGGTTTCTTCTGGTTCTTTCCAATCATCTTCCATTGGTTTTGCGATTTCTTCTACTCGTGTTTGTAATATTTCTGGAGTATCAGCATCTGCTTTTATTCCACCATGTACTACTGCTTTCGGGTCGTTTCGATTGTAATGTTCTCTTGCAAGTTCATCAGCACTCTTAACAATTCTTCCGCCTTTACCAAGTTGGTCACCACGTGCATTTGATTTTGTATTACCAACCGTGATATTTTTCTCTTGGCGAGCCATCAATTTACCTAAATCGATATTAATCCCACGCATACTTTTTGCCATTTCTAATCCTCGTTTAATTCAAATATATCTTGAATAAGTTCTTTTAGTGTTTCTTCCGTCATTTCTTTTGGTTTTATAAATGGATTGTTATTACTATAAGTGTTATGAATTAAATTAGCAGACTGTCTAATGATTTTTTCTTCTTCATTAGTCAGTTTTCTTTTGCTATTCGGAAATTTAATTACATTCTTGCTCATATTATCTTAAAAACTCATTTATGTCCAACTCGTATTTTATACTGTCAACCTTATGGACGCCTATAAGATACAGTACATAACTTGCAACGCTCGACCCTCTGCCGACACCCCACACGATATTATTTTTTCTCAAAGTATCTATAATATAGATACACACTTTAAGTACGTCTATTATATTGTATTTATCATAGAGATTTAGTTCTTCGTTAACTCTATCAACTGCATGGTCTGGTGTTCTCTCTAAAACATAAGATTTTATATCTAAATTCTTATATTCATCGGGAATAAACCATGTTTGTTGATTAATTCTGTCAAATTCCTCTACGTCAAGTTGTATAATAGAAAGTTTCTCTAGTTCAGGAGTATTATCTACATAATTCTTCTTAATTGCATGATTATACTTCTCAAAATCTTGGTTCCAACTTACTTCTTTTATTTTAGAAGTGTCCACACCAGACATAACCATATCATATAAATCATATACATCGTATATGACTCTACCATATTGGTCGATGTTTCTGTTAATCTTTGATGATTTCTGGTTTCCAATCACTGATTTCAACTATTTCTCCGCCTTCTTGCTCAATTTTTAGTTCACCTAGGATTGCTTTTTCTAGGTCATCTAGTATTGTATCACTTTCCCGCAACTTTGTCAAGTCTGTTTCTTCAGTAACTTCAATTTCATCTGTATCCGTTGAATTTCGAAACCACCAAGGTGCGTCATAATAATAGTCATCCTCTTTTACCCATTCACTTAAAGGTGGAAGTCCTGGATATTCACCATCTGCATGAGTATAAGAAATCACTGGGTCTATTGCTTTACTTCCGACTCTTACTGATATCACCTCTATGTGTTCACTAACAATTGAGTTTAGTTTTGCATGTAACACCATAGCAATCACATCATTAGATGGTGGATGAGGCAACATAACAATTTTGTTGTCTATATTTGACATGTTTACTTTAGCAGTAGGATGAGTCAATACACTTTGATGCATCAAGTTCTCAATGAAGAATTTGATTTTTAAAAAAGCGGCGTTGCTCTTTGCGTAGTCATTTGATAGCCATCCAAATTCAATGGTGACTTCAAAAATATCACTCATCAATGTCGCATTCGTCTGAATTAATGTTGCACTGAATTCTGCTTTATAAGTAGAAAAACTTTGGGTCATATGTCCGATATCAATCAATCTTTTTTCTCCGGCTTGTCTATTTCTTCGTCTGTTATATTATATTCTTCAGGAGTTTTACCTTGAATCATTTCGAATCGTTGTTTTTCTAGTTTTGTTCCTAGTTCCATTTTCATATTCTCTAAATGAAATAGTAATTGTTGAACTGCTACTTCGTGGCCCATAGAATATGCTATATCAATCTTTTTAAGAATGTCACTGATTTTCTCGTCCAGTTCATCCTCTGTTAATTTTTCGTAATCTTCTAGTACTGCCATAATTGTATCCTATAAATCGCCTTCTTCACGGTTTTCACTGTAATGAACATCAAACGAACCGCCCGGATAACGTGATTCTAGTTTATGCACATTTTCAGCAATTACCTCGTTAGGGTCTAAGTTCAAAGAACGACACGCATTCATCCAATACCACATGATGTCACCTAATTCACGTTTTGCGTGAAAGATTGTATCTGCATCAAGTGGTTTACCTTGAAAACAGACTTTTTTTGGAATTTCTGCAAACTCGCCACCTTCGGCTGCCATACCAATCGCACTATTTAAAAATAGCGGAATGTTTACATCCGTAGTTTCTGATAAGGTGTCTAACCTGTCAATGAATGAGGTGAGTTGATTTGCTTCGTTACTGGTTACTGCTTCAACGAAGTCTTGGTATGATTTTAAATTTACTTTATTTGACATGAATATATCTTCCTTATGTTTGGTGTAGTGTAACTACTATTATACAGTATTTGGAAGATATATACAAGTCTTTTTTCATTAATTTTCAGTATTGAGTTCGTCAACTCGTATACTGTCTAGTAGTCCTCTTTTATCTATTGTCTTGTACATTGACACCTTGAAAAAAGAAGGTCGCTACATTAATTTTTTTAAACTCGCAAGTTCTCACAAATATTTAGTATTATATACCAAAATATCGCCGATATAGCGACATTTCAGTTGAATTTACTTGGTTTTAATCGTCTCTTGCTCCTATACCGTAATCAATGACTACAGGAAACCTAGGAACACCATCAGGTGTCATTTCGAAGTAACGTAATGTAGCCCAAGTAGGTTTTACTTCTGCTTCCCAAAGTTCCTTCAACTGTGCTTGATTACCTCTCACACCAGAACCGAATTGGTTGCCATTTGGTAACTTTAATACAAATCGTTTTGCATAACCATCCCAGTTACCTTGTCCTACTTCTACACTCACAACTTCATATTCTTCTGTAATGAACTCTTTACGTTTAAGCAAGTTCTTACTACGTTTGTTTTCGTAAGTACCATCTTGCCTAACCATTTGTCCTTCATATCCGTTTAACATGTACTCACTGTATAATTCATCAAGTTCTTCTTGCGTATCACAGTAATCAGTCGTTACAATCTTTACGAACTCATTCTTGGCCCAATAGGCTTGCTTAACACGATTGATAAAGTTCATATCTGGTGCAGATTTATCAAACATATCGTAGACATGATACTCTACTAGACTTTTTGCTTCTTCTATATCTGCTGGAGTACTTTTTGTTTTACGAACAAGTGAGATAATCTTATTGAAGTCTGCTTTCAGTTCGTGGTTGTATAACTCTCCATCTAATATGTAGTGAGGATTTTGTTCCATGAAACCTTGTAGTGATTCCCAGATGTGTGGGCAACTATTAATTGCTTTACCACTTCTAGTCCACATGCCATCTTTGTTCACAACACAACGAATTCCATCAAGTTTAGGCTGAACCCATCCTTGTGTTACTGGAACTTTAGTCTTTGTGTAATCATGTGCTAACATTGGCTTAAACTTATCGTAAGTATCTACCTCTTTTACATCTTTAAAGTATTCTTTCTCTGCTTTCTTATCCCACATTGCATATGCTTCTGCTTTTGCTTGAGTTAATGAAGTAGTTTCATTTACTTTGCCAACATTTTTAGGAAGGCTCATATTCCAGCCACTAGTAACTTTTTGTCCATCAACTAATCCGCTTACAGTTCGTGTTCCTGCATTTGAATGCAATTCACTTCCTGCAATATCAGTTTCACCGTATTCAACTTCCCAAATACGAAGTTTACCTTTCGTATCACGTTTATATAATGCATCTAATGTTGTAATATTTTTCATATTATCTCCAATAAGTCAGGTTCAATATCAAGTGATTTGTGAACATTCCATATAACATCACCATGTTTTTCTTTGTACTCATCTGCTTGAGATTCCGTTAGCATTTTAAAACCAACGTCTTCTATATGATACAAAAAATGTAACTTCTTTTTCTTTTTCATAATGTTTTTTTAAATGTTGTCTGACCATACCTGATAGATTGCCTGTTCGACATCCTCTGCGTATTCTGAGCCTGATAACAGATTTGTATGTTCTTGCATTGCTTTTCTGAATGCAGAAAAATCTGCTTGTACATTTCCAGTCCAGTTCGTTTCTTCGATTTTCTTATCTCCAATCTCAAAAAACAAATCTACATTACCTAAAATATAACTACTCATACCCATACATTGTACTCCTTTATTTAACTTATAGAACTATTATAGCATAAAATCGTGTTGTGTCAAGTTTTTGGGGTTAAATCTGGCGGGAGACATGATAGCACTGGAGGTTATTTGATTGGGCTCCTTGGCATATGTATGTCTCCCTCGCCCGAGAGAAGTCTCTCCTATTATTAGTGGTATTTACTTGATATTTTTTACTAATTCTTTAATTTCTTCCCAAGAATTATAACAATCAAACTGAAACTGAAGCCTAGGTTCTGTTGATTTACTAACAGAGTGCCATTTACTTCCTGAATTAAGAATTACTATAGTTGGTGTATACTCGTAAGTGTCTGTGATGCCCGAATCTTTTGATTCATGGTAGTTTACTGACTGTGGAAATGTCAATGGAAATGTAATACATGTTGGACGTTTAGCATCAATATGTAATGCTAATCCATTCTCTGACATATCACTTCTTATTAATTGCCACCCATTTAACCCAGTTCCCTCCGAATGAGCAGAATGTCCTAGTTTTAGGTCAAAGTCTTTGAACACATTAAGATAATGTTGTACGATTGGCTGTACTAACAGAGATTTGTTATAACATACCTCTTGTGGTGTCGGCTTTCCATAAGCATTAATGTAATGATTGAACTCATACCTATCCACAAAACCTAAAAAGTCATCAGGATTAAATTTTACTTGTGGAAGTTCTATTAAGAACTCACTACTGTTCCATCTGTTCTTGTGCATACCATTCTCTTTTTTTGTTTATAGGCGTCATCGACTTTTCCAGCACCTGCTAACAAGTTATCTCTTGTCGAAGTGGCTCGGCCGTGTCCTGTTTCAATAAATTCAATCTCAACTCTTTCGTCTACATCATTTACAAAGTCGTAATCAAATTTCACTCTCCAAGGATAATTTACATCACCCCTAAACATTTTAGCATCATTGTATTTTATTAGTTCTTGCGATAAGTTGTATTGTTCTGCAAATATTTTAATATCTTCCTTAACTAAATCTCTATCTTCTAAACTTAATGTATCTCTAAATGCTATATTCTTCATTGCAAGAGTGTATTCATACTTGTCAGTTCTAAACAACAAATGGTCTACATACGCTTGATGTAATATGCCATCACTATTTTTTATGTATTCAAAGAATCTATCATAGAATTCACGCAAGGTTGCAATATTATGTTTAACACAATAGTTCGCAATCTCTCTTGTAAAGTTAAACTCATGTCCTAATCTAGTACACCAAGTCCATTGAAACATCTCACGCATTTCATTTCTATTCATCCACTTAGTAGACACAATTTGATTCATATATTCTCTAACTGGACGATACTTTGGATTTGCTACACCAGGAAACTGAACAGGTTCATATTCTATTTCATATTCTTCTATACTTTTCTCTGAGGCTAATTCTGCACCTGGTAATAATGCAACTGCATATATATCACAACTAATACCGTCAGCAACTACTTCTAAGTATCCTTCTTTCCAACTGTCAACAGTCTCGCCTGGATTACCAAGCATAAGTTCTGTACTGTAAGGTAGTCCAACTTTTTTACACATATCTGTATAGAACCCAATGTCATTGATGTTCATAGTTTTACGTTTGATGATTTCTAATGATTCTTCGTTTCTAGTTTGTAGACTTAGTGTAAGCGATTGTAATACATCTGCATCATACAATTTCTTTGCCATGTTAATGAATTCTTCTTTATGGTTCTTAGCCCAGTTAACAAAGAAACTCTTTGGATATCCATGTTTCTCTTTACTTGCAATAACCATATCAACAATAGTATCATCTCTGTCTTTAAACAATCCAAAGTTATTATCAACGTAATAGAAACTTCCTAGTTTGTTTTCAACTAACCAATCAAGTTCTTCTTGTACTCTACCTAGTTCAGTCTTATAAACTTTATTATGATTCAATGCGCCCAAGTCACAGAACGTACACGCATATGGACAACCTCTTGTAGTTTCCATAATTGGAATATGATTTTGTTGTGGATTAGGAAACATTCCTAACAAGTACGGTGATGGTATTAACTCTAAGTCTTTTATTCTATCTTTGCCAACTGCCTTAGTATCTAAGTTAAATGTCCATCCACTCTTAAGATTCACAGCCACATTTGCTATTAGAGACATCTCTGCTTTAGACCTACACTGTAGTACTCTAGTAAAACGTTTCTCGCCTTCGTAATATATAACAACATCTACATACGGATGCTTGTCCCACCATTCATCATGTGCTGTGATTGGTATTTGTGGTCCGCCATATACTATTAAACATTCTGGAAACTTCTCTTTAACTTTCTGTGCTATAACATCTGTGTAATTACAATTCCAAATATAACAACCAAAAGCAAATACTTTAGGATTGTCTAAACTGTTTACAATATCATCTGGGTCTAACTTTTCAAAGAAGACCTCTTTCATTTCATATTTTTCTTTAATGTCGTCATGTGTTTGAGCATAACTCCACACACAAGATACCGCATACGGCATAAAAATCATGTTGCCAGGAGTTATTGTTAAACTAAATTGTGCTAGATATACGTTATCCTTCATACTCGTCAACTATCCATTCGGCATTCTCTTTTAATGTGTCAGACATAAAGAATAGGTTAATTTTTGGTGCTTGAAACTTATCACCTTTGCTTTGTAATAACTTGGGTAATGTATCTTTTAATCGTGTAAATTTAAGTGGAACTTGATATCCTTCTACTTTCTTCTTTGTATAATTATAAAAATGTTCCGGACTAACATCTCCAGAGTAAACACACCCTGGCATCTCGCCTCGTTCATCATCTACTATAATCTTATATAGATAACAATCATTAACTTTGTCATGCCTTCCAATAAACTCTGCAATCTCATATGGGAATATGTTTGCTCCACCTCTACTGATAATTACTTCGTTAGCACGACCAATAATGTTAATGTTGCCTTCGGGCGTTATCTCTGCTAAATCATCTGAGTCCCACCATTCGTCTCCTGGCGTGTTTAATCCACGTACTTCTACTGTTCCCTTTGCGCCAATACGAACTTCACCACCTGAATGTTTGTGCCAGTCTAGTTGTTTACCAACGTGTCTAATGTCTTCACCTGCTTTGGCAAAGTTAACAGTGTATGTTCCCACACTACCTTCACCGTATACATTCATATATTGGTCTGGATTATAAAACGATTGCCATGCTTCTTGTTGTTCTGTAGTTACAATACCACCAGTAAATTCTAGTGTATTAATCTTATGTCCACCCTCGTTGGCATCCATTACTTTTTGTAGTGACAATGGGAACCCAATAATCCATGTAGGCTTTTGATACTCACATGCACTATCATATTCACTTGGGTCGTTAATAACGTGTACCCAACCGCCCATCATTAGTGTATGATATGTGAGGTCCTGCGACCAAGGAATATATGGTTGCATAATGTTTAGAAATCTATTAGTAACTGGGTTAGCAAAGTCTGGATTGCCTTTAAGTCTGTATGAGATTGCTTGTCGTCCATCGCCACCCCAACAGTCTTCGTCTAGTTCATATACTCCACTGTAACATGTTGGAATACCATGCTTGTTAGTTGTACCCGATGAATACTGACACATGTATTCTTTTGTTTGTGTTGTTGCTTTGTCAAAGTGCTTATGGTCTAGTTCTTTTACTGTGCCATCTTTGTTTAATCTGACAACTACGTTAGCATTATTCTTTTTCAGTCTTGCGTTTTCTGTGTACTCTGATGCGTTCCAAGGAAGTGTTGTTCCTGAAGCATCAAACGATGCCGCAATCATCCAAATCCAAGTCTCAACTCTATTAGTACCTTGAATGCAAATTCTATGACCTACGCCATATCCATTGTCTTCTAGTATTTGTTTACATGCCAGAACTTCGTCAAGCAACTGTGCATAAGTTAATAACCGATGCTTATCAGATAGTGCCGGACTGGCAGTACGGTTCAATAAATAAAAAGGTCTCATTTAGTATCCTAATCTTACGTTCGTTTCCATGCTCTAACTCTGTGGTAGTGTTGGTGACCATTGTGTAACAAACTAGGATATGGGTCTGATTCATAAATCATTGTTAAATCGTTTTGGGCATTCCAGCCACCTTCTTCGAGGTATGAATAATCTGCTGGTATCAGTGCATGTCCATGAGCATTGCTCGGATTAGTCATAACAAATACACCATTCTGCTTCAAACTATCAGCGATATTTTTACTTGGCTTTGCACTTAAATGTCCTGGCGCAAATACTCCACTTGCAGTAATCACATCATATTTCTTTGGGAGTGGTCCTGCACAAATATCATTATACGCTACCTCACGATAACGAGGTTTTGCATCTTTTAGATATTCTTCTGTGATATCATATCCGTCTATATTATCGTAGAATGCTGGTCTAAGATGTTTAGCAACTAATCCTGTTCCACAAGCAATATCGGCAATTTCAACATCTGGATTAAAATTGTGCATGACATATGCGGCAGTCTTAATTGGTGCTAACCATTTGCCAGCGTTGATATCATCTTCATAAGAGAGCCATGTTCCAAATATTTGTTTAGAACCTGTCGTGTTATCAAATCCATTCTCATAACTATCTTTTAATTTTGAACTCATCAATTCTTCATTGACTTCAATATTTCCATAATCTGGCCAGTTATAATCTGCCAAACTTTCATCCATGTATCTCCAACGAGTCACGCCAGTATCTGGATTACGTTCGTATATTTTTGGTCTATCTAAGTTCTTATCTTCCATAAGTCTATTTATTCTCCGTTATTTAGTGGTATTCGGTAGGGGAATCGAACCCCTCTTGCCAGGATGAAAACCTGGAGTCCTAACCGATAGACGAACCGAACATAATTTATTTTACTAATATACTTCTTTTTAATTCTTCTTGTCTAGCATCTTCTATGTTTTCATCGTAAGATTCCCACATATATTCGTCTGCTAATCTCTGTTCACGGGTGTCGTGCCAGTCCATATTCATCCAGCCAACTTGAACATAGTCGCCTTTGCTACGAGTATCGCACCAACTTTGGTCAACGTATACTTCTTCTTTGTCGTACCAGACTTGGTCTACGATTTCAGTAACATTAGTGGCAACTGTCGAATAACAAAACTTATTAGGGTCAAAGTCTTCGCCATCAGTTTCTATAAACCAACATCCCATGCCACCTTTCTCTCCTGTATGATATAATAACACAGGTTTATAGGTACAGTTGGGGTAATCATCAATGCCTTCATCATTGTCGTCATGGTATGCTTCTCTGTCGTGCAAATGAAGTGGAGAAAACTTTTCACCTTCGTATTCATCTTCCATTGAATCATGTGTGCCTTCAGTAACGCCTGATGGCAATTCTACCCATGACCATTCAGAATCAGCATAAACACCATAAAGATGTTCAATATCATCAACTTCACTCCACGTGTAGAAATCTTCACATATTTCTGGTCCACAGTATTCGTCTGGGTCATGCTCTGCATCATGTAATGCGTGTACTAAATCACTTTCATCTTTATCAATAAAGTGTCGTACAAATTCTTCATCAACTGTGCCAATGACTAACTCGCCGCCATTAATACCAGTATCAACTCTAAATAATCTTTTTGCCATGAGATTGCTCCTTTAGTTTATGTAACGTTTCGTATACCACTCTCTAAATTCTGGGTCTGCTTCTAGTTCTGCTTGAACTTGTCTTGCTGACAATTGGTCTGACCTAATACATTCGGCCAACTGTCTATAATTCTTTAGTCGTTCTTCAGTCATTTTCATTATCTTTCCTATTTCGTAAAACAATATGTTTGTACCACTTAACTAACCATGCAACCTTTAGCGGATAGTGTTCTGGGTCAGGTATCTCATCTCCAAAATAATCAATAAAGCCTTGTATTTCTTCGTCACTCATTAATTATCTTCTTCTCTATAATATTCTAATTTTAGTTCTTTTTCTTTGATGAATGTTTTCAGTTCTTCAATTTCTTTAATGTACACGTCTCGCTGTACTAGATAACCGCCCTCGCCCTCTTCAACGTATCGTCTATTACAAATATCAACATTATTCAAAAGGTTTTTAATAATACCTTGATATTGTTGTCTAAAACCGTCCCATTTCTTTTCCATTAGTGTAACGTCCCCGATGAAGACTCATCATCAAAGCCAGTGGCATCTAATCCTGATGCTTGAGAGATTATTTGCATAAGTGCCTCAAAATCTTCAGGAGAAAGTGTGAGTTTGTATAATTTCATTGCTTGCCCCATCATAGCACCTGCACATTCTAATGGATTGTCTAAATCACTTACTATTTCTACTGTTAAATGTTCATATTTTTTGTAAACTTCTTCAAATGTCATACTTCGCCCCCAAGTTCTTCAATTAGCATTGTTTCGTACTTCTCAAATGGTTGATGAATCCATGGGTCATTTGGTAGAAACTCTACAAAGTAATCTGGAGTGAATGTTGATAATCCTTTTGTCCATAATGTAGCAGTGCGAAGGTCATCAATAAAGAATCCCTCATAATGTTCTAGCCATCTAACACACTTCTCTAACGTTCTTCCAGAATCTGCTAAGTCGTCTACTAACAAAACTTTATTTCCTAGGTTAGGGGTTGTCTTTGCTAATGAATTGCCAAACACAATTTGTCCTTGTTCATCTTTGACTCCATCTCCGTGATACGATTCAACAGACATCACTGCGAATGGTACATCAAAAATACGAGCAAGTATGTCACCCACTCTTAGACCACCTTTTGCTATACAAACGATTTGATTGAATTCGTAACCGTCTTCGTAGATTTGTACTGCTAATTCTTCTATTGTTTTGTTGTACGTGTCCCAATTAACATACAAATCGCCGCTTAATGTGTTTTCTCTATGTGTCATATTTTCCTTATAGAATGTGTAAATGTTCTAATGCTTCGTATCCAAACCAGATACCAAATAAAAGATAAGCCCAGTATCCAAACTTAAAGATATATACTTTAACTTTACCATCTCTAGCAAAGAAATAAATTATGATGGCTACAATCGCCGCAATTCCTGCCGCAAACCAACTTGAATTAGAATTTAAAAAGAGATTACTGAAAATCTCAAAACTTTCACGCCCATATATAAAGAATGCAGCCAGGAATAATACTGACGAACTTGAGTTACTAATATCATCAGCGTGTGACTTGATATGAGCAACGATTTCTTTATTTTTAACGAATAGATAGAAGAACAACGAACTAAGAATAGCATACATCAGCCACTCATAATTTTCTAAAATATCATGTAAGAAATAAGCAGATAAGAATCCAGCAATTAAGCCAAGAATTCCAAACATAAATATTTGAACTTGTGGAAGCACTTGAAGATGTTGACGAAGATGTTTTTCGCTATCTCGTTTGCTTGTATTTGTTTGTACTAGAAGTAACGTAATAAACGCAATTTCTAGGCATTCTATTAGCGTTACTATAAAACTTGTAACCATGATATCTCCGTTGTTTTAATTCTACTATAATTATAGCATAATGAAATATGGATGTCAAGTGTGTTAGGACATATAACAGATAGGAATTGGAATCATTTTGTGACTGTTGAGATACTTGAGTGTCATAAATCTATCAATCAATTGTTTTGAACCTTTACCAAGCATTGCATCTTCTAATTCTGCATAAGTCATGCCTAATTGGTCTGCATCAACACGAGCATCGTCCCATAATCCATCTGTAGGTTCTGCGTCAATGATTGCTTGATTTATTTCAAGTTCTTTACCCATATCCCATACTTCGGATTTCAAACAGTCAGCGATTGGGCTAATATCAACACCGCCATCACCATACTTTGTGAAAAAGCCAACACCAAAGTCTTCTACTTTGTTGCCAGTTCCCACGACTAGTCCTTTATTGAATTGAGCAACTTGATATAAAGCAGTCATACGTAGTCTAGCACGAGTATTAGCGAATGCGAGGTCGTCTGTTTCTGCTTCAAATGTATCTTCAAACTTTTCAAAGATATCAGTGAGGTCTTTATTAATATGAGTTACGTTGGGATATCTACCTTTGAGCCACCAACAATGTGTAAGGCTTAAGTCATGTTGAGTTGGCACTTGTCGAATTGGCATACTTACAACGATTGTTGGTACGCCTGTCATAGCACATAATGTACTTACGACTGCGGAATCGATTCCGCCAGATACTCCAATGATTAATGATTTTAATGAACTTTCTTTTAAATATTCACTAATCCAATTTGAGATTTTTTCGATTTTTTGTGAAGTGAGAATGATTATTCTCCAATCTTTTTAAATTTAGTAAAAAGTATTTGTAAGTCTGGACCGCTATCTTTATCCATCTTTTTTGATGGAGTGTTCTTAGGTTTATTATGTTTTTTGATAGTCACTGTCCATGCGCCCTTATTGTTATCAATATTTTTAGCATCAACGGCAAACGGGTCATTCTCAACCCATTGTAAAAATTCTTTTTGCATTTCTCCTTGACCAGTGATAATCTTAAGATTATTTCTTTTCTTATCGTAACATTCGCTGGTTGCTTTTCTATATGCATTCCATCCAGTTTGTAAATCTAATCCGTGTAAATCCATCTTATTCGTGGCCTTTGTTGATTAAACCCTCTTTTTTACATTCTTCAATAAATTGATTGTATTGTTCTGGATATTTAATCATAACGTGTTGTACGATTTGATTGTAATCACTAGTTTCCGCATTGTTTTTTTCTACTTTACGATCTGTAATATTTACAATAGTAGTGGAATTTTGCCACCATCCTTTTCTAATTCTAGTAACAAAGTATACTGACTCTTGCATCTGCCATTGCCCTTGTGTTCCGAAATCTTTCATTGAAGTGTTGGCACCAGGTGCAGGTGTAAACGAATGTTTTAGTACTAGATATGCTTTTTTTGCCATGTTACTCTATTTTTATAGTTTGATTGTTTATGATAACTCTTCTGTTCTTAGTATTTATCTTAACAATAATCCACTCTTCGTCTCTGGTTATCTCTACGGGTGCATATGCTTGAAATAACTTTTGTAAAGCGTCTGTATTTTCTGGAGAATATCCAACTGCCTTGTCTCCAATTATAACATACTCACATTCGTCATTGTTAATCCAGTTGATTCCATCATCAATAGTCCACTTCAAATCATTTGTACAATTTACGTGTATTCTCAAATTGTCATCTATAGTCTTTATAGATGAGAAAGGGGTAATCGGATCTTGATTATCTGCTTTATTAATTAAGTAAGCAAGAAAATCTCCACCCAGTTCTGCTTCCTCGTGTTCGGACATTATCCGTTTTGGTGTATATGGTTCCATGTCTATTTCGAAACGTACTGAAGTTCTAACAATGTCGCACTTAGATTAATCTCTGGGTCTACTACAACACCATGATTAACTATTCCATCTCTGATACAAAGTAATGCTTTGCCTTGAGAGATATCATCTTCACCAAACCAATCTAAATTCTCATATAATTTGCGAAATACACCTTCGTATTCTTCTGCTCGTGCTTTAGAAACAATAAGTTTTCTTGCTTCTGCTACTTTTCCGATTTGAAACAATGCAACATATTCTAAAATCCAATCACTTTCACCACTTTCACCTGAACCAGGTTGTTGTAGTCCACCGTCAACAACATTCTGTTGAACCATATTGATACACTTACGTAAATCTGGATAACAAGACTTCACATAAATGTCTAAGTCTTCAGGAACAAACTTCATTTCTTCACTCAATAGAATCGTTGCGAGTCGAACAGTGAATTCAGTCTGGTCTAGTTTCTCAATATGATAACCTTGGCAACGAGAATGAATCGCTGGAATAACTCTATTGGGATAGTTACAAGTCAGTATGAAACGACAGGTGTTTGAGAATGTCTCCATCATATTACGCAAGATTGCCTGTGCATTTTGTGATAGATAGTCTGCTTCATCAAGTAAGACATATTTGAACTCACCAGAGAACGGAAAACTACTTGCAAATCCGTTAATCTTTGTTCGCATTGTGTCTACGTTGTTCTCATTTGATGCGTTGATAAGCATTATGTCGCCACCATCGACTCCTAGTTCGTTCAGGAGCACTTTTGCTAGTGTTGTCTTGCCTGTTCCTGCGCCACCACTGAACAATAAATGTGGGATTGCACCACTTTTAATCCAGTTTGATACTTGATTTCGTTGCTTGTCATCTCTAAAGACATATTCATTAATGTGTGTAGGACGATATTTCTCTACCCAAAGTTCTCTCATCTACTCTCCACCTACTTTTATTTTACGGTTAATTGTTTCATTAGTACTAATGATAACAAATTATGAGTGAAATGTCAAGTGAAAATGTCGATTTTTATGAATTAAAAAAGATATGGAGTAGAACGATTATCCATATAGGACTTAGAATGAGTAAAGCCTTGAAGAGGTCTATCTGTCCTCTGTGTCTCACTTTAGTTTGGCGATTGCTTCTTTGTTTTTATCAATTTGGGTATCCTGTAATTTATCGATAACAGATTTCAATTTTGTTGCTCTTTCTTCATCAGTATCTAAATGTAGATTTTTATTGATTACTTTTTCAAGTTTTATGTAGGGAATTCTTTCGTTAGGTACATATCTCCAAGTATATCCTCTATCAGAGTACACACCAAATACTGTTTCTACTGTACCTATCTTAACAATCATCGCAGGTTCACCGTCTAGTAACACCTCATCGCCTTCGTTGAACGCTGGATTCATCTTAAATTTAAGACCTTTTGCTATACTTGTTGCATAGTCTTTAAGCCAAACGGCGACAATTATAGATACAAGCACCGTAATCCACGGCATTGCCATATCTGTTAAACTTAAACCTAATTGTTCCATAATGTTTTCCCTTTCTATCTAGTATTACTATTTATCTGGGTTACGGTTTCTTTAGGATATAACAAATCTCATATTTGTCTACGACATTGGCTGCCTTGGTTGATTCAGTTGGCGGTGATATGCGTAATGCATCTACTAATGTAAATTTTTCTTGTGCAATCTCTAACATATCATCTCCTAGTGCATTCTCTCTACATAAGGCACCCATTACAAATGAGAATACCCCACCTTCTTTGAGAACCTTATCACATTCTTTTACTGTCTGCCTCCAATACTCATCTAACCAAGTATCGTAATCATTATATAATGTAGTTGATTGGTTCTCACCAGCATACAATTCTAAGTCATAATATGGCGGACAGAAGAATATCTTGTCATATGTTTCAGTCAGAACACTTGACATTTTTTCTGATGGCACACAAAAAGTTTCCAATTGATATGGAGCATCAAAAAATATACCAGGATGAAGATGATTGTACAAGTCTTTTGTGACATCTAATACTTTTGACTGCACATCAACTATGTGAATATCTGAATAATTGTTATTAGTAACTGTTGCTAGTACTGGACTTGACCAACTAGCCGATGGAATTAATAGTTTCTGCTTCTCAACATCAACATATTTGTCAGTTTGTTCGAGCAATGTTTTATAGATAGAAGGACTAAAAATAGATACCTGTCCTGTAACCGTTTTTGCTGTAACAATAAATGCAACATAATCTTTATGATATGCACCCTCGAATACTGAAGGCATTGTAAAGAATCGATTCATTTTGCCAGTTTCAAGTGCTGTCTTGTATGCAACCTTGAGATTCATTCCATCACTTTCGGTACAATTCAACACACTGTCTAAATGAATGTTTCTAATAACTCTCGTGTTGTTTGGGGAATGTTTGATTTCTTTCTTAATTACAGGAACAACTGATACGCCTTTAACATCTTTGTATGATAATCTTTTATTGAAGTATTCAATCAATGGACTATCGTCATGAATAAAATCATAACAGTAATCGTAGAACGCTTCTTTAGTTTTTAAGGTAGTGACACGAATATCATCTGGTTCTAATTTATCCCAGAGATTACCAATTTGTGGTGTGGTATGAAAATCAGCCAAAGATAAAGGAGTTGCTCCTTCTCTAATGATACTTACAAAGTCGTTGGCGTCAAATGTTTTCATACGTCTATTATAACATTATTCTGTTCTAAAAGCAAGTCTAGTTGTTTGGTCGCTAAGAATTGTTCTATCTTAGTACACATTTTGGCGTGAGATTCGGTCATGAGGGCTGTATACATTTTTCCACATGCTCTACACTCGTATATATCGTCAGCCTTCCAAATTTGATACCTAGGTATATTTCGTCTTGGATGACCTACCAGAATGTGTGTATTAAGCATACTTCAACATCGCTGTAACTATCTGGAATTATTATATCACTCTCACCAAAGTTTTCGTCAAGCCACTTCTTATCGAATGTTGCCCATTCGTTGCCAGTAGAATTTACGAATATGTTTGCTAGTTTGATTTCGACATCAATATAATGTCGCATATGGACATCATCTACGTACCAAG
>Ga0209482_1001193_pt1 | contig 18667 bp, 4 predicted proteins | sample CoawatmetaG10DNA_FD_187512 | JGI IMG/M metagenome (GOLD analysis project Ga0209482, IMG submission 187512) | Marine microbial communities from the West Antarctic Peninsula - Coastal water metaG104-DNA (SPAdes) (version 2) | ecosystem: Environmental > Aquatic > Marine > Coastal ...
AACTACGTAGATGCATCTAGTGACAACCTAAGTAATCCAGCCCCTAAAGATGCTCATTGCTCTATAGTTGTTTATGATATAACAACTGGTACTCAAATATCTTTAGTTGCAGGTAGTTTCTTAAACTTGTCAAAAACACATCCAATATTTGGTATAAATATAATAGAAGACTTATTGTTTTGGACTGACAACAGAAATCAACCAAGACAAATAAACATAGAGCTAGCTACTGCAAATCCTTCAAATAACGCAAATCCTTATTATACTATAGAAGAAAATATTTCTGTTGCTAAGTATTATCCTTTTGAAACACCTACTGTTTACAGTGAAGAAACTATAACAGTAAGTGTATCAACTACAGCTACAGCTTGGGGTTCAGTTGTTACTCCTACAAATTACCCTCAAATGCTTTTTGAAAGTACTTGCACTATAACTAGTGGAACACCTACTATGAAATTGCACCCTGGCTTAAAGTTTGAATTAATTTCTACTGTTGAAGATCCTAATTTTCCAAATCCAGTTAATCCAAGTCTTAATTATCCTTATCAAAATGAGATAAAAAAATACCTTTTCCAACCATTTATTCAAAATAATCCAGCATCATCAAATGTAGCTGGCTTAGGCCATTCTGAACCTCTTTGGTTTGTAAATCCGTGGAATAGTACTGATCAACCTAATTATAATCCACCTGATCCATTAAAGTTTATAAGCAATATACCTTTTCATTATTTAGATGGTAGTGGAGTTCAACAACTATGGAATGGTACCGCAACAATAAAACTAATTAAACAAGATGCTGTAAACGTTACTGAAAAATGGTTAAAACCTACTTATAGATTTGTTTTTTCAAGTTATGCAAAAGCAAACACTGTATCAAGTCCTGATAATTTAACAAGCCAAGGAAAAGCAGGCTTAGCTCAAAACCACAATCTTCCTGTGCCTTTTATGTTTCCTAATTCTGCTCCACCAACAGATCAAGACGCAGAAGATTATCAAAAATCTATAAGTTGCAGAGCTTTAAATTTAACTACAAATTCTGTAAATGCTTATGGAGTTGGCAATACTTCTAGTGATTATTATTACAGAAGTTATTTTATTAACTATTTACAGCCAGGCATGAAAATAAGTTGGCCTGGAATGTCGGGAGATGATAACGATTATATTATAGATCAAATATTTGCAAGTAACGGAGGAACAACTGGTGTTCCATCTGGTTCAGGAAATCCACTTGATAATGCTAGTCTAGCTATAAGCGTTACAAAAATTGATAAAAATGGAAAACCTATTACAGAGTGGAATTGGCCTCAGTTTAATGGCGTTGGCGAGCCAAGCGGCTTTGTTGAAGGAGGAGCAGTTCCTTTATTAAGTTTTTCTTTTAAAAATCCTTACTATGAAGAAGAGTTTGGAGGAAATGAAACTTTTTTTGAAGAAAAATTTTGCAGATTAGCATATAGATTTATATACGACAGCAATGAGACATCTTTAATATCCCCTTTTACTCAATCATTATTTAAACCAAAACAAGAAGGTTTTTATTTATATAGTGACAACTATGCTGGTTTTCAAGAAATAGGAGATGTAGCATTTGTAACGGCAGGAACACCACCTGAAACTGACGCTAATAAAGTAGGTCTAAGTACTAGTAATTTTTTATATGAAAACTCTATTAATAAAATAAATATAAACATACCTATGCCGGTTGTTAACAACGACGTGGTTCAAGTAGGTCAAATAAATAGTGTTTTAAAAATAAAACAAATAGATATAGTGTACGAAGATTCTGCTTCAACAAACTTGTTAGTTTTAAAAAGCATTTCAATTGATGATCTATCTATTGTAGGAAATACTGACACTAGTTATACATATAAATGGGAAGGTGATAAACCTTTTAAAGTATTACCAACATCAGAAGCTACAAGAGCATCTGACAAGGTACCTATAAGAGCTTTAGGGCAAGAGGTTTCAGGAAACAGAGTAATATATGGTAACTTTGTTAATAGACATACTTCTCCTGAATTTTTAGATTATAGTGTTGGTATTAGTAGAAAATACACGGTGCAACAAAAGTTTTCAGAAAAGTCAGGTGTAGAATACCCTAATCACACTTTAAAACAAAATAGAATATATCAAGTTGGTGTTGTGTTGTCAGATAAATATGGTAGACAATCAGATGTTATATTAGCTCCACCTATATTCTCTACAGAAGCTGATGAAAATAGTATATTTAGTGGAGATACTTTCTTTTCTAGGTATTTTAAAAGAAATGAAGTTAGTGGGCTAGTTACTTCTAGTTCAAGTAATATAGTTAACTGGATTGGTAATAGTTTAAAAATGCTTTGGAACTCTACTATACCTAAATCAATCCCTGGACTACAAGGTTATCCAGGTTTATATGCTTTATTAGGTAGTGTTAATAGTTTTGATAGTTTTGTTTCAAATCTTAATGCTGGTTATAAAACTTCAAAAAATGTTACTACAACAAATATATTAGGTTCTGGTTCTGGATTAACTGTTGATATAGTTGCGACTGCAATAAGTGCTGGCCCTTCTGGTGGGCAAATAACAAGTGTTAACATAAATAACTCAGGCATGGGTTATGAGGTAGGTGATACTTTAACCATTGACGGTGGTACAACTTTAACTCAGTTAACAATAGCTGGAGTTAATGAAGCTAATGACTTAGGGTGGTATAGTTTTAAAATTGTTGTTAAGCAGCAGCAGCAACAATATTATAATATATACATGCCTACCATAATAAATGGTGAACCATTACTTCCTAATGAAGGCAACCAAACTGATCAAATTTCTGGCATAGCTCCTAATACAAACAGTTTAGCTTCTTTCTCTTTAATAGGCGATAATATTAATAAAATACCAACAGTAGTAACAGAGTCTAATTCTCAAATAGCTTATTCTTCTAGTGAAGTTAAGTTGTATCCTAGAATTTCACAATTTGGAAATTTATATTATGATGCTAGTGTTACTAGTGGAGGTTGGAAACAATCCGATACTGGTATAGGCACTGGAGTTGTTGATTTAGATAATAGTTATGACAGCGTTGTATACGTTGGTAATATTCAAGATTTATACAATGAAAAAGGTAGACAAGATATAAACACATCTGTAGGTGGTGCAACAGCCATAATTAATACAGTTTATACTACTGCCTTATTCAAACAACCAGATAATCCATACAGTGTAGTATCTGAAAATGCAACTGCAAGAAGTCCTTTTACTTATTTTGATATAGATTCTTTTAGAAGACCAATAGGTGGTGGCGCTGGAGTTAGCCCTCCATACGCGGCTGTAAGTGATTTTTTTGGATACAACGTTAACACGGGTATGGGAATAAATCTATATTATAGTCAAATAAATTATACTGAAGGTCTTTTTGGTGGTAGCTATTTAGTTCCTAACAATATATCTGTAGTAGAAGTAGAGCCTTTTGAGTCAGATTTAGAAATATTTTGGGAAACCTCCACAGCAGGGTTAATTGATAGATTAAATTATTTAATTGAAAACAATAAAGATGAAGGTCTTCCCGCTAGTCTTTCAAGACAAGATAATGATTTTACAGAATCTTCTCCAACTACTTTATTTGAAGGCTATTGGTTGGCTGGCGGAACTATTCCTGTTAACAATTTAGTGCCAACAGCTGCAATAGACCCGTATATAATATCTCTAATACCTATAAATGCGGTAAACCAACAAGTACCTTTAAATAGAATAGCATCAGTGGTTATGACTGTAGTAGATAATAATGGAACAGACGTTAGTAGTCAGTTTTTAATATCTAATGATGCTAATGTATCTACGGCTCAGTACAAAATATATTTAGTAGATAATCCTCAAACTTTTCTTCAAGAATCTGCTATTAGAAATTTCACATGTTCAATTAGTATCACTTCAACACCTGCTCTTGTAGGAGATAGTCCTGCTGTGACTAATTTTACAGAACAACTAACACTTCAAAATAAAATTCCTGAACTTGTTAATGCAGGAAGTAACACGGGTATAACACCTATAGCATCTGGAGCAGGTGGAACTTTTTGGGGTAACGATGGTACTACGGCTACACAAAACGCAACTAGTCCTAGTTATAGAAATGGAGCTTACGCTAACGCGTCTGCAGGTACCGTAGATGGATTCCTTTCAAGAGGTTTTTCTATAGAAACTACTAAAGAAATAGTATGGAGTTTTGTTAGCTGTATTGAAACAACCAGTAGTGTAGACATAGTAAGTACATTATCTTTGGGCGAAGGTAGTTCTGGTATTATAGTTGATTTAAACAGTGGTGTTGTAGGTGCTATACCTGCATACGTTAGCAAAAATTATTTTGTAGCTGACGCTAGTGCAGAAATCGGAACATATGAGCTTATATATAGAGTTACTGATGCTAATGGAAATGGTATTGCTTATGAGTATCCAACTACGCAGACGCTTACCAGCTTAATATTTTCAATAACATAACTCGTAAAAAACAATAAAACTAAGTAATAATTATATGGGAGCGATATTAGAAATTAAATACTTTAACGCGTTTTGGACTAAAAAACTTAAAACAGGAATACCATATGTTGGTGATTCAAGCAGTGGAACAAACCCAGGCCCCGTTCAATTTGGTGATGCAGTACAAGGTTTAGGAAATCAAGGTTTAAATGGTACTACTGGAACAAATTTTTACGAAAAATTTAGTAATATAGCAGCTGACACTTTAAGATATAATTATTATATAGAAGACTCTACTATAAGAGGCGGTTATGCAAACACTAGCGTCGATTATGGCGTAAGAGCTTATCTAGATGAAGAAAACCCTATTCAAGAAGTAAGATTTAATTCTTTAATATATTCTGGCATTTACAACTCTAGAACATCTGTTAATAATACTAATATTTTTTCAATAGGAGAAAGCATAACTAGATCTTTAGACCCAGCTAGTGGCTCTATACAGAAGCTGTATTCTGAAGATACTAACTTAGTTATATTTCAAGAAAACAAAGTCAACAGAGCTTTGATAGATAAAGATGTTACATATACATCTGAAGGTGGTACACAGACTTTACCTCCTGGAGTAGTTATTGGTCAAATTGTTCCTTATTTAGGTGAGTTTGGAATAAGTCAAAATCCTGAATCTTTTGCAGTATATGGATTTCAAAAATACTTTACCGATAAAGACCGAAACGTAGTATTAAGGCTTTCAAGAGATGGTATAACTCCAATAAGTAACTATGGTATGAATAGTTACTTTAGAGATGAATTAAGAAAAATTGATAATAATTTTCAAAATTACTACGTAACAGCCACAAGGACTAAAGCTTTTTCTGGTGATTATCTTAGTATAAATGTTGAAACTTCTAGTATAAAAGGAGGTGAAGGAGAAACAGGTAATTTACAAATAGGTAGTGGTTTTCAATTTTCCGCTGATGGAATAAATTTCTTTCCAGATCCAATTAACGCATATATAACTAATATACAAAGCCCTGCTCCTGGAAACCCTACTCAAACTCAAATAACATTAAGTAAAAAAGTAAGTTTAGATATTGAAACTATAATGAGATTTGTAACTCCTGATAGAGGTAGAGCTGAGGGTGGTTATGATGTTCATTCTAAAGATTATTTATTGTCTATGCAGAAAAACTCTACTTTTATTAGCAACGATACTTCTACATATCAAACGTTAAACTTTAACGAAAGTATAAATGGCTGGACAAGTAGATTTTCTTTTAAACCAACTAAAATATTTAGTGTGGAAAATGCACTTTTCACTGTTAATATAAAAAATCTTTACTTACACTATGACAATGTTACAGCAAATAGAAGAGGGTTTTGGTATGAACAGCCTCATAATTCAGCCAGTGTAACTTTTGTATTTAATAAAGCTCCTTTAATTACCAAGAACTTTAATACAGTCAGTTATGAAGGTAATAGCGGCTGGGAAATAAAATCTTTTGATAGTGATATTGAAGGTGAAGATTTTATGAAAACTATAAATAATCAAAATATTTATAATAATTTTCAAGACAAAACAAATGTAGTATATAGTTATTTAGAGGGTAGATATGAGTTTCATACACCTAATAATACTGGTATTTTAGCTATACAACCTCCATATGAATATGCTGGATTTACTAGAAAAGAAAACAAATATATGGCTGCTTTAGTTCAGAAAACATCAGATTCAAATTATCCACCTAGACCAGGTGAAGTTATATTTGGCAACCAAATGAGCGGCATAAAAGGATATTTTGCAACTGTTCAAATATCCACAGATACAATTACTCAACCAGGCGGAGAAAAAGAAATATTCTCTGTAGCTTCAAACTTTATTCAAACATCTTAAAACACAATTATGAAAAGTATAATTAAAAATCTAACTACATGGGGCATTTAATAAACAATAAGCTAAGAAAAAATAAAGCAGAAAAAAAAGCACCAATAGGTGTAGCCTTAGGATTATTAAGTGTAGGAATAAATGTTGTTAATGGAGTTATAGCTAATAAAAAAGCAAATGACACAGCTAATGACAGTACTACTCTTTTAGACAATTTAAACAATTTTGAAAGACAACCTATAGAAAATCCATATTCAGGATCATCTTCTTTTCAATTTGAAGATAGGTCTGGTGAGTTTAATAACCCCTATGCTAATTTGAAAGTTGCTACTCAAGCTGCTGAATTTGAAGCACAACAAACCGATCAAGCTTTGGCAAACACTTTAGATACTTTAAGATCTGCCGGAATGGGTGCTGGTGGAGCAACTGCTTTAGCACAAGCGGCAGCAAAAAGTAAACAAGGTATTTCAGCAAGTATAGAGCAACAAGAAACTCAAAATCAAAAATTAAGAGCTCAAGGTGAGCAACAGCTACAACAACTTGTAGTTGCTGAAAAAGGTAGAGTTGAATCAATGCAATCAGCGGAAAATGCTAGAGTTCAAGGGCAAATGGGTAAAGGAAAAGCAATGATGTTTAATGCTCAAGAAATAAGAGACAACACAGAATTAGACAGAATGCAAGGTTTATATGACAACAATAGAGCACAAGAGCAACAATATAGAAATGATGCTATGTCTTCTTTTACTGGTGCAGCATCTAGCTTAGCGGGTATTGGAATGGGGCAATTTGGTAAACTAGGTAAAGGTGGCGGTGGCGGCGGCGTTCCGGGTGGTGCAGGTAGTGGTCAATTTACATCACAATTTTTTTCAGGACCACAATTTACTCAAAGTGATGTAAGATTAAAGAAAAATATAAGTAAAATTGGTAAATCAACATCTGGATTAAATATATATCAATTTGATTATATAAATAAAAAAGGTACTTATCAAGGTGTAATGTCTAGCGAAGTGCCTAAAGAAGCTGTTTTAGTTGATGATAATGGATATGACATGGTTGATTACTCTAAAGTAGATGTTGACTTTAAAAGAATAAAATAATATGGGAACTTATAGACAACCAGGATTAGTATTAGATAAAACTTTAGGTATGATACCTGAAGCTATTGAAGATATGAATTCTAAAATAATTAAAGATGTAGAAGCTAATAGAGCAAGAAAACTAAAAGAAGAGCAGGATAAAATTAAAAAAGATTTAAAAGAAGCTGAAGCTAAAAGAATAATTAAAAAAGAAAATTTAGGGTTAGAAGCTAAAGTAAATCAAATTGGTTCAGTTGTAGATGTTAATAATCAAACTATTGAAGTTGGAGAGGTTACATTGAGAGACGAGACTGGAAACGCTGTACAGTATAGTTTAGATCCTCAAAGTGATAACTATTTAGGTGGTAGGCCTGAGTACTCTCTTATGAGTGAACAACAAATAAGTGATGCAGCAAAAGAAATAGTTGGAGAAGGCGGTATTGAATTATCAATGAAAACTGACTTAACATATCTTGTTAATGAACTAGGTAAGCATCAGAAAGGATCACCAGAAAGAGATTTTATAGTTAGTCAAATAACACAAATGACTGAACAAATTCCTGTAATAACATCACTAGTAAACAGTACATCAATATCTGCAAAAACTGCATTTAAATTTGATGGATCAATCGTACCTAATAAAGCAGGTATTCAAGGCACATTATTATTTGATGGCCAACCTGACTTTGATGTAAGAGCCGCTATGGAGAGAGATATACTTTTTTCAACTAATCAAAATAGATTTACTACTTTAATGCCTGGTGAGTCTCCTGACGGCACATCAATGCTTAGGTACACTAATGAGACAGGTAAAAGTGTAAATATGTCTTACAAGAGATATAATAAACTTTTAGGTCAAGGTGGCTCTTTAATGGGAGTTACTAAAGCAAAGCCATTTGATGACATGTTAAAAGCTGTTTGGACCTCTAGAATTAAATCACATTATGATGGTGTTTCTAAATATAATAGCCAGAAATATGAAGAGGGAACGTCTACAATTACCGCAAGACAAACTATAAAATCTTTTGATAAAGCAAATGAAGTAATGCAGAAAGAAATTGGAGTATGGATAGATGGAGGCGGTTTAAATAGCACTCAAGGTTCTATACCGGGTTACAACTACGCTCAAAATAACTGGCAGATGATGGGCGGACCTGATGATGATCCAAAAAACAGAATATATACAGGAACTCCAGAGCAAAATGCAAGAGCTAAAGATTTAATGAATGAATCAATGAAACTAGCTTTTGGAAGTGAAACATCAATTACTAATTATGGAGTAACTGAAAATGAAATTAGAGAAGAAAAATTAACTAAAATAGAATCTGCAGCGCTAAGCATAGCAGAAAAAGATGGTATAACTCTTTATCCTTTTCCAGATGGAACTGGTGAAGATGAAAAGAAAGCTATTAAAAAGTTAAAACTTAAAGAAATAAATATAGCTTTAGGATTACCAGAAGAAAATATAAAAATAGACTTAAAGGATGTAAAAACTCATTTTAGCAAGTTACACGAAGATAATAATTTATTAGCTGTAAACTTGTTGAATTCAATGAATGCATCTCCAGGCACAAGTGAAAAACTATATTACCAAGGTAAACAACTATCATTAATGAAGAAGTTACCAGCAGGAGCAGATATTGATGCTACTTATAAAAGAGTTGGAGCTTCATACGAGTCTATAGATCTTCTTGATTATCCAGCTTTAGAAAAAGAGTTATTAAATGCTATATCGGCTTCTAAGCAATATCAAAACGTTAAACAAACAAGTGTAACTCCATATACGGACAAATATGACTTAGGACTTTTACCAGAATCTACTGACGAAGAATTAAAAAACTTTTATAGAAATAGAACTCAAACAACGTAAGTATGACAAAAGAAGATTATGCTAAAGATTTAATAGATCAAGGATTATCAGAAGACGACTTCATTTTAAAAATGAAAGAATACAAGCCAGATGTTGAAGATGTTGATACTGAAATTGATGAGGTTGATAATGAAATTGAAGATGTTGAAGTTAGTGAAATTGAAAATGACATTATAACTGATCCTCCTGAAAAAGAAAAAAATAAACCAAAATATAAGATGCAAGGTGTTGACAAGTTTTTTACAACTGAAGACATAAAAAGCAAATTAAAACCAAATCAAACTTTAGAAGATTATTTAAAAATTCATAAAAACGTTTATGAAATAAAACCTATAGAAGAAGTAGAAGCTAAAATATCTTTTGAAGACTTTCAATTAGTTGAAGAAGAAAAAATAGTGCCTAATTTAAGAGAATTATACCCTGGATTTACTTTTGATCAAGCTGAGCCAGGTAGCGACAATGTGAAGGCTACTAACGTTAGTACGGGAAATAGTAAAATAATAGAATTAGGAACTATATATAATTCTAAAAACAGAAGAAGCAGTGGGGAAGTAGATGTACCCATAGGTCAAGAAGGTTTAATAGAGAAAGATGCTTTAAATCAAAGTAAAATAGCTTATGAAGATTTTATAAATTTTGTAAACGATAATCCTGATAAAGATAATGATAGTTCTTTTATAAAAAATAAAATAGGAAAAATATCAAATGGCGGTGTTTTTGATAACATAAGATTAGGTGAAGTTATAAAAGCTGGGGTTTATCAAGAAGGAACTTACTCTAAAGATACTTTTAAAACAGAAAATTATCAAAATGCTAAATCAGCAAATAAAAAAGAAGTAGTTAATTTAATAACTGACTTAGATATTTTACAAAGAGAAGCTTTTAATAACCCATACTTATACGACGTTGGTTATAAAGACGGCTTAGGAGCTGAATCTTTTACTATAAGTGATGAAGATCATGATAAAATAAAAGAAAGTTTATTTAACAAACTTCAAAAAGAAAGTAATTTAGCAATATACCCTAGTTCTTTTAATTTTTTATATGAAAAACTAAGAGAATCTAATAAGTACAAAGTAGAGCAAGATTATAAAATGAAAAACATTTTAGAGTCAAACTCTGTTGATTTAGATCCTAATTTTGAAAAATTTGTAATTGAGTCTTTTGACGCTAGCTTAAACCCAAAACAAAAAGAACTTCAAGAATTGAACTTTGAAGAAATAGAATTAACTAAACAGTTAAACTATTACAACAATAAAATTGAAGAAAATCAAAACAAAAAAGAAACAAAAGATTTTGATAATGAGAGAAGATCTAATCAAAACAAAGCATTAATAAGAGAAAGAGACAACGTTCAAAGAAAATATGATGCCAAGCTTGTTCAAATTAAAAATACTGGAACAAAAACCTCTACTGAGATAGTTAATGTAGGGTCTATGCCAGGCGAACCAGGTAATGTAGAGTTTAAAGAAATAAAAACACAAACAACAAACCCTGAATTAATAGGTCAATTTTTTAATAGTTATGGTATGTCTCAAGGTACTGTTGAAGATTTAAAACAAAAATCTCAAAATGCTACTAATAACTTGGGACCTGCTTTAACTAGGGTTTTAGAAAGTGATCCTAAAATATCTCAAAGAGAAGCTATTGGAGTTTTATTTAAAAATCAATTAAAAAATTTACAAGAATTTAGTAAAAAAGGTAATTATTCTAATATAAATTTAAAATTTGATGATAATCCTAAAGGTTGGGAATTAAAATATGCGGCTTGGCCTAAATTAAAAAAAGCAGGTTTAAAACCTGATGAAAATGGTAATTTAAAAATATCTTTATTTGACCTTAGAAGAATAGGTATAGACTCTGGAGAGTTTGAAGGATGGCTAGATGAATTAAATGGCATGGCTAGCGATAAAGATGTTGACGCTATAAAAATGTATAATGAAGAAGCTGATGAAATAGAAACTTTAGCTCAGACTTATAGAAATTTATACGCTGGAAACGTAGACGTTGGATCTATAGTTAAACCTGGATTTTGGGAAAACTTAGTTAAAAGTGCTGCTAAAGAAACATACAACATAGTCACGGTTGACACAGATAAAGATGACGCAGAGCAATTTATAGAAGGTCAAAGAGGTGGCGCTAGGGTGCGTATAGATCAGTTTAATGCAGCTATAGATGCTAGTACTGCAGAACTAGAAAAATCAGCTGCTGGTGGAGGTATAAAGCTTACAAATACTCAAGAAGAAAATATTAAACAAAATATATTAGAGCAAGCTTCCGGTGGAATAGGTACATTTATTCCATATTCCTTGTTACTTCCTATGGGTGGTGGAGCTTTAAATGCTGTTGGTTATGCTAAGTGGGCTGAAACTTTATCACCATTAGGTAGGCTTTTAGTTGGATCTCTAGTAGAAGAAGCTAAGATGCAAACTGTATTAGATATGAAGCCTTTAGGAGGAACTTCTTTTTACACTTTTGGAGAGCTTACTAAAAACTTTATTCCTTTTAAGAAAAATTTTACATATTTACAGCCTATTTTTAATAAAGTTATAAAAGGCGGTGCTGTAGGAACTCTAGCTTCTGAAGTTGCTGGTATAGCAGAACCTGGTTTTGAAGCTTTCATGACCGGTGATGGTGTTACTTTTGGTGGTAAATTTAAAGAACTTTATAATAATGAAGATGGTTGGGATCAAGAAGAACAAAGATACATAGTTAACGCTATGACCTTTGGAATTTTTGGAATGACTCATTTAAAAAGAACTGATGTAATGACAACTGGTATGAAGCAAAGAGTTTCTGACAAGTTGCAATACAAGATGGACGTAATAACTGGTAAAGAGCAAGGGATACAAAGAATTGATTCAGACGGAAGAATAATAGAACAGCCTTCTAAAAAAGAGAAAAAATACGAAGATCTTGACGAAATTCAAAAAGCAAAATATGATCAACATGCTGCAACTAAATTTAATGTTGACAATCTAATTAATGCTGAAATGCATATAAAGGAATTAACACCTCCTAATATAAAATTAAAAGAAACTAATCCAGAAAAATATAATTCAGAATTTGAACAGTTTGAAAATAATTTTAAACAAAAATACACTGATAATTGGACTAAAGCAATACAATTAATAGACCCATCATTTGAAGGCGTTGAAGTAAAATTTGGTAGTGGTGAACAATTTAGAAATAATAACTTTTCTAAAGGAAATCAAAAAGCTAAAGCACAATATGACCCAGCGACTAATACAATGGCATTTGATCTTAGTAGGTGGAATCCTGGTGTTAGAGTTCACGAATTTGGACATGTAGCTACTGAAGCTTACTACAAAGCTAATCCTATTGCTAAAAGAAATTTTATTACTAAAATAGATGAGGTTTTTGAAAACACTAGCTTTGGAGAAACAGGAGGTAAGGAGTTGTATGAATCAATTAGAGAAAAGTATAATATAAACTTATCTGAACAATCAACAACTGGAGAAATGGCAAATGAATATTTATCTTTTGTTGGTGAATATCTTTCTAATCCTAAAGTTTTTTATAATAGCCCAGATGTAGCTAACACGCTTTTAAAAGAAATATCATTAGAATTTAGAGGTATTGGAATAGAACTAGGTATAAAAAATAATGTACCTACAAACGTGAATCAGCTTGTTAGACAAATAGCAAACATAGCTCAACGTAGTAGTAAAAATCAAAGTATTAATAATTTAGTAGCTGGTATTTATGGAAACTTAAATAAAGTAGGTGACGAATTAGAAAAAATTAATATAAGAGAAAGACTAACAGAAGAGGGCAACGCTGAAGCTGAAACTGTAAGAGAAGATTATAAGTTTAGTGAAGCTAAAAAATCAATGGCTTCTTTCGACTTGTCAAGTAGAAAAACTACTGAAGAAATTGTAGCAGAAAATGAAAAAATAGAAAAAGGAATTTTTCAAAGAGCAATAGATAATCCAGAAAAAAGCTTAAAAGAATTAGTCACAGATGAAGATAGATTTAATCTGTACATGAACAATCAAGCTAAAAAATATGACTTATTAAAAAGCTACGAAAGAAGAACAGATATAAATCTTAGAGATAAGTATGGAGATGTAGCTTATGAAGGTATAGAGGATTATTTAGATAAACAACTATATGACTATACTGGTAGATGGGATCCTGCAAAAGGTGGAGGTAGTTTTGGTAAGTATATAAATCAACCATTAGGTTTCAGTAGCCAGATAGTTAATGCTTTTGAAAAAGGTGGGAAAATAATGGTAAAAAACTCTGAAGGTAAATTAGAATTTATACCAGATAGATTAGGTGGCGAAGCAGGTGAACTAGCTATGACTAATTTAACACAGCCTACTTCTTCAAGTTTTAACCAAAGTGGAGTACTAGGAGACATAGAGGCTGGAATTATTGATACCAAAGGAAACATAGTTCCAACTAGATTATATAATGATGTTAAAAAATCTTCTAAAGAATTAGAGAACAAGGTCATGGAATTAGATCTTATTGAAGAAGGTATCGATAGCTACAAAAATACTAAAGATAAGTCTAACGTTGCTGCAGAGTTTGGTGTTGGCGAAAAGAAAATAAACAATGAAGATGGTAGTTTTAAAGGTAAAACCTCTACAAGGCTATCAGGTAAGGAAGTTATATCTGCTCAAGAATATATAAAGAAAAATGCTAAAACTTTATATGATCTTTTGCCTAAAAACATAACTGATGAAGGAGCTAGTGAAAAGATTAGAGGTACTTCTACTGGTATTCAACCTGTTTTATTAAAAGCTTTTTATAAAGAAAAAGGTAGAATTAATAATAAACCTGGCAACGTTGAACAAGATAAAATACCTTTTGATGAAGTTAAAGTTTTAGAATATTTTGGTATAAAAGAAGATGGTTCTTTTGAAACTTTAAAAGATAATGGTAAAATTGATCAAAGAATAAAAGCTCTAGTGCATCAGCAAGGTAAAGCTATTACTAATTATGAAATAAGAAGAATAAAAGAATTAACAGCTAATGAAGTAGAAGATTTAAAATCTGGAAAATCAGATGCTTTACCTTCAAAATCTCTTGAAGGTTTCATGGAAGAGCTTACTTATTTTGAAAATCAAGGAAAAAAAGTAGATAGAAAGAAGCTAGCAAAAAAATATGGTTTAAAAGACACAGATTTAAAAATAGGTTTAATAGTTAATTTTAAAGATGCCAATACAATATTAGATGCTTTGCAAGTAGCTAGAAAAGATATTAGAGTTATAGAAAAATTAAATGAAGAAGTAGATAAAGTAGTTCAAGAAAAAGCTGAAAAACAAATTAAGTTTTTTAAAGATAATTTTCCTGAAGTAGAAGAAATATTTGGATTTAAAAAAGGAGGATTAGACTACAAAGCTTTAGGTAATAGATCTGTTAATTTAACCTATGAAGATTATGCCCCTAGATTTATTAAAAGCAATAAAAAAATATTATCTAAATTTCCATCTTTAGGTTCTTTACCTCCAGATTTTAGAAATTATTTAGAAATAACACTAGGCAAAGGTAAGATAAAAGGTAGTTTTAACCCTGAAAAATATCAAAAGTTTGATAAAAAATTAAATGATTTTGTAGATCCTAACTACATGCCAGTTAAAGAATTTAATGATGTATTTGGTAATGAAAAAACAACAATAGAGGTTCAAGACTGGATGTATGATGTTTGGCAACCAAATTACAATGAGTCTGGGTTAAAAAGCAAATGGTCAAAAGAATTATCAGAAGCTAAAGAACAATTTCCTAATTGGGAAACTTCAGATAAATTAGCATATAAGCAATACTTGACATCGAGAGGTAGACAATTATTAAGTAATCCTAAGTTAGTAGATGCTAATGGTGAAATATTGCCTGATGCTTATGAAAGAACTATGACAGCTAATAGAAAAGCAATAAGCTTATTGTATAATAATTTAGCTAAAAACTATTTAGAAAACCCTACTAAAGAAACTATAGAAAACATTTTTACTTTTTTACAAATGCAAACTAATTCTCAAGAAAGCATATTAAAAGGATTAGTCCCTATGGAGTATTTGTCTTTAAGAGAAGCTAGTGCTATAGATAATCCAACTGGAACTAAATTTCATAACGAGCATATGAAAGAGCTGTCAAATGCTAATATGGGTTTTTTAAGAATATTAGCAAAAAATAAAAATAATCCAGAGAAACTTGAAATAGAAATAGAAAAACATGTTTCAGATTTTTCTCAAGCACTAACTACTAAGCAAAATCAAAAGTTAAAAGATGCAAATGGAGGAGGAGTTCAGTTTTCTAAAAATAAAGAAATAAATACTTTTGTAAGCAAAAATGAAGCTGCTAATACAATAATACTGTCAGGAGACTATCAAGCATCTACAGTTGCTGATATGATAATTAATGAAAAAGGAATAGAAATTGCTAAAAAATCTATAAACAACATACCTGATAATAAATTAAGTAGTGACGGTGTTGAAGTTAAACGTATATTAAATAATATAAAGCAAACAAATGAAGTTGTTACAGAAAACCTTGAAGTTGTAAATAAAGCTGGTTTAACAACTAGGGTAAGAGATGTTACACAAGTTAGTCAAGACCTAGGAAAAGACAAAGGAAAAACTTTAGATGTTAAAGCAACTATAAAGCCTTTAACAATAATAGATAAAGCCAACGCTAATAGTAGATTAAAAAATGTAGAAGCTAAACCTATAGAAGTTATTGATTTAGATAAAGAGTTGCCAAAATTAAGAGTTCTTGACGCTGATGACGTTTTATTATACTCTAATAGTAAAGTTTATGCCACTAAAGGAGGAAAAACAAAAATTTTAAATGCTGAGCAATTTGCTAAAAATGGAGAAAAATTAAAAGAAAAAGGCTGGGAGATGAATTTTGACAACTTTGACCAAGTTGTAGATGGGAAACCTGGACCGCTTTTAGAAGCTGCTAAAAGAATGATAAACAAAAGAGGTGGAGATAATGTTTATGTTTTAACAGCTAGATCTCCTAAATCTCAAGGACCTTTATTTAAATGGCTTAATTCAAAAGGAGCTAAATTTAAAAAAGAAAATATAATTGGTTTAGGTAACTCTAGTGGTCAAGCTAAAGCTGACTGGATGGTAGAGAAATATTCTGAAGGTTTTAACGAAATATCGTTTTTTGATGACGCAATTGGCAATGTTGAAGCAGCTAAAGCAGCTTTCAATGCTTATGATTTAAATGGAACCGCTCAATTAGTTAAAAAACCTAAAGCTTCTCTTGACTTATCTGAAGAATTTAATAAAAACTTGGAAGAGTCTTCCGGTATTGGTCGTGAAAAAGTTTATTCAGATGTTAAAGCTAAGTTAGTAGGTGCAACTAGAAAAAAACAAAGATTTTTTATACCATCTTCTGCCGAAGACTTTACTGGATTATTATATACTACTTTAGGAAAAGGTAAAGAAGGTGAAGCTCATATGGCTTTTTATCAAAAAAACTTATTAGATCCTTATAATAGAGCCACAGAAAACTTATCAAAAGACAGAGTTAATTTATTTGCTGATTTTAAAGCTTTAAAAAACCAATTAGAAGTACCAAAAGAATTAAAATTAAAAACTGAAAGTGGATTTACTAATGAACAAGCCGTGAGAACTTATTTATGGAGTCAAACTGGCAAAACTATACCTGGACTTTCTAAGACTGATTTTGTAGAATTAAACAAAGTTATTGAAAATAACCCTAAACTACAAGCATTTGCAGATCAAATACTAGAAGTAACTAAAGGCGATGGATATTCAGAACCTGGTAAAGATTGGGCTGTAGGAACTATAACAACAGATTTAATGGATCTACTTCAAACAACTAAAAGAGGAAAGTATTTACAAGAATTTGAAGCAAATAAAGATGCTATATTTTCTAAAGATAATTTAAATAAATTAGAAGCTACTTACGGTCTTAAATATAGAGAAGCATTAGAAAATAGTTTGTCTAGGATGAAAAATGGAAGTAATAGAACACCTGGAGGCAACAAATTAACTAATAACGTATTGAATTATATAAATCAATCCACAGCTGTTACTATGTTTGCCAATACTAGGTCTGCACTGCTTCAAACTATATCAGCAGCTAATTTCATTAATCAAAGTTTTAACAACCCACTTAAAGCAGGTAAAGCTTTTGCTAATCAACCTCAATATTGGAAAGATTATTCTAAATTAATTAATTCTGATTACTTAGTAGATAGACGTAATGGACTTAAATTAAATATATCTGAGTCTGAAATAGCTAACGCTGCCAAAACGTCTACAAATAAGGCTAAAGCAGTGTTAAACTATATGTTAGAAAAAGGTTATGCACCTACAAAATATGCTGATAGTTTTGCTATAGCTTCTGGAGGCGCTTTGTTTTACAGAAATAGAATTAATGATTTAATGAAAAACGGAATTGTAGACTCACCAACAGATCCTAGAAAATATACCTTAAAAGAAGCAGAAGCTCAAGCATTGAAAGAGTGGAGATCTAGCTCTGAAATGTCACAACAATCTTCTGATCCTAGTAAAATATCTCAACAACAATCTAGTGATATTGGTAGAGTTATATTACAGTATGTAAATACTCCTATGCAATATGCTCGTGTGCAAAAAAGAGATGTTCAAGATATGGTTAATAAAAGAGCTATGCCTGGAAAAACTTTAGCTGAAAGCAACAGAATAAGAATTGGTAGAGTAGCATATTATGGTTTTTTACAAAATATGATTTTTAATACTTTGCAACAAGGTACTTTCTCTTTACTAGCTGGTGACAATGAAGATCTTACTGAAAAACAAGAAAAGAAATTAGTTAAAACAGCTAACGGTATGTTAGACTCTAGTTTAAGAGGTTTAGGTATGGCTGGAGTTACTGTGCAAGTTGTAAAAAACTTGGGTATAGATATATACGACAGAACTAAAAAAAGTCGACCAGAATATTCAGACGCTTACAAGCAATTATTAAACTTTTCTCCTGCTATAAGAAGAAAGTTAAGTGGCATTGAACAAGCTGGTTATCCTTTTAATAGTAAAAAAGCTAGGGAGGAAGTATTTAATATGGGACCATATAATCCGGCTAACCCCGCTTATGAATCTATGGCAAAAGTAATATCAGCCACTACAAATGTTCCATTAGATAGAATGTATAGGAAAATAGAAAATTTAAAAGATGCAACTGCTGATGACAATGAAGCTTGGGAATCTGTTGCAATGTTTTTAGGTTGGCCTAAATGGCAAATAAAAGACGAAGAAGAAGAAGAATCCAACAGTGGTTTTAAACTTAAAGGTGGTATAAAACTTAAAGGTGGGATTAAAATTAAAAAAGGAATAAAACTAAAATAAGGAACAAAAGAAACTGGGCACCATACCCAAAGTTCCTGTAACCAAAAAAGGGGATCTC
>Ga0209482_1001196_pt1 | contig 18656 bp, 18 predicted proteins | sample CoawatmetaG10DNA_FD_187512 | JGI IMG/M metagenome (GOLD analysis project Ga0209482, IMG submission 187512) | Marine microbial communities from the West Antarctic Peninsula - Coastal water metaG104-DNA (SPAdes) (version 2) | ecosystem: Environmental > Aquatic > Marine > Coastal ...
ATTCCTGAACAATAGCCCAATTCTTGAATCATTTCTAAATCAAAATTTGTTCTTTCCTCTAATCTTTTAGCTTCAAGGAATTTTCCAATTTCTTTAAAATAATTTATTTGATGTAATAAATCCTCCCTTATTTTATTCATTGCATTCTGTAATACATCTGGTGAAGTTGCGAACATGTTTGCTGGATAAATCGATAGTTTTTCATGAGACTCAATAGTTTTATTATTTATTGGGTCAAATGTTTCTATTAATTCTATTTCATCACCAAAAAAATGAATTTTAAACGCGTGATCAGCATAACTTGGAAAGACATCAATAGTATCTCCAGAAACTCTAAAAGACCCGCTAGTTGTATCTATATTGGACCTAGAGTAGAGACTTTGAACTAAACTATGAAGAAATTTCGTTCTAGAAATTATTTGATTTTTTTCAATATTTATAATATTTTTTTTAAACTCTACGGGGTTTCCAATACCATAGAGACATGAAACCGATGCGATAACTATAATATCTCTTCTACCGGAAAGTAAAGATGAAGTTGTGCTTAATCTCAGTTTTTCGATATCTTCATTTATTGACAAGTCTTTTTCAATGTATGTTCCTGAAACGGGAAGGTATGCTTCAGGTTGATAATAGTCATAATATGAAACAAAGTATTCCACGGCGTTGTTAGGAAAAAATTGTTTAAATTCTGAATATAATTGTGCTGCTAATGTTTTGTTGTGAGCTAAAACTAACGTCGGCTTATTAACGTCTTTAATTACATTGGCAACAGTAAAAGTTTTTCCAGAACCTGTTACTCCTTTAAGAGTTTGAAACTTATGATTATCATTAATCCCAGAAATTAGTTGAGTTATTGCTTCTGGTTGATCTCCTGTAGGACTATAATCTGATTTTAAACTAAACAAAAATAATTTTTCTCCAAATTTACGACAATAACTTCCTAATTTCCTTGAAATAATAAATGAGTTAACTTTGTAAAAAAATAATATGTACGAGAAATTAATGTCAGATAAAAAACCTTCATTTCCTATAACTAAAAACTTAGATTCTTATCTGTCATTTTATAATAGAAAATTAATAATTCCTATTTTTTATGAGGATTTAAAAAGATTTTCAGGATCAGTTTCAGTATATAACGAAAAGGATATTGACACATTATGGGTTAGAGTTTTTTACTCTGATTTTGAAAGAAAAGAAATTGATGAAAGTTTAAAACGAGTATATAATTTATTGCATTCAGATGGAAATGAGGCTAATGTGGAATTTTTAAATGTTGACGCAATTGATTATTGTACTTTTGGAAACTCTAAACCATTTAGAGTAAAAATTAGAAATATTTTAAATGATAATTTCACATATTTTTATGTAAAACAAGCAGATGCCTCACGGATCTATGGACTAGAGCTTGAGCATATTCTATCTCCTGACAATTTAAATTTTTTAGTTTATCAGAATACTTTAATTGAGGAACATATTGCTGGAATACCTGGAGACGAATTTTTCAACGACTTTTTAAGTAAATGTAATGCATCGGAAAAAGCTCAGATTGCAAAAGAATTTGTAAAGTTTAATGAAAGATGTATGATTAGACTTCTTGGAGATATGAGATCATATAATTATGTGATTATTCCTACTCATGATTTTGATCAAGTCATATATAAAATTAGAGCGATAGATTTTGATCAACAATCTTTTGAAGGTAAGTTGAAGGTTTATAGACCTCAGTTTTTTAAAGAAAATAAAATCATAATGGATTTAATTAAAGAAAAGCTGAATAAACATTCTGTAGATCAATATAAAACTGAGGAAAGATCTATTATCGCAAAAAGAATTTTAAGTTCTGAAAGTAGAGTAAAAAAAATTATTAAGTGTATGATGAATGATAATATTTCAACCAAAAAAAAAATAGATTTATTATCTAAACAAATTTACTCCCTTACTAGGGATGAAAGTTTTAAAAAAACTAGCAATATGGGTGGAATATTAAAAGCTGCATTTGATTATGTTCTTAAGAACTATGAAAATCGTGGTATGTTAAATGTTGATTAATTATAATCATCATAATTATCTTCAAAGTCATCTTCAAATTCATTATCTTTTATTTTCTCAAAATTTTTATCTGGCGCTTTTTCAGGAATTTTTCCTAAAGAAAAAATTAACTTAGGATATTTTATATCTTTTATAATCGAATTGATTTCAAATATTTCAACAAAAAAAGTCCATAAATTTAAAAAATCATATATATAAATAAATTTCTTTTGATCTTCATCTATAATCGAATCTAGGGGACAGTTTTCCATGATTAGTTCATCTTCTTCTGCTTGAAAACTTGACAAACTAATTTCTTTACCCTGACTCCAGTTATCATTGCTTAAGTAAAACGATGCCATTTCATTTCCATCAAATTGAAATGATTTTAATATTTCTAAATGTAAATCTTTGAATGTAGAATTATTTTCAATCTCTATATCCCTAATAATATCCTCTTTTGTATCTAGGATTATTCTTATTCGGTAAATCATTTATTGTTTAATTTTTGTAAAGTGTAAAAACCAATAAAATTGATAGCCAAATAATATTGTAGCTAAAAACAAATGTATAGGTTGGCTCAATATTGGGAAACTTCCGTAATACATAACTACTCCAACAATAATTTCAAACATTATAACAATACATATTTTATTAATTAAAACTGTATTATATTTTCTTTTGATTGTTATGTAGTATAAGAGAGCATTGATTGCTAAAATTAGTAACGAAAAACTCCTATGAAAATAGAAATAAAAGTCTGGAAGAGATAACCATTTATTTTTATTTTCTATCCCTAATAATTCGTCCTGTAAATCGATAAATTCTCTGACTTGAGTTCCGGTTACTACTTGAGTAACACTTAATAAAAGAGAACCTAAGATTAAATTTCTAACGACCTTATCATTTAATATATTTTCAGAGCTTTTATTTGAAATATAAATGCAATAAATAAGTAATGCTATTATTATAAATGCCATTAACATATGTATAGTAATTTTGAATGGAGCTAAATTGGAATCAACTACTATTTTGCCAAGCCAAGCTTGAAACCCCATTCCTAATACTATTAATAATGAACTTAAAACAATAATTTTATTTTCTCTATAAAACTTAATTGAAAAAACAAACATCAATACGGTAGCAAGACCAGCAACTGCTCCAATTAACCTATTTAAAAACTCTATCCACGTTTTAGTTGGATTGAAATCAGAATAATCATGTTTTGTATATTTCTCCCAATTAGAAATGTTAAATTTTTTTTTAGAACTAAAATCTTTTTTAGCTATAATTAATTCATTGTTTTTTTTTAGTACAATTCCCTTTTTAAAACTTTTATTTGGAGACCATTCAATTTGACCAATTTCTGTAGGAGGAATTAAAAGCCCAAAGCATTTTGGCCAGTCTGGACAGCCCATGCCACTTCCAGTCATCCTAACTAATGATCCTGCTAGTATTACCAAATAAACCAGCACTAAACTAATTTTCGAAATTTTAATAAAATTATTTTTCATTCTTCATAAGACCCAATGCTTTACCTTTTTTAATCATAATTAATTTAGCAGATTCATAATCATTTTTTATCTCACCTTCTAAAATAGATTCCTTAATTAACTCTTTAATAACACCTATTTCTTTACCAGGATTTATATTAAAATAATTCATAATTTCTTCTCCGCTTATCGGAGATTGAAAGTTCCTTATATGATCTCTTTTTTCAACTTCAATAATTTTAATTCTTACCATTTTAAAATTATTTAAGTATTTCTGAAACCTTTGAGAGTTTTTAGTTGTTATATCTGCCTCACAAAGTGTTAATAGATCATCCACATCTTGTTGAGCATCATAGATCAACCGTCTTATAGCAGAGTCTGAAATGTTATTATTTGAAAGAACTATCGGTCTAGAACTCATTAATATAATTTTCTGAACATATTTTATTTTGTTGTTTAATGGCATATTTAATCTTTTAAAAATATTAAATACCATTTTAGAACCTTTTAGTTCATGTCCATAAAAAGTCCATCCAATTTCCTTTACAAATCTTTTTGTAGGTGCTTTTCCGATATCATGAAGAAGAGCAGCCCATCTTAGCCAAATATTGTTTGTATTAGGACAAATATTATCTAATACTTCTAAGGTGTGATAAAAATTATCTTTATGTTTTTGACCATCAATTTCATCAATTCCTTTCAGTTCAGTTAATTCTGGAAGAATAATCTTTAATATCCCTGTCTTTTCTAGAATTTTAAACCCAGTTGAAGGCTTTTGAGTCATAATGATTTTATTTAACTCATCTGTAATCCTTTGTCCTGAAATGATTTTAATTCTATCTTTTTCAGTTATTATTCCCTTTAGAGTATCTTCTTTAATTTTAAAATTTAGCTGAGATGAAAACCTAATAGCTCTTAGCATCCTCAAAGGATCATCAGAAAACGTTTTTAATGGATCTAACGGAGTTTTAATTAACCCATTCTTAAGATCTTCAACTCCATTGAAATTATCAACTAATTTCCCCCAGTTTTTGGAATTCAATCCAACACCTATGGCATTAATAGTGAAATCTCTTCTGTTTAAGTCGTCCTCTAAAGTTCCTAATTCAACTTTAGGATTTCTACTGGACTTATTATAGCTTTCTTTTCTAGAGCCAACAAATTCAACTTCAATATTATTGAATTTAAACATAGCTGTTCCAAAATTTTTAAAAACTTGAACTTTCCCTTTTGGATTTAGCTCATTTAAAACTTTTTTAGCCATCTCAATGCCATTTCCAATCACTAACACATCAATATCTTTTGGAGCGCTTTTGTTTAGAAGAAGGTCTCTGACATATCCTCCTACAACATAACATTCAATGTTTAATTCGTCACTACATTTTTTAATAGTTTCAAATATGTTATGATTAATCCCTTTAAGAATTTTGTTGTTAATCATTTATGATCTTAGAGTTATGATTTTATCATTCTCAAACTTAATAATTGTTGATGGTTTTTCAAGTTTATGATTTAAACGTAAATTTACTATATAATCTACTTGATCTAAAATTTCCTTTTTAATATCATTAAAGAAAAAAGGGATTTGCTCCCCTGAAATATTAACTGAAGTAGAGATTATAGGTTTGTTAAATTTTCTTATTAGCTCGCTGCAAAACTCATCTTTAGATATTCGTATTGCAACTGATTCAGGAAAAGTATTCAAATTTTTTACTTGGTCGTAAATCACAGTAGTAGGTGTAGTTTTATTTTTAAGATAATTTTTTATTTCATTTGTATTTTTAACATACTTATCGCTCATTTTAAGATCATTCATTAAACATATGAACGGCTTGGATCGATTTCTTTTCTTTATTTTATAAATTTTATTAATCGCTTTTAAATTAGTTGCATCACATCCAATTGCCCATATGGTATCTGAAGGATAAATAAGAATCCCTTCATTATTTAAACAGTTAAGAGCTTTTTCGATCTCTAAAATCATAAACTATTTAAGTTTAGGCTGATACATTGTATTCTCTTAAAGCATTGTTAAGAGAAGTTTTCTTATCAGTACTTTCTTTTCTTTCTCCGATTATTAGCGCACATGGTACTTGATAATCTCCTGCAGAGAAACTCTTTGTATAAGAACCTGGTATAACTACTGATCTACTAGGAATTTCTCCTTTAAATTCAATTGGGTTTTCTCCACTTACATCAATTATTTTTGTAGATGCTGTTAAAACTACATTTGCTCCTAATACGGCTTCTTTTCCTATTTTAACCCCTTCAACTACAATACACCTCGATCCAATAAAAGCATTATCTTCTATAATAACTGGAGCGGCTTGTAAAGGTTCTAATACACCCCCAATTCCTACACCTCCACTTAAGTGAACGTTTTTACCGATTTGAGCACAACTTCCAACAGTTGCCCACGTGTCAACCATAGTACCTTCATCAACATAAGCACCAATATTAACATAACTTGGCATTAAAATAACTCCTTTACTAATATACGCACCTTTTCTAGCTACTGCATGAGGAACTACTCGAATTCCTTTTTCTGCATAATTTTTTTTTAATGGAATTTTATCATGAAACTCTAGTGGCCCTATTTCAATAGTTTTCATTTTTTGTATTGGAAAATATAATACAACTGCTTTCTTCACCCATTCATTAACCAACCAACCATTACTTGTAGGTTCAGCAACTCTTAATGCCCCATTGTCTAAATTCTCAATAACAGCGTGAATAGCTTTTTTAGTATCTTCTTTTTCTAAAAGAGATCGATCATTCCAAGCTGCTTCAATAATTTTTCTCATTTCATATTTTTATTCAAATATACGCTCTAATTAATAAATAGTTTTAGATATTTTAGCCTTAATTATTAATGATTTAACTTTGATGTATGGCTAAGATAATTGCAATCGATTATGGATTAAAAAGAATAGGATTAGCTATTACGGATGAGCTTAATATTATTGCATCTTCATTGGACACAGTACTTAATAGTGAAATAATATTTTTCTTAAAAAATTTATTAAAAGACGAATATGTTGATACTTTTGTAATTGGTAAACCAGTTCAAAAAAACAATAATCCATCTCAAATTGAAGATGATATTTTAATTTTTATTAAAAAAATAGAAAAAGAGTTTCCTTTAATAAACGTAAGAAGACAAGATGAAAGATTTACTTCGTTAATTGCTAAAAGAACTATTTTAAGCAGTGGAGTAAGTAAAAGTAAAAGACGAAATAAAATGTTGGTTGATAAAGTTAGTGCCACTATAATTCTTCAATCATTTTTAGAAAAAAAATAATATGATTTTACCAATTGTTGCGTATGGAGATCCAGTTTTGAGAAATAAGTGTATTCCTATTTCGAAAAATTACAAAGACATTAAATCTTTAATACAAAACATGTGGGATACAATGTATGCTGCAAATGGGGTAGGTTTGGCAGCTCCTCAGATTGGGGAATCATTAAAATTGTTTATTGTTGATGCTTCTCCGTTCTCTAAAGATGATGAATTAAGCTTAGAGGAAAGGAAAAAAGTCTCAATGTTTAAAAAAATTTTTATAAACCCTGAAATAGTTTGGTCTTCCAAAGACTATAATAGTTTTAATGAAGGTTGTTTAAGTATTCCGGATGTGAGAGAAGATATTGTAAGAGAAAATGAAATTGAAATTCATTTTAAAAACGAATATTTTGAAAATGAAATTTTGAAATTAGATGGTCTGTGTGCAAGAGTAGTTCAGCATGAGTATGATCATGTTAAAGGAATTCTGTTCACGGATAAATTAAGTTCATTCAAAAAAAAATTGATTAAAGGAAAATTAAATAATATCTCCAAGGGTAATATTAATTCAGATTATTTAATGATTTTCCCCGATTAGAAAATGAATAAAAAAATACAACTAGATTCAATTAGCCGCTTATTAGACATCATGGATGAATTAAGAGAAAAATGTCCATGGGATCAAAAGCAAACTTTTGAAAGTTTGAAGTCACTAACAATTGAAGAAACTTTTGAATTAGCTGATGCTATTTCAGACAATAATATCAACGAAGTTAAAAATGAATTAGGAGATTTATTATTGCACATTATTTTTTATTCAAAAATCGCTAGTGAAACAAATCTTTTTGATATTTCTGATGTTGCAAAAAGCATTACTAATAAGCTGATATTTAGACATCCTCATATCTATGGAGATTTATCAGGACTTGATGAAAAACAGGTAAAAAGTAATTGGGAGAAATTAAAGTTACAGGAAGGTAAAAAAAGTGTTCTTGAAGGAGTGCCAAAAGCTTTGCCATCGTTTATAAAATCAATGAGGATCCAAGAAAAAGTTTCTAATGTTGGTTTTGATTGGGCAAAACGGAAAGATGTTAAAAATAAAATTCTTGAAGAATTAAACGAATTAGAATTAGAATTAGAATCAGGTAATTCTGAAAATATAGAATCTGAATTAGGAGATTTAATTTTTTCAGTTATTAATTATGCAAGATTTATTGGAGTTAATGCTGATAATGCATTAGAAAAAACTAATAAAAAATTCATAAAAAGATTCATGAATATAGAAAGTCAATTAAAAAAAAATAAAAAAATCTTTAGTGATATTACAGAAAAAGAAATGATTAGTTATTGGAAAAAGTCGAAAAATTAATTATTTATTTAATATTACTTTTTGTTGAATAATAGACTCAATTTCTATTTTCTTATTTGCAATTTCTTTTCTAGATTTATCAAGCATTTTATTTTCTCTAGATTTATCGTTAAAAAAAGAAATATTATTTTCTAGTAATGATAATTCTTTTTTTAAAACTTCTAACTTTTTGTTCAATGAATATATTTCAGAGCTTTTTTCACTCTCACTCATTGAATCAAGTTTAGTCTCGAGTAATTTGTTAGTTGACTCTTGCTTATTTAGTCCACTGTCCTTAAATATTTTTTTAATTTTTTTATCAAATTCAATTTCATGATTTAAACTAGCTTTTCCTGTTTCTTGCCATTTATTTATTAGCTGGTTAACATCAATTTTTGAAGTTTCATTATATTTTTCAATTTCTTTTAAAATATCAATCTGCTTGTTTTCTTTGATTTTAAATTCATTAGCTAGATTTTCTTTTTGCTTATTAATTTTGTTAAAAAACTTATCACATACAGTCTTGAAATTATTCCAGTTTTTCTGATTAATTTTATAAGGAACTGGTTTTATGTTTTTCCATTCTGATTGTAAAGAAACTATTTCTTTTCTGTATTTTTCAAAATTATCATTTAAAACTAACTCTCCAACTTTTAGGATAATAGACTCTTGAATTAGAATGTTTTTTTGATATATTTTTTTTAACCCTTTAAAATAATCGTTCTTTTTTTTATAAAACTCTCTAGTTATATTTTTAAAATTTGTCCAGACTTTCTTTTTATTTTTATATTGAATCGGTCCATTGTTCTCTATCTGATTTTTAATTTTCTCAAACGATATTATGTTTTTTTGCCATTCTCCTGTTGAAGCTATTTCCGTTTCAACGATTTCTCTTATTTCATTTATTAGATTTTCTATTTTTAAATAATTTTCCTCTAAAATTGAATCTTTATTTTTATCAAATTCAATTTTATTTTCTTTAATAAGGTTTCCAACTCTTTTGAACTCTTCATTAAGTATAATTTCATTTTCTTTTTTTGTTGGTCCTATTTCAAATTTCCATTTTTTATTTAATCTTTCGAAATACTTTGAAGCTCTTACTTTATCATCAATAACTATTAATTTCTTAGCTTGTTCAATAGTTTCTTTCTTTTTATCTAAGTTATATTTAATGTCTATTTCCTTGAACTTTCTGTTAAGATGTAGGTAATCATAAAAATTCTTTATGTGATGTTGGAATGTATTCCAAATAATTTCACTTTGAACGCTGGGAACGCGACCTATTTTAAGCCACTTATTTTGAACCTCTTTAAAACCTAAATATTTTTCATTCATTGTAGTATCTAAATTAATAAGCTCTTTAAGCTCATTAATTAAATTCTGTTTCAATTTTAGGTTTTTTGATAAATCAATACGGTTATCCAATTTTTTTTTGTTAAGTTATTTATTTAGTTATTCCAAATTTTCCAACTTTCCTCTGCTTGAATCTTTAACATATTCAGTCCGTTTATTATAAATGCCTTGTTTTGTTTTGATTTTTTTAAAAATACCGTTTCATTTGGATTGTATATTAAATCATAACAAATATGTTTTTTTGTAATGTAATGGTAGGGAATATCTGGATAATTTTCTATTTCTGGAAAAGTGCCCAGTGGAGTTGTATTAATGATTATTTGACAATCATTTATTTTTTCTTCATTTAATTCACTATAATTTATTTCTGCGTCAACTTTTTTTCTTGATACTTTCTTTGCTTCTATATTTAACTTTTCTAATGCATAGGCAATTGCTTTCGATGCTCCACCTGTTCCAAGAATTAGCGCCTTTTTATGACTAGAGTTTATGTGTGGTTCTAATGATTTTATAAAGCCTATGTAGTCGGTATTATATCCAATTAAAGTATTGTCAATATTGACTTTAATCGTGTTAACTGCTCCAATTTGTTTAGCATCAGAGTCAATTTCACTTAAGTATCTGATTACTTTTTCTTTGTAAGGAATAGTTATGTTTAGTCCTTTCAAGCTAGGATTTTTTAAAACTTCTCCTAAATTATCAATGCTTTCCAAATCAAAATTTTTGTAGCAACAGTTTTCCATATTCGTTCTCAAAAATTTCTCTGAAAAATAATTTTTTGAGAAAGAGTATCCTATGTTTTTACCAATTAGTCCATATGTTTTTTTCTCTTGAGACATTTTTTTCTAAATATAATACTATAAATAAACCAATTAATATCCAAAGAAAAGCAATATAAGTTGACGATTCTGTAAACTGTGGCGAATATTTTAAGTAAATATTAGAAGATATTGGATCAATTAATGATTCAGTTTTGACTGTAGTATTATTAAATATCATCTTCCAAGGCCATACTATTAATAATGATCCTGTTACAAAACCTGTGATGATCTGGTTAATTTTTTCTTTATGTTTTTTAATTAAAATACTCAACAAACTCGAAAGAACTATCAGTCCAATTAAGGAGCCTAATGTAAAAACGAATAATATTTGTAATAAATTAAAGTCATGTTGAAAAGTGCTATTTAAATTGATTAAGTTGTAAAATGAATCAAAAAGAGCATTTACAGAGTCTATAAGTAATAGTTTATAGTTGCCTAATAATATTAAAAGAAATGAACCTGATATACCAGGAACTATCATGCCGCATACGCTGACAAAGCCACATAAAAAAACAAAAATTAAATTTTGGTTTTCACTGACTGGATTAGTAATGCTTAATAAGAAGCCTATACTAAAACCTGAAATCAAAAATACTATTGCTTTTAAATCCCAATTTTTATTATTTTTTATTAAAATTATTATGGAAGCTATGATCATTCCGTAAAATATAGACCAAACATATAATTCAGATTTTAAAAAAAAATAGTCTAATATTTTAGATGTGGTAAAGTAACTTACAATTATACCAGAGAGAATAGTTAATATAAAATACCCATTATGTTCTGAGTTAAATTTGTTGAAATCAACTTTAATTATCATTATAAATGACCTGAAATTTAGCGTCTTTAAAGACTCTATCATCTCGTGATAAAAACCGGTTAAAAGTGCTACTAATCCGCCTGAAATCCCGGGTAATTTGTTGGCTGTTCCCATAAAAATGGCTCTTAGAAAAAGAAATATATAATCTTTTCTATTTCTATTGTTTTTAAACATTTTTATATTTTTTTCCTAAATAATCTATAATTAAAACTAATACAAACCCAAATATGAAAAATATTAGTCCACTTATAAATTCTGAGTTCATAAAAGAGTTCTCAGGAATATATAATTTATAAAACAATAACTCATCAGATATAGACTCTAATTTCCAGGGCCAAAGAGCAGGTAGAGATCCTATCATAAAACCAACTAAACAAGAAAGAGTATAGTTCTTATGTTTATTATAAGACCATGATAATAGCTTTGAAAATAATTTAACACTTAATAAAGCTCCGATTACAAATGACAAAAAATTTAAAAAATATTCAGAATTTAGACTAACAATTTCCTTAATTGTTTTTAACATTGTTTCATATGCACCAAGTAGTATTAATATGTATGCGCCTGAAACGCCAGGGAGAAGCATTGCCGTAATACTCATCATTCCACAAATAAAAAGATAGGCAGGGTTTATTTCTTGACTACTAGGGTTTAAGGTTAATACTAACAACGAAATTCCTATTCCTAATAGATTAAATAGTATAATTTTTTTAGTCCATTTATTTATTTCTTTAAATAAATAAAAAATACTTGAAGTTATTAAGCCTAGGAAAAAAGACCATAATAAAATAGGATAATTTTCAATTAGATAAACAATGGAATGACTTAATAGAAATATACTCGATAATATTCCTGAAGATAAACTTACAAGAAAAAGTAAATTATATTTATTCAATACTTCATTAAACTTTCCTTTTTTAAATAATTTTAAAACATTTAAATCAAGATTGTTTAATGTGAATAAAAATTCTTCATATATACCAGTAATAACAGCAATTGTTCCGCCCGAAACTCCAGGAATAATATCTGCAACTCCCATCATCATTCCTTTAATGAACACCACTATATAGTGTTTAGAACCTTTTTTCATGAATTTAAAATTAAGACAATTTAACAACTAATAAATTAGTGGGTTTTAAAGACTTGTAGATTGGGAAAAAATTTAAAAATTTTTTTAAAGAATGCGTATTTAGAAGGGTTGTAGAAATATGCCTTTTTCAGAAAAATAAAAGCTTTGTCATTTTCTGATTTAGTATAATATATAGCAGAAATAAGATAATTTATTTCATTCCCAACAGATTTTGGAAGCAAATCAATTGATTTTAAAAGCTTACTAGTTAAGTTATTATTTTCAGGGATTTTTATAATTATTTCTGTTAGAAACGTTAAGTTGTTAATGTTTAAATCTCCAATAGATAAAATTTCATTGAATGCAATTTCAACTTCTTCATATAGTTTTAAACTAAAATTGATTTTAGCATATAATTCCCAATAATTAATCTTTTCAGAATTAATTTCTAATGCTTTAATTAAACTTGTTTTAGCTTCTCTCAGCTCTCCCTTTAGGAATAAATTGCAGGCTATTGACATCCAAGCTTTATCATCTACAGGGTCTTCATTTACTGTTTTATTATAATATAGTAAAGCTAGATCTTGATTTCCAAGTTTATCGTGACAACAAGCAATTCTGTAAAGTGCAAAAGGATTTGGATCTTCGATTTCTGAAGCAATTTCGTATTTTTCTATCGCTTCATTAATTTTATTTAACTTTTCTAAAATTTTACCCATTTCAATATAAGCCCCTATAAAACAGTCATCAGATATTATTGCAAAATCAAAGGCCGTTAAAGCTTCTTTGTACAGTTCTTCTTTTGCATATTGTTTTCCTAACTGATGCCAAGCAATTTCACAGTAAGGATTTGTTTCTAAAAATGAGTTAAGATAATTTATTGTACTGTCTGTATCTCCAATCGAATCAAAACAATAAAGCACGTTATTTAAAACTCCATAATCTAATTGATTATGTTTCAAGTAAATGATAAAATATTTTTTTGCATTTACATAGTCGTCTAAAAACAAAAACTCTTTTCCAATTATACTTAATGCTTCAAAATATAGATCTGAACTGTGATCAACTTTAATTAATAAATCAATTGCTTTTTGATGATTTTTTCTTTTAGACAAGATTTTGGCTTGCTGAATTAATATATCAGTATTTAAAGGGTCTATTAATGAAATTTTTTGAATTAATTTTTCGGATTCATCTATTTCGTTATTGAACAATAAAAGTTCTATTTTTAGAAGAACTAAAGTTACTGAATTCGGATATTGTTCAGTAGCCATTGAAATCGCTTTTTTTGCTAGAGAAACATTTCCTATTTCTAAATAATAAACTATTATTTCTTCAAACTCGTCAGAGTCGAAAAACAAAAAATCATTTGTTTTAAGCATTGATTCAAACTTAAAAATAGAATCACTGTAATAGTCTTCAAATTCTTCTTTCATTTCATACAAAGATAGAGTCAGAAGGTATTTTTATTTCAAATAGATGTTTTTCTTTTCAACAAATTAATGAACAGAATTATTAATCTGATTTAAAGTTTCAATTATTATATCACAACCTTTTTTTATTTCACTTTTTTTAATAGTTAAAGGAGGAGTGATTCTGACCGCTTTTGATTCGAAGAGTAAATAAAATAAAATAAGGCCTTTTTCTAAGCACTTATTTACCAGCTGATTAACAGTATTTTTATCTTTTAAAATCAATGCAAGCATTAGGCCTTTCCCTCTTATTTCAGTTATTAAGGAATGTTTTAATTTATCTTTGAATAACTTTTCTTTTTCGTAAACTTTACTCATTATTTTTGAGTCCAGAGTTTCTTTTAAATTAGCATAAGCGGCGGCGGCAATCACAGGGTGACCACCAAAAGTAGTTATATGTCCAAGAATTGGATTTTCTTTAAATGAACTCATTATTTTTTTACTTGAACTCAATGCTCCAATTGGAAATCCTCCTCCTAATCCTTTTCCATACACCAAAATATCAGGAATTATATTGTAATGTTCAAATGCAAATAACTTTCCTGTTCTTCCCATACCGGGTTGTATCTCATCTAAAATCAAGAGTACATTAAGTTTTTCACATTTATCTTTAACTTTTCTCAAATAATTTTCCGAGGGAGTAATAAAACCTGCGCCACCTTGAATTGTTTCTAAAATTACAGCTGCAGTTTTTTTGTTTATCTTATTAATATCATCTTCATTATTGAATTCTATAAATTTTACACCTGGTAAAAGAGGCCTATACCTTCTTTTTCTATCTTCAAATCCCATAATACTCATAGAACCTTGTGTACTTCCATGATAACCATTTTTTGCTGCAATTATTTCTGTTCTGCCTGTCACTCTCTTGGCTAATTTCATAGCAGCTTCAATTGCTTCCGTTCCTGAATTAGTTAAATAAGTATTAGATAAAGATTTTGGTAAATTTTCAGACAAAATTTTACATAAATCAACTGTAGGTTTTTGAATAAACTCCCCATAAACCATCACATGCCAGTATTTATTTATCTGTTTTGTAATAGCTTTTTTTATAGCTTTATTTCTATGTCCTAGGTTAGATGCGGATACTCCTGCAACAAAATCTAAATATTTATTATTTTTAGCATCATATATATAACTTCCTTTTGCATAAGAAATTTCTAATCCTATAGGATGATCCGTAGTTTGACTTTGATATTGTAAAAAATCTTCTTTCAAATTAAAATTCAAATAAATCTTCTTTTTTATAAATTCGTTCTTTTATTCTCCAGATAAATCCATTTAAAATTTTCTGATTTAACTCTATCTCATTTTCAGGATAGACTTTACCCTCTGGATTTGTAAAAAAAGTTATGTCTTCGATATTATTATTTTTGATATTCATTAAAATTGAGCTACAAATTGCTTTATCTATTCCAATTAATTCATTTGTTTTTTCATTATACAAATGATATATCATTTCTGTATTTTGAATAAGGTTAATGTGTTTTAGTTCGTTGCTTGAGAATTTTCCATATAAATTAATACCCTTCATTTGATTAAAATTATTAACACCTAATGTGTCTTTCTCTACTACAAATGCATTATTTAGAATTTTTAATGAGTCAAGTTCATTTGTTTTTATGTCTCTTAAAATATGTATTTCATCACCAGTCATTTGACTTTCTCCATTCCAAATAATTGGATTTTTTTTTGAAATTTCTTTCGAAGTTAGTACTTGCTTTTCTCTTTGACTTAAATCTTTTTTAAGTAGTTTAGTTAATCCACTTTTTTGATTAATAACTATTTTGTCTGCTCTTCCGCTTAAATTTTTTTTAAAAAATTTTACATTATATCTACCTTTAATGATTCTGTTTTCAGAAGGTCCAATAGCAAATAATGTATCTGCTTTTATGTATAATGAATCCTTGTCCACCATTTTAATGACATATGATTTTTTGGTAATCATTGCCGAATCTAGAGCCTTGAATATTTCAGCATAATTCCCTTTGATTATAGTTTTGTTTATTGTGTCTAAAAGTTTGACATTTATTGAGGCTGAAGCAAATTTTGTTATGTCGTTAAAAGTTAAGCTGTCTCCATTAATTTGACGATTATCGTAATTTAGTTTAGAATTTTTAATAAAATATCCTTTTTTATTTTTTGTGTCATAGAAACCTTTTTCACAATATATATCGTAATCTTTTCCAATAATTGTAGTAGGGCCATAGAAATAGGCTTGTTCGCTTATAGTTAAATAATCTAACTTATTAGATTTAATTTGATAATCTGGGTTTTGAATTTCAACATTTTTTACAAAAGTGTATTTAGATTTTTCTAAAAAGTATTTCCCCTCATTACTTTTAATAATCGTTAAGCTATCTTTAATTACTCCGCCTTTCTGAAAAAATATTTCCTTTAAATTCCTGTCATGATATAAAATTTTAGTCTTTAGATTAGTGTTATTGTTATAAAAGTCAACATTACCTTTTGCTACAATTTCTTTAAGATTTCCATTGTAATCTAATTTATCACTATATAGTTCTATACTATCTCCTTGTTTTACAATTACATTTCCATTGGCTTGAAATGAATTTTTTTCTTTATAAAACAGGGCGTAGTCTGACCAAATATCCATTCCATCGTGAAATAAATGAACTCTAATCTTATCATTTTTTTTTAAAATGTTTGCACCAGGATTTTTCTGTTCATTTCTATCAAATGATCCTGCTTCTATTATCTTAATAATTTTTTTTTCTTGAGAAGAAATTAAATTTAAAAAGAATATTAATAGTATTGACAGTAAGATTTTCAATTTTTTTGTTATCGAATTATAGTTTGTGTTCTATCTGGTCCAACAGAAATAATAGATATTGGTATGTTTAATTCATTTTCCAGAAAAGTAACATAGTCCATGAATGTTTTAGGTAGAAGGTTTTCTTTTTGAATTTTACTTATATCTTCTTTCCATCCTTCAAAGTCAGTATAAATTGGCTTTAGGTCCTCTGTATCAACCGTAAATGGGAAATGACTTATTATAGATCCATTATAGTTGTACTCTGTACAGACTTTTATAGTTTTAAATCCCGATAATACATCTCCTTTCATCATCATTAATTTGGTTACTCCATTAATTTTAACTGCATATTTTAAAGCTACTAGATCTAGCCATCCACACCTTCTTGCTCTTCCTGTAGTTGCTCCAACCTCATTACCTACCATACTCATCCTTTCAGCATTTTTATCAAATAATTCTGTAGGAAATGGTCCACTGCCAACCCTTGTAGTATAAGCCTTAAAAATACCAAAAACATCTTTTATTTTATTTGGTGGAATTCCTAAGCCTGTACATGCTCCAGCAGCAGTAGTGTTTGAAGATGTTACAAACGGGTATGTCCCAAAGTCAATATCTAAAAGAGATCCTTGGGCTCCTTCAGCAAGAATGTTCTTTCCTTCATCCAATTGATTGAAAATGTAATTTTCACTATCAATAAATGGAATTTTTTTTAAATTTTCAATAGCTTTAAAGAAATCTGTTTCTAATTCTTTTAAATTGTATTGAAGGTTTACGTTGTAGTTTTTAATCATGGACTCATGCTTATTGGCTAATTTTCTGTATTTGGACATCCAGTTTTTAAGTTCAATGTCACCAACTCTAATTCCGTTTCTTCCAGTCTTATCCATGTAAGTTGGACCTATTCCCTTTAAAGTAGACCCTATTTTTGATTTACCTTTTGATAATTCAGAGGCCGCATCTAGTAGTCTGTGTGTTGGAAGTATTAGGTGTGCTTTTCTAGAAATACATAAAGATGATTTGAAATCAATTTTAAAAGGTTCTAGTTTTTCAATTTCTTTTTGAAAAATAACAGGATCAATTACAACACCATTACCTATAAGATTCATAGAGTTTTTATGAAATATTCCAGATGGAATAGTATGAAGAACATGTTTTATTCCATCAAATTCTAATGTGTGACCTGCATTTGGACCACCTTGAAACCTAGCAATTATATCATAATCGTTTGTTAAAAAATCAACTATTTTTCCTTTCCCTTCATCTCCCCATTGTAATCCTAGTAGTAAATCAACCTTCATATTATTTCAATTTTTTATTTTTTATTTTTTCTTGATGTCCCATAAAAATAAAGAGAGTGATTATGAATCTCTATATCAAATATTTCTTCAATATTTTTTTTAATTGACTGTATTCTGGGGTCACAAAACTCCTTAACTTCTCCAGTGTCAGTTAGAATTACGTGATCGTGTTGATGGTCAAAATAAGATTTCTCATACTGGGATTGGTTAGATCCAAACTGATGTTTTCTTACTAGTTTGCATTCTAAAAGTAATTCTATTGTATTGTATAAAGTAGCTCTACTAACTCTATAATTCTTGTCCTTCATTTTAACATAAAGGGATTCTATATCAAAATGTTCAGAAGAATTATAAATTTCATGAAGAATAGCAAATCTTTCGGGTGTTTTACGGTGTGCTTTTAAATCTAAAAATTTTGTAAACACGTTTTTTACAATTTCTTGATTTTTATCTTTTTCCATATTACTAAATTAAACTAAAATAACTATGAATTACTATTCTCTAATGACCTTTTCAATTCCATTAATTTTTTTTAATCTTTGAATAAGTTTATTAAGAATATTTTTTGTTTTAACCTTCAAAGTAATTTTCCCAGAAAATGTATTTTCTTCTGTGTCAAAACTCATTTTTTGCATATTAATATTTAAGCTGTTAGAAATTAATTTAGTGATTTCATTAACAATTCCTAAATTATCAATTCCTGATATATTTATTGTTGTACTAAACTCTTCTTGACTTGAATCAATCCACTTTGATTTAAGAATTCTATATGAAAATTTTGATTGTAAACTTATTGAGTTTGGACAATCTTGTTTATGAATTTTAACACCTTCATTAATGGTGACAAACCCAAAAACATCATCACCAGGAATTGGACTACAGCATTTGGCTATTG
>Ga0209482_1001200_pt1 | contig 18625 bp, 16 predicted proteins | sample CoawatmetaG10DNA_FD_187512 | JGI IMG/M metagenome (GOLD analysis project Ga0209482, IMG submission 187512) | Marine microbial communities from the West Antarctic Peninsula - Coastal water metaG104-DNA (SPAdes) (version 2) | ecosystem: Environmental > Aquatic > Marine > Coastal ...
AAGAAATAATCTTCTCTAAAGAGCTAGAGGATCAAAAAGGGATATTATTTTCTAGTGATAGCCTATTAATGGAGACTTCTAATAAAGATATTGCAAATTCATGGGAAGAGATTAGTCTTAGCATATTAGGTAGTTGGAATCTAGACGAAGTCAAGACTATGGTAAATTTAATTGTTAAAAAAAGTAAGGTTGAAAGTGTTGAAAAATTAATAGGAAGGGGTAATTCTGCTATTTATAAAATTTACCTATCTAATGGGCATAAATTAGCACTAAAAATGTATCCAGAAGTTAGCTACCACAATAGATTGAAATCGGAATTTCAGAGTACAAAAATCTTTAAAGAACTTAACTTCAGTAATGTTCAAAAACCTGAGTCTTTTAATAGTGATCTAGGAATTGCTACCTATGATTGGATTGAAGGTGAAAAAGTTTTAAATTATGGAGTAGAAGAGATAAATACTGCATTAGGGTTTTTAAAAACCCTTCATCAAAACGCCAATGCAGTTCAATTTCAAGATTTTCCTATGGCTGCAGATGCTTGCCCTATGGGTCTAGATATCGAAAGACAAATTAAGCGTAGATTGAAACAATTTGATAAATTCACTAATAAGTATGATGAACTTGATAATTTTTTAAAAAACGATTTCAAGCCTTTATTTGATGAAGTTGTTAATTGGTCAAAATCTTCATGGCCAAGTATTTTAGGATATAAAATACCTATTAATAAAAGTGAGCTTATCTTAAGCCCATCTGATTTTGGTTTTCATAATGCACTTCGTAGCAAAGATAACAAACTTATATTTCATGACTTTGAATACTTTGGTTGGGACGATCCTGTGAAATTGATCTCAGATTTCAGCCATCATGCTGCTATGAACCTCTCTTATGATGAAGAGCAACTTTGGTTTTCAGGTGTTTCAGCAATATATGGAGAGCATTTACTTGAGAGATTAAATGCTGCTTGGCCACTCTATGGACTTAATTGGTGCCTTATCATTTTAAATGAATTTAAAGACGAAGTCTGGAATAGAAGGTGTGCTGCAGACGATAGCAAGTCTCATCTTCGTGATGAACATCTTGCAACTCAACTTGCTAAGTCAAAAAATAAACTTAACACTTTAGCTGTAAACTATAAAAATAAACATTACTGGTAATTATCTTATGGATCAAAGGTCAAAAAAACTAAGAAAAACAGTTGTAGATATAATAGCTGTTGAAAGGCGAGGTCATTTTGGACCCGCAATGTCATCAATCGAAATATTGCGAGTTTTATTTGATAATTTTTTACAATTCCGACCTAGCGAGCCAGAATGGGATGATCGAGATCGATTTATACTTAGTAAAGGACATGGTTGTTTATCTCTTTATTCAATACTTGAAGATAAAGGTTTTTTTTCTAAAGAAGAGCTACTTACTTTTTGCAAGCCAGATTCACCTTTTGGAGGACACCCAGATAGAGGAAAAGTATTAGGCGTTGAAGCCTCTACTGGAGCCTTAGGACATGGCCTACCAATTGGTGTCGGTATGGCACTTGCTGCTACAATAAAACAAAAAAGTTATAGAGTTGTAGTCTTAACTGGAGATGGAGAGCTCAACGAGGGCTCAGTTTGGGAGGCCGCTTTGTCAGCTGCAAAGCATAAACTATCTAATTTGACTGTAATGATTGATTATAATAAGTTTCAATCCTATGGGCAAACTAGTGAAGTTCTTGATTTAGAGCCACTAGCAGATAAATGGAGGAGTTTTGGCTTTGCTGTTGAGGAGGTTGATGGGCATAATGTTAAAGAATTAGAGGAATTAACTGCCCGACTTCCACTTGATCAAAATAAACCTTCAGCTATTATTTGCCATACAATTAAAGGAAAGGGTTTTGACTTTACTGAAGCAAAAATTGAATGGCATCATAAATCAAAAATATCTGATGAAGAATTGAATGCAATGTATGAATACCTTTGATAAATTTAAAATATAAATTATGAGAAACACATGTCTAAATGAAGTTCATCGGCTTGCTAAACAAAATAAAAATATATTGTTTATAGGCTCTGATCTTGGTGCTGGAACTTTAGCATCAATGAAAGAAGAAATGCCTGATCGTTTCTTTATGGAGGGTATTAGTGAGCAGCATATTATAGGAATGTCAGCAGGCTTGGCAATGGAAGGTTTTATACCTTATGTAAACTCCATAGCGCCATTTTTGACTCGTCGTTGCTATGAACAAGTTTTGGTAGATTTGTGCTTACATGATTTACCAGTAAGATTAATTGGTAATGGTGGGGGAGTTGTTTATGCGCCCCTTGGGCCAACTCACCTTGCGGTTGAAGATATTGCAATCTTAAGAGCTATTCCTAACATGACTATTGTGGCTCCATGTGATGCAGAGGAGATGCTTCGCTTAATGCCAAAAACCGTTGATTGGCCTCACCCTATTTATATACGTTTAGCTAAAGGTGGAGATAAAGTTGTAAGTCAGAGTGATTTAGGGTTTGAGATTGGAAAAGCAATATTAATTCGACCTCCAAAGGATGGTCTTTTTGTTACTACTGGTGTAATGACTCAAAAGGCTTTAGAAGCTTCAGAACAGCTCTCAAAGGTAGGAATAGAGTGTGGAGTACTTCATATGCATACAGTGAAGCCTCTAGACCATGCAGCATTAGAAGATTTAATACCAGGAGTCAAAGCTGTAGTTACTGTTGAAGAACATTTTAGAATTGGAGGTTTAGGAAGTGCAGTCTTAGAATTATGTAGTGACCTAATACCTGAGCATACTTCAAAAATAACAAGGATCGGCATACCTGATAGATTTGCGGATAAGTATGGAACTCAGGAAAGTTTATTGCAGCACTGGGATATAACAATAGATTCAATTAAAAATGCAATGCTACAAAAACTAAAAGTGAGTTAAATTAAAAATGGGTAAATTAAGAAATTATGTAACTCCCCTGCATCAGTCAACTTCACGAGATTATATTGCCAGAATGCTCGATGATAAGGTTCACTGTATGCAGATTGCAAAGACTTATGAAGAAGATTATTGGGATGGTGATAGAAGATATGGATATGGAGGATACACATATATTCCAGGACGATGGAAGCCAGTAGCAGAGGCCTTGATAAAAAACTATGACCTAGTATCAGGATCAAAAGTTTTAGATATTGGATGTGGTAAAGGATTTTTATTGTATGAACTAAAATTATTAATTCCAGGACTAGAAATTTCAGGAGTAGATATATCAGAGCATGGTTTAAAAAATGCTAAAGAAGAGGTTAAACCATTTCTTAAAAAACATAAAGCCGAAGATTCTCTTCCCTTTAGTAATGATGAATTTGATCTGGTAATATCTTTAGGAACTTTTCATAATTTGAAGCTTCCTGATCTTCAAAGTGCATTATTTGAGATGGAGAGAGTGGGTAAGAAAAGCTATTTAATGTTAGAAAGCTATAGAAATGAAAGTGAGTTGTTTAACCTTCAATGTTGGGCATTAACGGCAGAAATGTTTTTAGATAATAAAGAGTGGGTGTGGCTATACAATCATTTTGGTTTTTCTGGAGATTATGAATTTATTTATTTTAATTGATGGTTTATTTGATATATTAAAATAATATGTTTTATGTGTATTTCTTTTTCATTATTAAGGTAGTAAAAATCTAATGTTTAGTGATAAAAACAAAATTAATCCTGAGGTTTACGTCTCAAGTCAAAGTTTTTTTCAAATTGATAAAGAAAAGATTGATAACTTAATCCAAAAGGCAAAATTAACTCCAAGGGGAAGAGTTAGGTTTTGTTCACATAAATCCTCAGAAGAAAGTGTCCATGAGATGTTTATTGTTCATCCAAAAGGGGCGTATGTTCGACCTCATAAACATTTAAATAAGCCAGAGTCTCTTTTAGTTATAGAGGGAAGGGTAGATTTTATTATATTTGGTGATGATGGAAACATTAAAGAAAAATTGTCTATGGGGGATTACAATTCTGGTCTGCCTTTCTACAATAGCATAAGATCAAGTGATTATCATTCTATGGTTATTCATTCAGAATGGTTAGTATTCTTAGAAATTACAAAAGGACCATTTAATAAAGAAGATACTATTTTTTCAGAATGGAGTCCAAAAGATGAAAACATAAAAGGAGTTTATAGTTTTATGAAAAATATGAAAGGGGAAGGGCATGAGTAATTCATACAAAAAAAATAGCTGTAGGCTTTGCGCCAGTAAAAATTTAAGCGATGTATTGGTTTTAAATCAAAGTCCACTATGTGATGCCTATTCTAAGATGCCAAAACAGCAAGAGTTTTATGACCTCACTCTGTGCCTTTGCAATAATTGTAATTTTGTGCAAATTAATACAGTTATTGATCCTGAAGAAATTTATAGAGATTATATTTATGTAACTACAAGTTCTCTTGGTCTTCAAACTCATTTTGAAAATTATGCTCTTGAAGTTTGCGATTATTTAAATTTAAATGAATCAAATCTTGCAGTTGATATCGGAAGTAATGATGGTACATTACTCGGGTATTTCAAAAAAAATGGTCTTAAAGTTCTTGGTATTGAGCCATCAACTAGGGCTGCAAAGTATGCAAATGATAACAAAATAGAGACTATTGAAGATTTTTTTGATGATAACGTAGCTACTAAGATTGTTAATAAATATGGTAAAGCGAGTTTAATTACTATCAATAATCTCTTTGCTAATGTAGATAGTCTTAAAGAATTTATAGAAAGTCTTGATATTCTTCTAGATGATGATGGAGTTGTTGTTATTGAGTCTTCCTACCTTTTAGATATGATTAACAACATGATATTTGATTTTATTTACCATGAGCATTTGTCATATTTCTCAATTTTGCCATTGGTAAATTTCTTTAATCAATTTAATATAAGATTAATTCATGTCCATAGGATTGCTACAAAAGGAGGCTCTCTTCGTTATTTCTGGGCACGAAATGAATCTAAATGGGTGGTTAATAAAAGTGTAAGTCAACTGACTTCTAAAGAATTACTAGCAAAAATTAATCCAAGAAAATTTGTCGAATACAATAATCAGATTAATATTATTAAAGTGGATTTGAAAAATTTCCTGGATAAGTACAAGGGATGCAAAATTGTTGGTTATGGAGCATCAGCTACATCTACTACTTTAATAAGTCATTTTGAACTTCAAGATTATTTTAGTTATTTAGTAGATGATAACATTGATAAAATTGGAACCTATACCCCTGGTTATAATATTCCAGTTTATTCGTCTCAAAAGTTAATTCAAGATATTCCAGATGTTATTGTCATACTTGCTTGGAGATTTAAGGAGCCGATCTTAAAGAATCTTACTAGTTTTAATGGAGTAATAGTTACTCCATTACCCAACTTTAAAGTGGAAAATAATGACAACTAGTGTTGTTATTGGTGGGACAAGTGGTATAGGTTCTGTTATTACGTCTAATCTTATTAACAGAGGTGATGAGGTATATACGGTCTCTAGAAGAAATTCCCTTTCAACTAATCATATCTGTTGTGATATTTCTTCAGATTGCTCAGTACTTATTGATTTAATTCCACGTGTAGACTATTTAATTTTTGCTCACAGATATCGTGGTGATGATTGGAGTCAAACATTTGATGTAACATTAAAGGGTGTTGATAATGTAATAAAAGCAATTTCTAATAAGCTCAATAAAGAATCTTCAGTAGTTATGATTAGTTCTAATGCAAGTCAATTCATTTTTACTGAGCAACCTGCACAATATCACTCTTCTAGAGCTGCTTTAGAAGGTTTGATGCGTTACTACGCTGTGGTATATGGAAAAAACCATGTTAGATTTAATTGCATCCTTCCTGCTAGTTTAATTAAACCAGAAAATTTAGATTTCTTTACTAAAAATAATAAAGTCAGAAAATTAATTGAAAATATTACGCCACTTGGTAGAATGGGTAGAGCAGAAGATATTGCTAATATTGTTATGTTTTTATGCTCTTCGAAGTCTGCTTTTTTGACAGGTAATAGTTTTATGGTTGATGGAGGGCTTTCGTTAGTTGGGCAAGAGAGTATAGCAAGAAATCTTGAGAACCTCAATCATGACAAGTAAGTATATTTTCTCTTTATTAAATTTCTATAAATAATAATAAATTATGTCAAATAAATTTATGGACTTGAGGGTAAGTTACTATAGAGAGCGAGAGATATTCTTAAAGTCTTTAAACCGAGTAACTTATCATTATAAAAATTACCCTTAAATGCAATTAATTAAAAACTTTATATACAATAATGGAACTCTTCGGCATATTTCACAGGGGGGTCGTGTTGTTTTTTGGGAAAAAGTTAAAAAACTCCCATATAGACTTTTTTTAACTATTGTTGATTATTTGGCATTGCCTTTTTCTATTCCAATAATTTTATTAATCAGGTTAATTAAACCTATATATCATATTCGTCTAGGGTATTTCTATTGTGGCAGAATTGGACATTTTGCTTTAGATACTTCGATGACTGCAGTTTCAATTGATAAAGACGATAAGGGCTTATATTTATTTTACTTTTTGCCAAATATTTCAAATAAACAATGGGCTAAAATGGTTAAAAGAGAGCTTAATGTTTATTATTGGGTTAGGTTATTAGCTTTTGCTAATTTAATAATTCCTGGAGGAAAAAATCATACTTTTATACCTGGTGTTCATCAAGAATATGGAAGTAGAGATATCAAGGGTTTAATGTACCACTCTGACTATGAATTTAAATTTACTGATCATGAAGTTAAATTCGTAAAAGATTGGTTAAAAGAAAAAGGCTGGAAAGAGGGAGAAAAAATAATCTGTTTGCAAGTTAGAGACAATCAGTTTTTGCCAACAAAAAATTGGGCTTATCATGATTATCGTAACTCAGACATTAATACTTATAATTCTGCAATGGAGTTGCTGGCAAAAAAAGGTTATTGGGTTTTTCGAATGGGCAAGGTTATGAAGGAACCGATTAATACTTCAAATAGTCAAATAATAGATTTTGCTTTTGATAAGCATAAGAACGATCTAATTGATGTCTGGTTGTTTGCAAATTGTGAGCTATGTATTACGACTGGAAGTGGTCCAGATGCAATAAGTAATGCTTATCGGAGGCCGCTATTACAAATTAATATGCTCCCGTTGACTAAAATTGAATCCTTCTCAAATGTTATGTACATGCCTAAAAAACTTTACTGGAAAAAAACTGGCTTGCTATTAACACTAAGGGAATACTGTGAGAATGATTTTATGTTCTCACAAGATTATGATTCTCATGATATTGAAGTAGTCAGTCTTTCTCCTGAAGAGATAACTGCTGCTGTTTTAGAGAAAATTGAGGCTATAGAAGGAAAGTCTGTTGAGACTAAAGAAGATAAACTGCTTCAAAATATGTTTTGGGAAACTAGTCTGAAAATAAAAAAATTTTCAAATCTGAATATATTTATTCATCCAGAGGCTAGAATATCATTATCATTTATCAAAAGTCATCCAAACTGGCTTATTGAATTTACTACTTAAGCTTTTTTATAATAACTCAATATTTGATAAGTATTTTATAAATGAGAATAATTCATCACTTATTTGCTATTAAAAAGAAAGGTCCAAAAGAGTTCTATAGGAAGGTTAGGCTATTAAAAATCTTGTTAATTGAAATTACTTGGTTTGCATTTTTTTTACCTTTCTCTATATGTGCTATTTTTGTTATAAAGGCTCTCAGTCCATATGTAATTATAAGACTTAGTCCTCTTCGTAGTTGGCGTATTGGTCACTATGTCTCTAATTCAGAATTGTATCTTTACGAAAGAAAAAATGGAATAAACCAAGGTTCTATTAGGACTGTAGATGTTTGGTTTGATGAAACAAAACCATGTAATTTGCAGTTTAGAATAATGTTGAGTAGGGTGATCAATATTTACCCAAGGTGTTTAGTACAGCCAGTGTACATTTTAAATAATTGGTTGCCAGGTGCTTACAAATATAACATTCCTAAAACAGTATGTTCGGACAGAGATGTGCTTAATCTAATAGATGGTGCAAATTTTTCTAATTATTTTGAGTTCACAGATGAAGAGGAGGCTAGAGGTGAGATTGAACTTGAAAAGCTTGGTATTAACAATAAATCAAAATTTGTATGTCTTGCTGTTAGAGATTCTGCATATCTTGCGCATCAAAAAAATGAAAACTCTACAGGTGTAGATTGGAGTTACCATGACTATAGAGATACAGAAATTAAAACCTATGAACTTGCAGCAAAAGAGCTTGTAAAAAATGGGTATTATGTAGTAAGAATGGGTGCAAAGGTAAATACTAAAATGAATACTAATGACCCAATGATAATAGACTATGCTTCTAACGGTATGCGTAGTGATTTTATGGATGTATACCTTGGTGCAAAATGTGTTTTTTGTATATCTACTAGTACTGGATATGACGCTATTCCAAGATTATTTCAAAAACCGTTATGTATTGTTAATCAGCCCCATGTTGAATGGTTTTATAGTTGGTTGCCAGATACAATAACTATCTTCCAAAAAGTTAAAGATGTTAAAACAGGAAAATATTTATCCTTAAAAACAATAATTGATTCTGGAATTGGGGCATATGGTAAGTCACATCAATTTATTGAAAATGGAGTTGAATTAATAGAGAATACTCCAGAAGAAATAAAAGATGCTGTTCTTGAAATGATCTCAAGAACAAGTGGTAAATGGAATGACACATGGTTTGATGATGTGGTTAGACATCAAATTGAATTTATATATATTGATAGTAAAATTAATGGAAAGATATTATCAAGGTTTGGAACAGAATTTTTAAAAGATAATCTATATCTTCTTGAGGATAACTATGTTTAACAGAGTGCCAACTTAAATAAATGACTAATCAAGAATCACTCCTTAATATTTTTAAGCGACTGTGGCGGCACGTTAGTGCAATTCGAAGAAGGCAATTTCTATTATTATTTGTTCTAACTATTGTATGTTCGTTTGCTGAAATTGTTAGTTTAGGAGCTGTTATACCTTTTATTGGCATTATTACGCAACCAGAGGTCGTATTCGAATATCCATATATTGTGCGATTTATTAAATTATTTGGTATTCAAAAAGCTGAGGATTTAGTAATACCTCTAACCATAGTATTCCTTATGGCTTCGGTGATATCTGCTTTATTACGTATGTTATTAGTATGGGTTAGTATTTATACTAGTAAAGCAACTGGAGCTGATTTAGGTGTAGAGATTTTTCGTCGAACACTTTACCAGCCCTATCATATTCATATATCAAGAAGTAGTAGTGAGGTTATAAGTGGGATGACACTAAAAATTGGTTCTGCAACTGGTGCTGTTCAAACAATTGTGACTTTAATTACTTCAGGTGTTCTTTTCACTGCAATTATTTCAACAATATTTCTCATTAACCCGCTAGTGGCCTCAAGTGCAATGCTTGTTTTTGGATTTGCTTATGTAGTAATAGCTTTAGTTACACGTTTCAGAGTTTTACGCAATGGTGAATTCCATGCTCGAAAAGAAAATCATTTAGTTAAGATGGTTCAAGAGGGTCTTGGAGGTATTAGGGATATTCTCTTAGATGGCTCCCAATCTGTGTATTCTGAAGAATATCGGCACTCTGTAAATTCTCTGACTAAAGTAGATAGTGAAAATGTATTTATTAATCAAGCTCCACGTTATTTTATGGAAGCCTTGGGTATAGTTCTTGTAGCAGTTTTAGTTCTTGTAATTAGTTACCAATCAAATAATGCAATTATAGCTTTACCTATAATAGGTGTTCTTGCACTTGGTGCGCAGCGCTCTCTTCCTTTAATGCAGCAATTTTATGCTGGCTGGACATCAATTCTTGGAAGTAAGGCTTCAATCGAAGATGTGCTTGATTTATTAGATCAAGAATTACCATCGTATGTAAATTTACCAGAACCAGAACCATTAAATTTAAATCATTCTATATGTTTTGATAAAGTAAGTTTTCGATATAGCGCAGACACACCTATAGTTCTTGATGGTATTACCTTAGAAATTCCTAAGGGTGCAAGAGTTGGTATTATTGGTACTACTGGAAGTGGTAAAAGCACCGCATCGGATCTTTTAATGGGAATGCTCAAGCCTACTGAAGGCCAGATTTTAATTGATAATCAACCTATCAATTCAGGTATCCGGCGTGCATGGCAGAGAACAGTAGCACATGTTCCTCAAAATATATTTTTAGCTGATAAAAGTATTGCTGAGAATATTGCTTTTGGAGTTTCTCCAGACAAAATTGACTTTAATAGAGTAAAAAAAGTTGCGCAGCAAGCGAGAATTTCTGAATTTATTGAAAGTAGTTCTGAAGCTTATAATACTTCAGTTGGTGAGCACGGAGTCCGTCTTAGTGGTGGACAGCGACAACGTATTGGTATTGCACGAGCACTATACAAGAGAGCAAGTGTGCTTATTTTTGATGAAGCTACTAGTTCATTGGATAATGAAACAGAGCAGTCAGTTATGCAGGCCATTGAGGAGCTAAATGAAGAGCTCACTTTATTCATCATTGCTCACCGAATAACTACACTCAAGAACTGTACACATATTGTAGAGCTGAGTAATGGATCAATAAAGCGAGTTGTAAGTTATCAAGAAATAATAAAGCAGGTTAAATTGTAATTTTATTAATATTGAATTTTAATAACTGAATAAATATATGTTAATTCCAGTAATCATGGCCGGTGGCTCAGGGACACGTCTTTGGCCCCTATCGCGCCAAAAATATCCTAAACAATTTTTGACTCTTTTGGGGGAGAATTCAATGCTCCAGGAGACACTATTACGCTTAAATGGTCTTAATCGTTCACCAGCAATTGTAGTTTGTAATACTGAACACCGTTTTCTGGCTGCAGAGCAGTTGCAGGAGATAGAGGAAACAGATAGCACAATTATTCTTGAATCAAAAGGCTGCAACACCGCACCTGCAATTGCTGTTGCAGCATTGAAGGCTCTTAAGCATGATAAAGATCCAATTTTACTAGTTCTCTCAGCTGATCATGTTATTACTAATCAGTTGGCATTCCAATTAGCAGTTGACATGGCGGAAAATTTGGCTCTGGATGATAAGCTAGTTACTTTTGGTATTGTGCCTGACCATCCAAAGACTAGCTATGGTTATATTAAAAAAGGTGAAAGGATAGAAAATGGCTTCAAAGTAGATAAATTCCTTGAAAAGCCAAATCAAGAAACTGCAAAATCTCTATTGCAATCGGGTGATTACTTATGGAATAGTGGCATGTTTCTATTTAAAGCTAAACAATACTTAAAAGAATTAGGACGATATCATCCAACTACACTAGCTGCTTGTAAGGACGCCCTAAATAAAGGAAAAAAAGATTTAGATTTCTTGCGTCTTGGTCCTTTTCCATCCAGCTGTGAATCCATATCCATCGATTATGCCGTGATGGAAAAGACAGACAGTGCAGTAGTAGTTCCACTAGAGGCTGGTTGGAGTGATATTGGAAGCTGGTCTTCATTATGGGATATTAATGAAAAGGATGAGAATAACAATACTATAGATGGAGATGTTATTCAGTTCGAGACTAATAATTGCCTTTTAGTGGGGAAAAATCGCCTAATTGCAACTGCTGGAATAGATGATATTGTTGTAATAGAAACCAAAGATGCTGTTTTGGTGGCTGGAAAAAACCAAGATCTAAATATAAAGAAGATAGTTAAGAAACTTCAAGAAAGTAAACGACTAGAAGGACAAAATCATCGAGTAATATATAGGCCTTGGGGCCATTTTGACTCTATTGAAGAAGGGGCAGAATTTAAGGTTAAGCTTATTACAGTAAACCCTGGAGCCTCACTCTCATTACAAAAGCATCGTCACCGTGCAGAACACTGGATAGTGGTTTCTGGCCAAGCAAAAGTTACTAAAGGAAATGAGACTTTCCTAGTCGATAAGAACAAATCAGTTTATATTGAAATTGGAGAGATTCATGCACTAGAAAACCCTACTCAAATACCTCTAGAGATAATAGAGGTGCAGACAGGTAATTATTTAGGTGAAGATGATATTGAGCGTTTTGAAGACAAATATGGGCGTAAATAAATGAGTATTATTCCACTCATTCCTTTTTTTTGTTCTAGCTTAAATAATATATCTCAACAAAATATAAAAGAAATCGCATGAAGATAGTTTTTGAATGGATTTTAGAGGTGGAAGTTAATTTCAAATTAATTGATGATATATAAGTCTCTTAAATTCTATTTTTTATATACATTCGAATGTAAAAATTGTATTAAGGGGTAAGAATGGCTGACAATAAATTTATTAATATTTTAAAAAATAATCTCCTTAAAGTTTCTCAAAGTGAGCTTTCAAAGATTCACAAATACAAAGATTTGCATAAAGGTGAAGAGTGTTATTTATTTGGTGATGGAGTATCGCTCAAATGGTTTGATTTGAAAGAATTTTCAAATAAAATAGCCATTGCCTCGAGCCAGCTTCCATTTCATAATTCATTTAATGAATTAAATGCGAAATATTTAGTCCTTACAGAGCCTTTTTGGTTTTATCCAAGAATTATTACTGATTATGTTACAAATAGTGTTAGTCAGCCTAAATTATCACGAGAATATCGAAATATTGTCAGAGAAAATCCTGATACACAATTTTTTTTCAATTTTTCTAATTATCCTGTGATTAGGGCAAATAATATCAGCTTCCTGTTTCGTGATATTTTAGACCCGCGACTGCCAAATAACTTTATTTCAAATAGAATTCCATCTTTTGGTGGCGCTTTAAGAGTTGGCATTCTTTTAGCTATATATATGGGTTTTGATCATGTGTATTTAACTGGATGTGATTATAGTCACTTACCAGCAAGAAATCTACATTGGTACGAAAAAGGTAAGGGTGTTTTTACTACGCATAAAAATTATGAAAAAGAATTTTTTAAAGTCGCTAAAGAGTTTATTAATATAACAACAATTACTTTAGATGGTTCTAGTGAATTTATTGATTCTGTTACATATAAAGAGCATACAGGTACTGAGCCTATTTATAGAGAAAATACTGAGCTCCTTGATGATAAATCAATGAAAATTTTAGATACTTGGCATGATTATAGTATTTATTGAGCTAGAGTGTTTTTTTTAATACTAGCTTTGAAAGAGTTTTGATTGATAATCAAAAGAAAGTATTTTAAGGTTGTTTATACACCCTATGTATATTTAGAAGATCTAGTAAAAAAAGCTTAATATTGATTGACACCAGATTATCTGCAAGTATAATTTACTTTTTCTATTTTTCCGCTCTACAAGGGGAAATTAAAAAAACTTGGAATAGAAAATTTATGTTAACAATTAACCAATTAGTTCATAAAATCACAAGTAAAAAAATTTCTAAAACTGGTACGCCATTATTGGATAGTTCTCCAAAAAAAGCTTGGTGTGCTTTAAGATGTTTTAATTTAAGAGGTTAATAAATAATGTTTAAAAATGAAAAGATACTGCCTTTCACTTTTTTATCGAATCCTAAAACAACTATAGGAAATGGTCAGGTTCGAAAGCTTTCCTCCATATTAGATAATTATGGTTATAAATTTCCTCTGATACTGGTTGACGAGGGGTTTGCATCTGGAAGTGATATTTGGGACGAATGTCTTAATGATCTTAAAAACAAATTTAATTCCTCGTTAAATATAATTCAAATTCCTGGCAAAGAGCCTAACTACAATGATTTAAGAAAGCATGTAGAATCTGCAAGAAAACTAAAATCAGATGTTGTTATTGGTCTTGGTGGAGGCAGCTGCATGGATATAGCAAAAGCAGTAGGTGCTCTTCTAACTAACCCCGGTGATCCAATGGACTATAGAGGATTTGACTTGCTCAAAAATCCTGGTATACCTGTTGTTTGTATTCCCACAACTGCTGGGACGGGAAGTGAGGCTTCTTTCAATGCCTCTTTCGTAGATGAAGAAACTAATTTTAAAATGGGTATTAATGGAAAATACATGTTTGCTTCTCATGCAATATTAGATGGTGAGACAACTTTATCTTGTCCAAAATTTCCAGCTGTAGGGGCTGCTATAGACGCTATAGTGCATACAGTAGAGGGGTATATTTGTAATACCTCTAATGAGTTTTCGGACTTTTTAGCTGAAAAATCATTTTACTATTTGATTAATTCAATCTCTGATCTAAATAATGAAGTTGGTAATGCAGAGAAAAGGTTGAGTCTATTAAAAGGGGCATATTTAGCAGGTTTAGTTCAGATGAATGCAGGCGGAGGAATTTCATCAGCAATATCTTACCCACTAGGGGTCTATTATAAAGTGCCACATGGAATGGCTGGAGGTATTATGCTTCTTGAAATGGCAAGATACAATATTAAAAATGGTTATAACAAATATAAAAATCTATGTAAATATTATGAATTGAAATCACTATCAACTTCTGATGAATTAATAAGTAATATGCAAATTATTTTTGATGAGCTTGGAGTTCCAAAGAATTTAAGTCAATTTAATATTTATCAGTCAGATAAAAGTGAGCTGGTACGTGTAATGCAGACTCAGCAAAAAGGGTTTGATCAGAATCCAATATCCTTTAATTGTGAAACTGATTTTCCAAAATTTATTGACAATTTTCTAGAATAAACTTTTTTTATCTTATTTAAATAAACGGAGAAATAATATGCCTGGTTGGGAATTAATTGGTGAAGCTGAAAAAGAAGAATTATTAAAAATTTTTACTGAATCGGATGGCGTTTTATTTGCTCATGGGTTTAATGATAAGAGATCTAATATATTTAGAGTAAGAGAGTTTGAAAAACGTGTTAAAGAAAAATTAGATATTGATTATTGCTTGGCATGCACCTCAGGAACAATGGCGCAATACATTGCTATGAAAGCTATGGGAATTGGTCCAGGAGATGAAGTTATAACTCAATCCTTTACTTTTGTAGCGACTGTTGAATCTATTCTAGCATTAGGCGCAACACCAGTTATTGTAGATATTGATGAAACATACAATATGGATTATAAAGAACTCGAAAATGTAATAACGAAAAATACAAAATTAATTGTGCCAGTTCATATGTTGGGTAACCAGTGCAGAATGAATGAAATAATGAAAATTGCAAGACAATATAAAATTCCTGTTTTGGAGGATGCTTGTGAAGCATTAGGAGGAGAGCTTGATGGAAAAATGCTTGGCACAATAGGGGATGTAGGAGTATTTAGTTTGGACTTTGGTAAAACCATAACCACAGGTGAGGGTGGGCTGATTGTTACTAATGATCCTGCTCTTGAAAAATATTCAAGAGAGTTTCATGATCATGGCCATGAGAGTAACAAAAAGGTTCCACGAGGTAATGATACTAGGACCATACCGGGTTTGAATTTTAGAATCAGTGAAATGCAAGGTGCAGTTGGTTTAGCTCAAATTGAAAAACTTGATTTTATTGTACAAAAAAACCGTAAAAATAAGAAAAAACTAAAAGAAGGTATAATTGGTCAGAATAAGATAAAGTTCAGAACTATAGTTGATGAAGATGGAGATTTAGCAGATACCTTAATATTTGCTCTTAACGATAAATTACTATGTCAGAAATTTTTAAAACATTATTCTGAATTAGGATATTCTACAAAGAATATTCCTGAAGCATACGACTGGCATTTTGCAGGCAAATGGAATCACATGTTTACTAATGTGCCTAGATATAAAAATACATGGCAAACAGAATGGAAGAAAAGTGATGATTTACTTTCGCGATCAATTTCAATCCCTATTCTGGTAAATTCTAGTGATGATTATATCTCAAAACATATTGATGATATAAATAGTATCATTTCGACTCTATAATATTAATTAAACTCAATAATAATATGAAAAAAAATATCTTACTCATTGGTGGTGAAGGTTATATTGGTAATGTAGTTGCTCAAAGTCTTTTAGAAGAGGGCTATATTGTTACATCATACGATAATCTTCTTTATAACAATCATCATTGTGTTACAAGCAAAATTAATTCAAAAAATTATCACTTTATCTATGGTGATATGATGGATTATAAAAAACTAAAATCAACTATAGAGACCGCTGATGCTGTCATTCTTCTAGCTGGACTTGTGGGTGATCCTATTACAAAAAAATATCCTGAAGAGTCTAACTTTATAAATGATCAGGGTGTAAAAAACGTCATTGACTTATGTGCAGAGAGTAATTTAGAAAAATTTATTTTTTTATCAACATGCTCAAATTATGGCTTTATAGAGAATGATGAGCTGGCAGATGAAAGTTTTGAATTAAAGCCTTTATCTCTCTATTCGAAATCAAAAGTGAGTGCAGAAGAGTATATTTTGTCGTTGAAGGGCCAGACGAAAATGAATCCTGTTATCCTTCGTTTTGCTACTGCTTTTGGTCTTTCTCCCCGAATGCGTTTTGATCTTACGCTTAGTGAATTCACTCGTGAATTAGCATCAGGTAAGGAGCTTTTAGTTTATGATGCCCATACTTGGAGGCCATATTGCCACGTACAGGATTTTGCTAGATTGATTCAAATAGTTATTGAAGCGCCCAAAGAAAAAGTTGCTTTTGAAGTTTTTAATGCTGGAGGAGATGTAAATAATGCTACAAAGCAAATGATTGTTGATGCTGTTCTAGAAAAAGTTCCAGGCGGCAAAGTGCTTTATCAAGAGCATGGGAATGATCCACGCAATTACCGCGTTAGTTTTGATAAAGTAAAATCGCATCTTGGTTTTGAGCCTAAGTATACAATTCAAGATGGTGTAAATGAGCTTTCAGATGCTATTCAGAGCCATGTTTTTGATCAGGTTGATGACAATCTTAATCTTTTTGGTAATTATGAGATCAAATATTCTATCCCTACCTAATGAGTAACTTCATACCACTCTCTGTTCCGTCATTACAAGGAAATGAACTAAAGTACATTAAAGAATGTATAGATACCGAATGGGTTTCTACAGCTGGGAAATACGTGGATCTATTTGAAAAAAAAATTAGGGAAAAAACTGGATCAAAGTTTGCAGTTGCATGTGTTAACGGTACTTCAGCGCTCCACGTTAGTTTACTATTGGCTGGTGTAGTTCTAGGAGATGAGGTCATTGTGCCTACTTTAACGTTTATTGCTCCAGTAAATGCAATTGCTTATTGTGGTGGAACCCCAGTATTTATGGATTCAGATAAATTCTTTAATATTGATGTAAGAAAAACTATTGAATTTATTAAGAATAATACTAACTTTAAGAATGGATCAACTTATAACAAAGAAACAAATAGTAAAATTTCAGCAATCGTTCCAGTCCATGTATGGGGAAATGCAATTTATCTTGATGAATTAGTACTATTATGTCAAGAAAGAAATATTTCTATAGTAGAAGATGCTAGTGAAAGCTTGGGCACCATATATTCAGAAGGAAAATATAAAGGTAGGTATACTGGTACCATTGGAAAACTAGGCTGTATCTCATTCAATGGTAATAAAATTATTACAACAGGTGGAGGAGGAGTGATTCTTACTGATGATGCTGAGCTTGCAAATAAGGCTCATTATTTAATTACTCAAGCAAAGGATGACCCGATACGTTATGTCCACGATGAGATTGGCTACAATTATCGTCTTACGAATATTCAAGCGGCTTTAGGTGTTGCGCAGCTAGAACAGCTTCCAGGATTCCTTGAGAAAAAAAAAGGCATCCATAAACAATATGAAAGAGCATTAGGAAATATCGAAGGATTGCAAATTGCTTCAGTACCAAGTTATGCTGATAACAATCACTGGATGAATCTGTTACAGATTGATACTAAGATATTTAGCGAAGGCCGCGAAGACCTAATGCATAGGCTGGAAAAAAATAACATCCAAACACGTCCAGTATGGGCATTAAATCATGTTCAAAAGCCATATCGAGATTGTCAAAGCTATAAAATTGAAAAAGCAGAAAAACTTATTAATTGCAGCTTATGTCTTCCTTCTTCCGTAAATTTAAATGATGAAGACCTAAATCAAGTCATCAAATATCTAAATGCATGAGATTATTTTAATTGGTGCAGGTGGCCATGCTCGATCTTGTATTGATGTTATTGAATTATCTAACCAGTTCAAAATTGTAGGTCTTGTTGAGAAAGCTGATATAACTGGCCAAAAAAATCTAGGTTACCCCATAATTGGGATTGATGACGATCTTCCAGAGCTCCGCCAAAAATATAGATATGCGCTGGTGACAGTTGGTCAGATAAAATCTCCAGATGTACGTATGAGACTATTTTCTCGTTTGCAAGAATTGAATTTCCATATGCCACCTATCATATCACCTCGTGCCTATATATCCAAACATGCTCAAATTGGAGATGGTACTATTGTTATGCATGACGCTATTGTGAATGCGAATGCCAGAATTGGTAAAAATTGCATAGTTAATAGTAAAGCCCTAATTGAACATGATGCTAAAGTTGGTGATCATTGCCATATTGCAACCGCTGCAATTCTAAATGGTGATATTTCTGTGGGTAATAAAAGTTTTATTGGAAGTGGCGTAGTTTCAAGGCAATCTATTTCTATCGGGAGTAATTGTGTAATTGGTGCAGGCGTCCTAATAAATACGAATGTTGAATCAAATAAGG
>Ga0209482_1001203_pt1 | contig 18543 bp, 22 predicted proteins | sample CoawatmetaG10DNA_FD_187512 | JGI IMG/M metagenome (GOLD analysis project Ga0209482, IMG submission 187512) | Marine microbial communities from the West Antarctic Peninsula - Coastal water metaG104-DNA (SPAdes) (version 2) | ecosystem: Environmental > Aquatic > Marine > Coastal ...
TTAATAAAGTCTTCTATTGAAAGAAGCTCTTCCTTACCTTTTCCATCTCTAACCCTTATCTTTTCTGTTTCAGGAGTAGACTGTATATCTATACGGAAAGTTAAATCTTCGTTTGTTTCTATTGTTACTACTTCATCAGGGTTAGCTTCTTGTAGCTTGACTGCTGTCTCAAGCGTAGTCTTTGACATACTTGCAAGGATAGGATTAGACCAGTTAACTTCCTCTCCTAGAGTATCCAGAACCATTTTTGCGTAAGCTGAACGCGCTTCATTAATACCTTCAAAATCATTCTTACCTTCTACTGGTTGATAAGAAGACTTTTCCTCTCCGTCTTTTCTAAACGTATGAGTTCTTGTGTTACTTTCAAACTCTCCATTTCCGACTTCTTCGCTACTACCCTCGTTATCATCACCATAGAACTGTATTTCTGGTCCGGCGCGCCTTGCCCTATCAGCCAGAGCTTCGTCAAGCGGTAGTGTTTCTTGGCGACCGCCTTCGGGCATTAAGCTACTACCGGCCATTTGGGCTTCAAAAAGACCTTCTGGAGTTGTGGTTTCCTCAGAAACAATACCGCCGTCCTTATCAAATACTCGAACAACTTGTGAATCCGCTGGGGTCTTTACGCTGCTGTACCCTAAAGCTGCTGCAAGCACCGCATCTGTTGCTTGACCTTTTATTACTGCATCTACGATGTCTGCATCTGTAGATACAATCGTCCCGCGCCCATCTACAAAAGCTGCATAGGCATCAACAAAACTCCCGTCTTTTGCAGCGATTCTTATTTTCTTAATTGTGTTTTTAGTATTAATGTTAAAACGCGAGGCTGGTTCTGTGCCGCTAATCCAAACTGCTTCCTTAGAACTAGTGCTGTCGGTCAATGCGCCCAACTGAGCATTAATATCCTGCTCTGACTCTACATTTGTTTGATTTGGGGCCGCTCCCGCAATCTCTCCATCAGATTCCGCTTGGCTCATATACCCTTTAATGGTATCCGCCATCTCAGTTGTTTTCTGAATCAGCGTAGGGCTTTCTTTAACCGCTTGAATACCTAAAGAGCCAACACCACCAATATTGCCGCCACCAAAAAAGCCGACAAAGCCCGCATTTAATCTTCGTAAATTAGCGTCTGCTTCAGTGAAAGTGTCATCCATAGACATACGGTTACGGACAGACATTTCTTCTTGGATAAGTTCTGTCGTACCTTCTATTGCACCGGATCGTCCAAACCCTATTGCAAAAGCGGAAGCCATACGGCCCAATACTGAGTTTGGTCCTGGTGACTTAGACAATGCCTGCCGTGCTAGTAAAGCAACCATCCCTGCTTCGCCAAAAACGCCAACCGCTGCTTGAGGGATAGCGACTAGCATTGCGCGAATAGCTTGGTCAGGCGTAAGCTCGCGACCTGACCTTAGCGCCTCATTAACATTTGATCCTGCTAGTTGACTAAATTCTGAGGCGTATGCACCGCCTAAAGCGCCACCTTTAAGTGCTACCATTCGAGCTTCGCGGGCAGCTTCATAAGCCCCCTGTGCAATTGCTCTTTGTTCCGCTGTTGCAGTTCCTTTAGCTACTGCCTCTAGGCTGTCTTTTATTAGATTTTTTGCAGTCGTTTTTACGCCTTGTGTTAGTGCTATTCGACCAGCATTTACGGCAATAGAACCAATGCCTGCACCCGCAATCGTGCTAGCCACGCTAGGTACGAGCTGGCCTGTACCGGAAGCAACTTGCTCGAAAAAGCCCCCAATTGTAGGTTCATCCCAGAACTCACCAAACTTCTGAATGCCTTTCATGGGAATAGCTGCGAATTCTTCTTGGATGCGGGCATTTTCTATTGAGTCTTTTACACCTTGCGTATCACCTTGCAGCGAGTCTATTGCTGCTCCAAAATAGTTTAGATCAGCAGAGAGTCTTTCTGTGCCTGCGGTAACGCTTCGCGTAAAGGTTTCAACCAAGTCATATGGCGGGAGGACTTCAACGCGGGGTATTGCTCCAGCAGCAACCATCTCTCCGGTGATAGGGCCACCTGTCCCCATCGCATACGCTTCAGCACCTACAGCTGCATCTCTACCTCCCATACTATAAGCAGCGTTTGAGACAGCAGTGTCTGTACTTCGAAAAAAACCTTGCACAGCGTCTTGTTCAGAAGGCAGCGCGGCGGGCGTTGGTTTTTGTGGAAGCGCGTCTACACTAGATAAGAATGCACTTATGTTGTCGGAGCCTCCCGCCTTAGCTAAACTAAGACCACCCGCTCCACCCGCTCCAGAGAATGTTGCGGCCCCTAAGTCAAAGTAGTCTTGTCCAGAAGTACCATTAGCATCAGTAGCTGATAAATCCGTTGATGCTTGAGTTGCACCTATTACGTGAGATGCTGCTAAATACCCAAGAATATCTTGCGGAGAAGTATCGTCAGTAACTACGCCCCTATTTCTTAGCACCTTTAAATTAAAATCGGTGTTTTCTTGGAAGGCTGTATCTTGTACTTGTTGATTAGCTAAAAATTCAGCTTTGCTTGTAACGCCGCCTTTTCCTGTCCAGTTGGCAGGGTCGTCTAATGCTTTGTTGCCTGCGCCTGAAGTACCTTTTTTTAAATACCCTATTGTCTCTAGAGCTTGCGCGCCAAACTGGTAGCCACCTGAATAGCCTAAGTCATTAACTTTACTATAATCGTTAGATGACTCCCTAAAAAGCAAAGCATCTTTAAGGGAAGCTGAATAATTCTGCACTTAGCTTCCTTTACCTGCTGCTTCGGCGTTAGCTTTTGCTGCAACAAGTAATAGTCTGCCTACTGCAGGCGCATCGTCTAGAATAGCTTGGATTTTTACGGATTGGCTTCTTACTCCCCTTTCATCCACATAAGCTATGCTTACTGGCTCACCATCTTTAACTTTCCCAACGCGCACGTTTCCTAAGTCAAAGTCAGTTGTACCGTCTGGGTTATACCGGAAGTAATCTTTATAGGTTTCACCGTCAAACACACTTGCCTTGTCTGCGTTTGCCATAGATTGGAGGTACAAACTGAGCATCGGATTTAAAAGCTGCATTCCGGCCTGTGCAGAAATCGGCCCTCCTGCTTGTTTTAACGTGGGTATAAACCCATTAATTGTGCGCGCTATAAACAATGCGTCGTCTTCATCCCCGTCAAATTCCTCATCAGTAAGGTTACCTTCGTCGTCCATTAACCCAAGGCGGGTGTATACCTTGTCTAAAACTGCTTGCCCGTTTTCGATCATCGTGTCGGTGCGACCCAGATCAAATTCTCTTGCCTTTTGTATTACTTCGTTATACTTCGCTTGCGCTGTCACGCCTGCTGCCTGACCTTGTGCAACAGCTGAATCTAACTGTGCTAGTTCAAGCGTGCCTACATCTTGGTCACCACGATCTAGTAGATTAGTAATATTTTGAGCAATACTAGCTTTTATATTCGTATCCCCTTCAGCCGTTCCACCCATAACCCACGCAAGCATCAAGCCTTCTTCGCGGTTTATCTCTTTGTTGGCTATCGCTTCTTTAAGTTTGGCATCGTTGTCGATCCCTTTGCTTTTTAAGAACGTAGTAATCGCAGTCTTCTGCTCCTTGGACGGTTCAGAGGTTCGATTCGTAATAGCGGATTTAATATTCTCTGCTGATAACTCGAAAGGGGCTGGAGGTAAAAGCGGTTCTTTCATCATCCCCATATTGCTTTGATCTAGATCTGGGAAAGCAACGGTCTTGACGGTTTCGGTTCCACCTAATTTTTCAACTTCTTCAGTAGTTTGATATTTTTTAAGAAACGCTGCGGGACCAATAGAGTTAAACTCTTCTAATAATTCGGGGCTTCGGTTTAGTGCTTTAGCTATGGCTCCCATGCCTTTCTTATCGTTGTAGAAAGCTTCTGCTTCACTATTAGCCTCGTAAGACTCTTCATCCTGCTCTCTGACTAAACCTGTAATTTGACCCTTCCACTCTACCCCGTTTTTAGCCAGCGCATCTCTTATTGTCTCAACCATCGCCATGTCGCTTCGGTCAGCCAACCCGTATAGAGCCATTAGCTCTTTTTCATTCTTACCTAATGGGCCTTGTCTCTGTTTTGTACCTTCACCGCTTAGTCTTCTCCCTAACGGGGTTTTTGCACCTGGCTTTTCTCCTGCTGCTTCTTGCTGTGCTGCAAACTCTTCTGCTTGCTTTGCTTCGCCTGCTGCTTGCAACGCTTCAGGATCACCACCGACAGATTTAAGAATGTCTGCAAGTGCTTCAGTTGCTCCGTCCTCGTCTACATCTATGTCGTTAATTACCCCATAAAACTGAGACAGCTCATCTACGTTTTGTATTTGTTGTACCGCTAACTCTAGAGCTTTTTCTCTAATTGTGACGTTTATTAATGACTCCGCATTTGCTAAATAACTGCCGGTGTTTTCTAGACCCCCGTCTACGATTCCTGCCTGATAGCGAGCATTAATTACGTTATTAAATTGATCGGCACCTAATTTTACAATGGGCGTGTTTTCCGAACTTCGCCCCTCAGTCATAGGAACTACTGCTCCTGTGTCATTACGCCTTACCATCGGGGTATAAGAGCCGTCTTCGTTTTTTCTTACTTCTACTACTTCAGCGCCAACTCTAAGGTTATCCTCGTTTACAAACTCTCTATACTTTTGACTGGCGGCATCGTTCAACATCCCATTTATTAAGGCAGGCCGTTCTTCCAATAACCTGCCTGCATCGGTCTTGTTCCACTTTTTCCCTTGTTTACCAAAGTGAGCGTTTATAGCCCCTATGTTTTGGCGAGCAGCATCTTTCCTCTGTACAACCGCAGCTTCTTCGTTAGCTATGTCCTGCTGCTCACGGGCAATTTTCAAGCCTTCGCGCTGACGATTCATATCATATTGATTACCAAAAGCTTGCTGCCCGCTTTTGAGCGCTAAAAGACCGCCTTCTAAGTAACTCATAACTTCCTACCTAAAATGCCAGCGCAAAGATGGCTGCTGCTCCCAGCCCACCGATTGTGCTGTATGTTTGTGCTTTAGATGCAGCTCTCGCTGAGTCATAAGCGTTTTTTCGTTGTGTTGCACTGTTTGCTGCGCCCTGCAATTGACCCAAGGACGAACGATTTACGCCTTGGCCTATGTTGATAAGGTCAGCGACAGTTTCTTGATTTATTTTTTTCTGATTAATCCGCGCGTCGTTCAACGTTTGGGAATAGCCAAGAGAATTAGCACGAGTTAAACCACGCTCCTGCTCCTGTAATTGTGCAGGTGTAAGATTTACCCCGTAGCGACTTGCATTACGATTAGCTACGCCTGACATAAGACCTTGAGCATTCGCGGCATTCTCTTTTGCATCATCAATAAGAGACGTATCGCTTTGTGCGGTGTCTAATACACCTTCTTCAAACCCCCGGCCGATAGTTTTTAACGTAATCCAGATATTCGTTACGGGTAATATCCGCAAACGCTTGGTCAGGATTAGCTACATTCGGCAGTCCAGTTCCACCACCAGAAGAAGCAGCGATTGCTTGTTTTTGCTCTGGAGTTAATGGGACATCGACACTCATGAGTACCCTCTTTTAATCTGGGAATGGGTTAGTGTTAAAGTAGCCTGTGTGATTTAACCGCGCGCCTATGCCCCCGCCAGAGCCAGCAGATTTAAAGAAACTGCCTCTCTCGTACTGCATCTCTCCGGTATCATTATCTGCGCCTAATTCTTTGCCCTTAGACAATTTATTTTTTATACCCTGCTTCAACACTGCTGTGCCTATCTGCCCAAGCATCGCGGTTTTTGCTGATCGCTCAGTTTGTTTAGCAGCAGCTTTTGTAAGTGCTCTCGATGCACTCATATTCGCTGCTGATGTCATGAAGCCACTTGCATCGGATTGCTGACCTCTTGCAGCTCCAAGGACGGCTAGTTTTCGCTTGTTTTTAATATCTAGACCCGTTGTGGCTGCTTGGCCTAACTGCGCTTGATATGCTTGCGCTTCATCTCCACCAGATGCGGCGGTTGCAGCTCGGTCATAGCTCGCTTTCCCTGCAAGAGTTTGCATCGTGTCTGCATTAGCACGCGATTTTAATACCCTCGCAGAATCATCATTCATTGAAGCATCGCGTTCTTTTTGCAGAAGTGGGTCATACTTTTCTTTAAAGTATTTATGTTCAGCCATAGCCACAGCAGCAGATGCTTTTTCTGCGGGAGTAGCTTTGTACTCTGATTTTTTCGGACTGCTGCCCATTATATTTCTCTCTTATAAATAACGGTTTCTTTTATCCAACCTTCGCTAACTAAATAAGGTTCTAGCGCGCTTACTGCTGTCCTCACTTCTATATTTTTGTAACCTGCGTCTTTTGCTACCTGCTCGAAAAACGGGTAATACTTTATGACGCAGCTTTGACCGCGCTCTTTGGCCCATGCGAGCCAGATAAAAAATGTCTTATCCTGTGTAAACTCATCTACCTCTGTACTAGTAACGACAAAACCTTCTGGAGCCTTCCAAAAATGCGCTTGGTTGTTAACACAACTTGCATACACATCTTCAGGCTTGAATGTCAGGGAGGGGTTATCTGAGATAATCTCTTCCAGACCTGTTTTTGCCCAATCCCAGTAGTCGCGGATTGAAGCGTAGATAGGATCACCCCCTTTCTCTGCCATATCGATTACGTCTTCCTGACCCAAATCTACCTGCTCCTCTATAAACAACTCTTCTGGCTACGCCTTCATCAGCGTGCCTAGCTCTGCGCTCAGCACTTATAACAACTGATTCGAATAAGTTGCTGTACAGCTGCGCGCCTTGTAAGTCGGACCAGTCTTTTCCTGGCATTCTAAGTAATCTAAACAAAGCCCCGTTTACAATCGTGTCACGGTACTCGTCCATTATTTTCTCGTCACACGTTGTGGACGACTGGGTAGGCTTCAGTTGCACGCGCAAAATAGTGCTGTTAACCGATAGCTCGTTTGGAACTGGAACAAGCCAAAACAGGCTTGCGCTTTGTTGAATGTAGTATTGAGGTGCGCTGAAGTGGGCAGCGTTGCGCCAGTTTGGTAGCCGCTGTTCGAGCACAATTGAAGACACAGGTTCGAGGTCATCGCCCTTAAAAACAGCACTTACAATCTTATGTACAACTGTCCCCGTTGGGGGTTCTAGATCGTATTCGTAGATTCCCGATACTGTTGTCAGCGGATCTATTTCAACTTGATACGCACCTGTCCTCTCACAGAACTCAATGGCCGCTGCCCTAATTGTTCCTTCTACAAGAGTGTCAGTGCAACCTGCTACTACGGGTAAAATCTCTGGCAGAAGACTTTCGTAAGCAACTGTCATTTTACACCGCCATTTTCACGCCGCTTGCGGCATTAGGATTAAGTATCGTGTCAATTTGAGCTTTGCCTGTAATAGCCGTCAAAAACAATTGAAAATGGCTGGAAGCTCTCGCTTGATTGCCAGCAAATTCAGCGTCTTTCATGTAGGCCATATACAAAACATAGTTCATAACTGAGTTAGCAAAAATATCAGGTACGCCAAGATTTCCATTTTGAGCAACCGGTACGGGATTAGCAGAGTAGACAATCTCTAGGTATGCATTACCTGAAGCGCCAGGGTAAACATAAAAGTTTCTAGGGTTCATTTCATCGTAGACGTAATGCTTTACTACGGCAGCATGAGTGGCCCCGCCTGTAACAGCAGGGTCATGCCAATCAGGCGTTTGCGCGTCTAAAACAGACCGATCTACTAATCTGACTGAGCGCTTGCCCGTGCCGCTACTTGCAGCTGACATATTGCGGACAACGTTTAACAAGCGATTACCCGTCGCTGGTATTGACTGCTTAGTGCCTGCAACTAAAGTGATTGTCGTGTTTGTAGCCGTAGCGTCTGGCTTGACTAACGCTATCTCGCGCTGTGCATCGTTAACCCATAGTACTAACTCAGCTACTACCGGCCATCGAACGCCTGTTGTATCTTGAAGTACGGTTTGTACTCGATCTATTACACTCTGAACAGTAACTGTCATGCTCTACCTACGAGTTAAGAACTGATTCCCACGCTGCATCACGCGCGTCTGAGTCAACTGTTTTACCCATTGCTTTGTTTACAGCTGCGGCTTTTGGAGTTCCGTCAGCTTTAAAATTATCTGGATCACCCTCGTCCATCATCTTTTCTAAGACTTGGACTAAGTCATCACTAGGTTCATCAGTAGTTTCTACAACTACTTCAGGCTCACTTTCCGTTTTGCCTTCTTTAACTTCTTTGGCACCCATCTGAAGGGCAACTAAACCCACTTCTGATGAGATTTCTGTTTCAACACCTGCTTCAAAAACAATCGCTGCTCCACTAAGGGTGGTCACTCGTAATGACTCGCTACTAACAATCTTCATGATTAATTCCTGTGGGAAAAAAACCCCCCTCCGAAGAGGGGGAGGGAGTACTACTTACTACTATTGCGCTGTATCGAGACAGATCACGCCGAAGTCCTGTACAGACCCTGAGATATCAGAGTTGTACTTAGGCTTTCGCATACCGAAGATCTTGCCTACGCTGATACCAGACTGGTTGCCGTAGTCGAAAGTGTCTTCGACCATTTCAGGCAGTCCAATGTCAGCCAGAGCCAGAGCCTGTGCGCCACAGAACAGAGCACGCGCTCCGTCAATGTTGGCACCAGCGCCCCATTTGTAGCCAGCTGCACCAGCGTTACCAGAAGCACCAGATGTAGCACCAGATGTGTTGAACACATGTCGGAACTCATGGATCATGACGCCATCAACCATCAAGCTAGCTGAACCAGAGAACAAGCTGTTACCTGTGCCTCGAACTCCAGCATTACGCACGTTAGCCAAGAAGCTTGTATCAAGCTTGAGGTCAGCCATCTGCTGCGGAGTAACAAACATGTGGAATGTTTCTTGGTTACCAGCACCACGAATACCACGAATGTAGTTATCTTTAGCGTAAGCTTTCAGGTTAACAATTGTCTCGTAGCTGATCTTATCGACGGCTGCTACTGCGTTAGTAGCGCCAGCCACAAGTCCATCAGTTGCATCCCAACGACGGTGACGATCACCTGTAGGAGCTGACACATCAGAAGCGTATGCGAGGTCAACAAGCTCTTGCCCGTTAACAGCTCCACCAACTACAGTACGCAATGCACCGTTGTTTTTGTTGGTGTAAGCAACGCCTGACAGAGTCAAGAACGCAAGCTGGTCACAACGGTCAGCCATTGCGTAAGCAAGTGCGTCACGAGACTGCTCTCTGAAATTAACAACTGTCTTCTGATCAGCCATTCGGCCTGCGATTCTATTTGCGAATCTCAACTGGTCTAGCTCAATGGTGATGTCATACGCGCGGAGGGCTTCTTCATTTCCTTCCAACGTGAAATCACCAGTGATGCCGTCGCCGGTCATATCAGCAAGCAACGTGATGTTAGCTTTGGTGCCTTTCTGGTTTTTGGTAAGTTCTGTGACTCGCTGAACCATAGCGTTTGAGCCAGTTCCAGCAAATTGATTAATAAAAGATTGATTGCGAGCTACTTTCCAGAAGTCGCGACTCCACATTTGGAGTTGGTCGCCCGAAAGCGTACCGAAGTTGGTTAAAGCCATGATGGCCTCCAATAATAAGCAAATTTTATGCAGCACACGCTGCGTCATCAGCCGACTTTTGGAGCGGCTAATCCGTTGTTCCCGTATCGTGGGACGACGAACTAGCGCTGATTAGCGAGGGGCGACCTCGACAGGTTTTACGCCTAGTGCAGGCGAGGTACGTTTTTTACGCCTACGGGGCGATCTCATATCGTAGAGACGGACGTATGTAGAATATTAGCGTGGGTATTATCTTAAAGCAACAACTTTCGTTACCGAACATTGAGTGTGGGATTAATGTGCTACCACTTAGCCTTGTCTGCCCAGTAGGCCGCTGACATTTTCCCTTTTGCAATGTTCTTTCCGTGACGGGCTTTAAAGCTTTTACGTTTGGCTACCATTTTGGCAGACTCTCCAGCCTTGGGCTTACCAGCGGTAGAGGCTCCTTGTTCACCAAATCGTATGGTCTTGATCTTGTCACCTTCCTTCGCCACGACAATGTGCGACTTTTTTGGATGGCTAGGCGTTCGCTTAGGTTTGTTAAACCCACTTACCCCCGCCCGTGCCAGACGAGGGTCTTTGTTAGTCGCCATTATATGATGTCACCTCTTAGACGCTTTAATGTAGCTTCTGGCAGACGCTTTAATGTAGCTTCTGGCAGAGCTGCAAACTCTTCTTCTGTAAGCGTTGCTAAATCAATACCTTTCTCGCCATGTTGAGAAGAGCTTTCCCCTGGCAACTCAGGGGGCTGTGCTTCTGCAGCTCGTAGCTTCTTCTTAACCTGTGCCCGTTTCTTTGCGACTTCGTCTACAGACTTTGCTTTGCCCGCCAGACTTGGTGGTTCTACTGACTGGGAATCTAAATCGTGGTCTTTCACAACGAAGTTAACTGCTTTAGACAGCGCATCTACAGCCTCAAAACCTTGAACAATAAAAGCATCTCTTAATTCAACAACTTCATTAGTGTAATCTTCGTTGAACTCCTCCGCGTTTTGGTCAAACACGGGATATGATTCTTCCATTGCACTAGCCGCTTGCTGGAGGGCATTAACCTGTCGATCTTGAGAAACGGTTTTTGTCATTTCTTGCCGCATTTCGAATTCGAGCTGGGTTCGCTCTGCTTTCCTGATCTCGCGACGTAATGCGACTGCCTTGTCAGTCTCCCCATCCAATACCATGTTCTGGTATTCAACTTCTTTTGTATCAAAATCGTACTCTTCTGGTGCTTCTTCAGATTTTGCATTCGCAGCATTTACCTCGTCTAACTGCTTTTGTAAGGCTTTCTGTTTAGCTAGTACTTCATCCAGACGAGCTTTTGGAACCATTGTCTTCTTAGCAGGCTTCTCTTCAACAACCGGTTCTTCTAACTCAGCGGCCTCTTCAAGAGGTTCTTCCTCGTCAACTCCCCCCTCTTCTGGCTCATCATCTGGACCTTCATCATCTGGGTCTTCCTCAACCGAGTCTTCCTTATCTGAAGCTTCCTCAATAGTCTCGTCCTCACTTTCGTCATCAAGAATCTCAGCAACTACTTCCTCGAAACTCAAATCGAGTTGAGGTGAATCATAATCTTCGGGGGCATCCGCTCCTGGCATAACCACGAACTCAATCGGATTGTCTTCAACTGATGTGTCTTCTTGGTTACTCATTAAGAACTCCTGTTAGTGTTTTGAAATGCTGTGGTGGCTAATTTGGTTGCTGCAGAAGTCTGAGACTGACTTTCTCTAACCTCATTAGTTGCTGCGGCTAGCTCTCGTCGAAGGTCTAGCTGATCTTGGTTTATCTGAATCTTCGCTTCTAACTCTGCAACCCGTATTTGCGGATCTGTATCTGCTACGCCTTGCGTCTTAGCCATGTTCAGAGCAGTTTCAGATTGAGTCTTCTTCACTTCTGCTTCCAGTTGAGCTATTTCTAGTTGGATCTGCATCATCTGAATTTCCTGCTGCTGCGCCATCGCTTGAGCTTGCTCTGGAGTTGGGGGTTCTATACCCATTACGGTGCGTATGCGTTTAGCAAGTTCGCCTTTACGGGCCAAGTGGCTGTACTCGATGATGGCATCATCAGGAATAGCTACACCTACTTGCCGCAAGTTAATAGCTTCCGCAAACTGAGCCTCGTCGAAGCTGTCTCTAGCGGGTGCAGTGGCTACGATGACATCGTATTCACCTAGCGTGAGGTTATTGATGATCTCCCCTTCAGGTGTTTCTTCGTTAATCACCATCTGTTCACGAGGTTTTAATGGGTCAGCTTCATTAGTCACTTGAATAACTCGCTGTTCCGTATAGAAAGACTGTATAAGGTTAAGGATTGTTTCTGCTAAGTAGTGCCTCGCTTTGCGTAGATTATCCAAAGGCACTTGGATCATTATTGCGCCACGATTCTGTTTTGCTTGAATAGCAATACCAGATACTTCAGCACTATCTGTGCCCAGCATAGAGTCATTGATGCCGGATATAGACTGAATGTTTGCCGCCGCTTTTGCAGCAATACGGTCAAGACCTGTAGGAATACTGTTTGGCGTAATTTTTTGAGGGGCGTTAGTACCTCTAGCATACTCAAGCACCAGACCTGTCTCAGCGCCGTGTTCCTCAAGATCATCGGCTGTCATACCAATCAGCGAACCGCTCTCGACCATCCAACCACTATTAGCGGTAGTATTAACAATATGCAGCTCTTGAGAAGCTATCTTGTTGAGCTGTTCTTGTGGTGACAGAAGGTTTCGGATAATCCCGAACGGTTGCCCCCGTCTGAAGTAACAAAAGAACGGAACAATAGTGAACTGGTCGTAAGGTGACCAATCATCGTGCAAAACAACTTTGTCACAAGTGACTGTCCATCGGATTTTTCGGATCACTTTACTAATCAGCGTTAAGTTGTACTCTTTCGCAAACTTCTTACACTTATTTTCTTTCCACGCTTCGGGGCATTTTCTTTGATCTCCTGTATCAGGATCGACAAAGAACATCGTGCGGGCTAGTTTTTTATGCTGGCGCTCGACAACACGAAGTGATTTTACGTTTCTATACTCGTCATCTCCTGGGACTCCCGCGCCAAAGTGATCGCCACCATTGCCTGTGTCACCAAAACGCGACTCTTGGTACTCGACAGAATCAGCGCCATAGCTCATCCCGTTCTCTGCAATAAATAGGAGCCGCTCTGCTTTCTTCTTGCCGTAAAGCTCCTCAATCTCATCAAGCGTCATCCACCTCGTCTCGAATACTTCATTCCAAGTCTTCGGGTCGGAATCTTTTGCGTCTGGATCGATAAGGATGTCTAGTGGATCTTTTGCCGTGATCCGTATTTCCCCTTCAACGTGATCGCTGAAGTCCATACGCACATCGAAGTAACCACGGCCATCCATGATCAAGCCGTCAGAAAACACCTGCTGCTCAACCCAGTCGAGCTTATTGTTATCAGCAATCTGCATATACAGCTTCGTAAGCGTATGAGCGACATCCTCTTCACCGCCACGCCGTGGTTTGAACTGGATATCAGCTCTTCGCGTAGACTGCTCGCCAAGAATAGTATTAACAGTAGGCAAGATTGTATTAATAGTAAGCGCAGGACGACCTTCTGCTTCTAAGGCAGACTGGTCGTCTGCGTCCCACTGCTCGCCTTGGTAGTACTCATCACACTTCTGAGCCATGTAAACATATTCCAGATGGCCGTTATCGCGAGCACGTTCATACCTTGCCCACTGGCTGCGTGTGATCTCTTCTTCCTTGTCGGGGGAAATCTTTTGTTCTTTCATATCATGCGCTCATAGCTGATTTGGTCCGATCACTTTTCATCAGTGCTGGTAACCTGTCTCGCCAAGATGGAACGTGCTCTACCTTCTCTATAAAGGTACTGAATTCGGTCATCATCAAACCAATCCAAGCAATCGCATCCACTTGATCGTCGTGAGTCCCATTTGGAAAACGCAATAACTCTGCGACTAGGGGACCAGTAAAGTTCTCTTCTTTTGGCAGGAATACCATTCCCTGCTGCATCCGACCTTGGATTGCTCTGGCTCGCGCTTCCTTATCTCTGCGACCAGTTTTTAAATCTTTGAAGTACGCTTCGTACAGTCCACGCTCTCGCACCCGCTTCTCTAGGAATGGGCCAAGCGCCATCTCAATGTGGCCTTTCTCAATACCTATGATCGAGGGCTTCCACACTTCATATAGATCAAGTATCTGCTCGACCAGCTCGAAACCATCGAACCTCCCACGAACCATATCGACGACAAACATACAGTCATGCTCGTCAACGCCGACGACAATACCCACGGTGTAATCGTTCCGATCATTCTTACCAATCGCCAAGTCCCACGCGCAATAGAACTTCATGCGGTCGTGATCAACGTCTTCACGGTTGTAGTAATTAATCATGTCGCGCGTAAAGTAATCGCCGTCATCCGCAACAGGGTTTTGTTGGTACAAGGCTGACCAATCTCGTGGGCCAACTGCTTTCTCGATTCGTGCTAGGGCTTCTTCGTCGTAACGCTCTGCATGGAGAGCATCGCCAGTCTTTCGGAACTCTTCATCGACTTCTGCCCGTGCTGGGTAGTTAACAACTTCCCATTGCTCACCGTTATCGGCTGCTGCTTTGAGGAGTCTTCCCGCCAGATCATCGTCATGCCAACGAGTAAGAATAACCAGAACCCCGCCACCTGGAGCGAGTCGCGTATAGGCTGTGGACGTATACCAGTCCCATGTGCTTTCGCGGGCGTTTGAAGATTCTGCGTCATCTCTGTTTTTAACTGGGTCATCTATGACGAGAATATGCGCGCCTTTGCCCGTGATACCACCACCAACGCCCGCTGCCACGTAGCCTCCACCCGTTGTCGTAAGCCAAGCTTCTGCACTCTGGCTTTGAGGGTCGAGACGAGTTTTGAAGGCAGACTTGTAGCCGTCTTCACGCAAGAGGCCACGAACTTTTCGAGAGAACGCCATCGCAAGCGAACCCGAATAAGAACAAGAGATAAATTCATGCTCTGGGTTTCTACCCAGATGCCAAGCCGGAAACGCAACGCTTGCAAGCGTGCTTTTACCATGTCGGGGCGGCATGAAGAGCATAAGTCTAGGACTCTTTTTTTCAGTGACATCTCTACTAAATTCCTCCAATCGTTTACAAATATCTTTGTGGACCCAACCCGCTTGGTATTCGTGGTTGAATCTTTCTACAAACGGTAATAATCGCTTCCGAGTTAAGAAACGCAGAGCGAGTTCCGCGCGCGCTTTCTCTTCTACTGATTCTTGCCTCGCTTCTTCTGGTTCAGCAGCCGTAGGTAGTGGCTCCTGCTCTGCGATATCCGCTTTGCAATACACGCACAGTCGGTCGAGGCCCGCGTATAGCGTTTCGGGGTGCGAATTCTTGCACCTAACGCACTCGATCTTGACGACCTCTGTCATTTATTTTCCGTAGACATTTGCCATACCTAATTCGACTAGCGTCTCGTTGAGGTTGATGCCGTCAGCCAATAACTCACCCAATAATCTGCCATATTTCCCCGATTTGTCTTTATGGGTGCGGATTAAGATCTCATCTGCGCCATCTAGCTGGTCTTGCAGCCAATCACGCGCGGCAAGACCTTCCGCTTTAGTTTCTTCGTCTACTCCGCGCAGCTCTGGCGTATTAATTCCGTACAACCGCACCTTCTCTTTACGGATAATGATGTTTAGACCGAGGTCTATGTCTAATGTGCAGGTGTCACCGTCATAAACGGAGTGAACCCGCGATACCTTATAGGTGTAGAGCATTATCGGCCCCTCAGTGCATTGATATAATTCATGATGGAGTGGTCTGAAATCCAATCACCCTTGGTGTCACGTTTTCCAAGCGGTAAAAGTGTGCTGGGCCTACCCATTAAGGGCGGGATCATCGGAACAATGTCATTTTGAAATCGGTACATGGTTACCGGACGGTTTAACGCCTTCAGCTTCCCGACTCGCGGTGCGCCGAACGTGACAACCTGATCGATTTTCTTGTCGCCGTCTGTTTCTCGCTGAATAAGAGCCGCTGTTATGAGAGCGCAAGCACCCCCCAGGCTATGTCCGGTCAATGTCACTGAATCTAAGTCGTTATCGGCCATGTGATCGAGGACCACGTACCCCAACCGGCGGCTCGCTTTCAGGAATCCCGCTGGGCAGAACCCTAAAGATGGTGCCCACATCGGAAATATACGCAAATCCCTGAATACGTCTTTGGGCTGCTTGATATCGGTGCCCGCAAACGCGACTGTCTTCTTATCTTCAGAGAACAGCACCTCCATTCCAGCAGTAACGTGATCCCACTCTTTATACACATGGGCTGATAACAGCGCACAGTCGAGGTGATTAGTCATCCGTTTCGTCGCAGCTCACATGGTCGTTCTGACGCTTAATCTCGAATGGTTCATTCCCGAAAAACGGCACTGCTGAAGGCAGCTGAATCGAGATCGACTTCTGACCGCATTGCGGGATCGAGGAACAGCTAGCAAGTGCCAACATCATTACTAGTAAAATTAACTTCATGTGCGCCTCTTTGGTTTAGGCTTCGGCTTTGGTTTAGGCTTCGGCTTTGGTTTAGGCTTTGGTTTAGGCTTCGGCTTTGGTTTAGGCTTCGGCTTTGGTTTAGCTAGGGCTTTTACTTTTTTCCTAGCCTCCTCTCCACGAGTCCGTGAGGTTTTAGTGTGCTCCCCTCCAAGCTTTGTCATGCCGAACATTTCTTGCTCACGCGCTGCGCTCACGCGCTGCGACAACTGCTGTGGATTCAACGGCTCGCTCGCCCGCAGATTTCACTTCGTCGCTTACTTTCCTTTTACCGTATTGCGTAGCTTTACTTACGACAGTTTTGCCGTACTTTTGAATAGCTTTTTTAGCGCCATTCTTAGCTAAGTATCTTGCAGCTGCTGCAACGCCTAATGGTATTAGTGGTCCTGCCATTACTAAGACTTCCTCTTCATTAACCGCAAGCGCGCTTTCTTAGCAGCAGGTTTCTTCTTAGCAGCAGGTTTCTTTTTAGCAGCAGGCTTTGGCTTCGTTGTCATGCGTTTAGCCATTTCTAGCTTCGATACACGAGCTTTTGGCTTCTTAGCAGTAGTCTTCGCCTTTGGTTTCGCCTTCGCTTTTGGTTTGGGTTTTGTTAAAGCGCCTTTTACTTTATTTACCCCAGCCGTTACCCCAGCCTTTATGCGATCAGGTAAGCTTGGCCCCCATGAGGCTGGATAGTCTTGGCCTGCTACAGCTTTTCTATTACTAAGAAAATCAGCTTTACTTGGTACTTTTTTGGGATGCCACGCTTTATTGGTGCCTTCGTCTTTAACGGGTATTCTTTTCTGTACCATTAGTAGACCCTTTTCTTCTGAGGCTTCTTCTTAGCAGCAGGCTTCTTTTTTAAGAGATTTTGCGCCAGTTCTAACTGCTTTTTAGTGGGCTTCTTTTTAGTGACCTGCTTCTTAGCAGCAGGCTTTTCCTTACGCGGAATGGCATATCCTCTCATTACTTACTCTCCTTTCGGCTCTAGGTAGTCGATGTCTTTGCCCGCGATCTTCAACAGGTCTTCGTCACTCATGCGTTCGAGCTGCTTGGTGCCGTTAACATTGATATTAATTTGTGCGGTTTGTTCTGGTGCGACCAGCCCGTGCAGCTTGACCAAAGAATCGGTGGTGTTCTTCATTTCGGTGGCGTTAGCGCTGGAGTTATAAGCGTCCATATACATCATGTGCGCGTGTGAGTTCGTGAACTTCACCTCTTCGCGCATCTCCTGACGGAAGTAGGCAATGGCTTGCTTTACGGCGGGGACTTTTGAAGCTTGGTAAGCGGTAGAGGGACTCGCGTACCCCGCACCACGGCCAGCAGCTGCTACTGTCATACCAGAGCTGATGAGCGAAACTAGCTTTTCTTGCTGCATAGTAAGTTCGCCGCGATTCAAACCCATATAAGGGAGATGCGACTCGAACTCAGTATGCTCACTAACTAAGTCAGTGGACGATGGTTGCTCCGATACTTGGAGATTCTCCATAATATTCTAAATTGTTATCAAAATTTACGAATATGGGTATGCCTTTGATGTTCGACATCGACAGCTCAAGCACATATTCTTCGGCGTATTCAATAGTGCTGCCAGCACCTATAATCACCTCGACGCATTTGTCGAAGTCGTAGATAAGTACTTCTTGCCCATCGACCATAGCCGACCCAACAATAGCTGCGTCGAGGCCATCAATCGCTAAAAGATCAATATCATCCATTAACGTGTATATTAGTCTGGGTATTATCTAATCGCAAGAGAAATTGTGGATGTTCTTTACCCACCAATAAAACATATCCTCAGATAGAGTGTGTTTCATAATGTTGATTCGGAAGCAGACAAGCTGAACGTTTTGCACGGTGTAACCACGCTCTCCAGAAATCCTGTCTAGTGAGACATTACACTCTTTTCTACCCATACCATCTTTATGGTGCGTGAGATAAACACCGCTGATCGCGCACCGGCCTTCCTGCTTTTCCCACTTTAAAATCAGGTCATCCAGCGTTATATCCCATTCGAGGTTGCGGGCGTTTTTAGTACGCTTGTTTGCAGACCTTGACTGACTAATGAGATTACTTAGGTAGCTGATGTACGTGTTCGAGATTCGCGCTTCGTTCATCTGTCTACGGCACCGCTGACAGCTGTTCGTTAGCTTGTCGAACATACTGACATCGAGATGTTTTAAAACAGTCATGCCTATATATTAGCAGATTATTTTTTTCATAAAAAAAATTTGAAAAGTACGTCTATATCCCTCATCGACTATCTCCCTATAACCGTAGTTCACTACCCCCTTCCCCCGATTTCTGATTCGGAACCTTGTCTGCGAATTACCCACAGGAACCTTGCCTCAAAATTCGCTTCACGAATTTAGGTCGGGGTCGCAGGTGAATCTGGTTCATAACGAGCTAGGACATAGGAGAACAACATGCACGACGAGGAATTCCGAGCAGAAGCAGAGAACGAAAGAACATCCAACGCAAATCATAAGGAGCACCGCATGTACAACTTCAAGATG
>Ga0209482_1001211_pt1 | contig 18465 bp, 17 predicted proteins | sample CoawatmetaG10DNA_FD_187512 | JGI IMG/M metagenome (GOLD analysis project Ga0209482, IMG submission 187512) | Marine microbial communities from the West Antarctic Peninsula - Coastal water metaG104-DNA (SPAdes) (version 2) | ecosystem: Environmental > Aquatic > Marine > Coastal ...
ATCAACTATATACGCCAGTAAAGCGTGAAAATAAGATAAGAGTAGTTAAAATATCTTCTCTTAACATCATAGTGAGTGGATTTTAATCATGAATAAAATAATTTTAACTATTACTTTTTTTCTTAGTCTTTGTATTTCGACACTGGGTTTTCAAACTACTTCATTTGCAGTTCTTTCAGATTCTGTTTCAGATTTAAAATCTTGTAGTGATAATAGCGACACTGCTGCATGTAATGGTGTATGTAAGACTAATGCTTCAGGGCACATAGAAATTGGTGCACTTGGCTTACCTGTTGATGCTGATGACGCAACAAGTTACGTGGATAGCTGCAGTATGGTACCTGATTTGTATCGTGTTACTCTTTATTCAGGTGGTTTGTGTACCGCTGATCCTTACAGTGCCTCAGGCACTACAGTAGATTATACTACAAACTGTGATTTATTTTTTTCAGACGCAGCGGGCAAAGTTATAACCTTAACTAATAATGGTGATGGCACTGCAACAGCTACTCCCGCGCTAACAGATGGAGATGTTAATTTAGGTATTAAGACCTATACACACGCATATATGATTATGTCCAACCATCTACAAATTAAACATTCAACTACTTTTGATTTTTCTGGAACTTCAACTGCTTCCAAAATGCAAGGTGGAGGCGCTTCAGAAGAATCAGAAGGCGTGGTTTGTTGGTCAACTGACAGTTATTCAACATTTGCAAATTTAGATGGTACCACTGGTTCAAATCATGGCTCTAAAACTCTACGAACTGGTAATGGAACATTTGGCGAATCTAGTACTCAATGTGGTGATACTTTAGGTGGTACCCATGCTTATGCTACTGAGATAATTGAAAGTTTTGGTGAAGCAAGTGGCAACTGGAATGCATCATCTCTTACACCAAGAATGGCATATTCAGCATCACCACTTGACATTGGTGGTACAAAAGCAGCAATACTATTACAGGCAGATAAAACAACTGTTGCTACTACCATGGAAAATGGTGTTGCAATGTTATATGCGGTAAATCTTACAACTCCACTAGCGATAACAGAAGAAACTAGTACCTTTAATATTGGTTTTGGATTATCTGGCTCAGTTAGTGTCGACTTCACAACAAAAAATGGTTCAAATGAATTGTATATAACTAAGCATGGCGCTGATCCTGTGGATATTAGATTTACAGCCAATTAAAATAAAGCTTCTTCTTAATTCCTAATTATAAATTTTATAATGAAAAATCATAAATTTATATATCTAGGAATCCTCGTGCTAGGCCTATTGTCGCCAACTATTGGCTTTTCAGATACATTAGATGATAGTTTTAATACCTGTCGGAATAGTAATGGTGTCAATTGTAATGGAGTTTGTACTAGAAATGAAGTAGATGAAATACTCTTAACAGATAATAATGCTCCAACTGATGCTACTGATGAAACTACCATAAGAAATGCTTGCAACGAGAGACCCGATAAATATAAAATTAGATTTTATAAAGTTGGAATGTGTACATCTTCGCCTTTAGCAACATCAGGTACCACCAATCCAACTGGTTCTGAACAAGGTTGCTATAACTTTTTTGACAAATCTAGTGAAACTTTAGATTCAGGTGGCACATCAATAATATTAACCAATAATGCTGATGGTACTGTGTCAGCAGATGTCTCATTGGCTGAGGGAGTAACTGATATAGATAATGGAAGTTATGGTTATTTTTATGCGATATTAAGTAATATGTTAGAGATACAACATATTGAAACCTTTAGTTCAAATGTTTTAGGTGTTGATGGAACATCAGGCAAAGTTTGTTGGACTATTGATCAAACCACTTCTTATACTGGCGAAACAATTGATATTAGAGGCGATACAACCGTGGCTTCTGCTGCCGATTTCGCATCCGACAGATCAATGAAATGCGGTAATTCTACCGATGGTGACCTTGCCTATTCTAAGGAAATTATAAATGATATGGCACGCGATCCATTAAATAATGCTTTCTCACCTCAGACTGCATCAGGCTATCAAACATTTAGCGATGTTAATAATACTGATTTAGGTGGTACATTTGCAGCAAAATTATTAAAAAATGATAATCTTACAATTGCAACAAGTGCAAATGATGCTTATCGAATTTTTTATGCTATAAATTTTAGTAATCCAGTTGTAATTAATGATAGTACTACTAGGTTTGAAATGTCTTTTAACATATCAGGCGCTGTTAGTGTTATCTTTGGTTCAGATGGATCGAATAATCTTACAGCTTTAAAAACAGGCGCCGATCCATTTCAAATAAAGGTTACTGCGGAATAATTTAGAACTTAAATTGAATGAAAAATCATAAATTTATATATTTAGGTATCCTTGTACTAGGTCTATTGTCGCCAACTATTGGCTTTACAGATACCTTAAGTGATTCATGGGCGAGTGCAGAATGTGGTGATGATGGAAATGGTGGTAGTGGTTGTGCGGGACCTTGTACAAAGAATAGCGATGCTGAGATTACCCAAACCAATAACTCAGCAACTTATGCAGGCAGTTCATTTATAACAGATTCATGTAATGAAACACCTGATAGTTATAGAATTAGATTCTATAAAGTTGGCTTATGTAAAACTGATCCTTTACTCAATGGTGAAATTGACGAAACCATTCCTACTACTAGCTGCTTTAACTTCTTTGATAAATCAACTGATACAACTGATGCAGGTGGTACGGCAATTACTTTAAATAGCTTAAATGCTAATGGCACAGTAACTGCAGACACAGCACTTGTTACCAACAGTGAGGTAAGTACCGAACCGGCTAGTTATGCTTATGCGTATGCAATTTTAAGTAATATGCTCGAGATAAAACATACAGAATTTTTTGCATCAAATGTGGTGGGCGAGGGAAGCCTAAATGGGGGCATTTGTTGGACACTTGCTAAAGCAACTACACTAACTAATGAAACAACTGGTATTAGAGGCAATACAGCTGTGATTAACCCTAGTAGTGATTCAGCCCTATATACAGTAAAATGTGGTGGAACTGACCTTTATCCTAATCGTGCAAACCCTCACTCCACCTATGATTATACGAAATTTATCATTGACGACTTATCTGGTGATCATGAAAATGAAGACTTTTTTGAAGGCGAACCAGAATATAGAATTTTTACGGATAATAACGGTACTGATTTAGGTGGCAAATGGACCGCTCTGCTAATGCAACCAGATAATCTTACGTTGGCAACAAGTGCAAATAATGCTTTTCGTATTTTTTATGCAATTGAACTTGAAAACCCTATTGTGATTGATGAAACCACAACTCAATTTGAAATGTCTTTTATTGTGTCAAATGCGGCAAATATTGAATTTGTTTCAAATGGTTCAAATAATTTATCAATAAAGCGATTATCAGCTGATCCATTTCAAATTAAATTTACAGTACAATAAGTTAAAACTTAAATTGTTCGTTAAGAATTCTTTCTTCAAATGAGTGTTTAGCATCAAATAATACTTTCACTTTATGCTCCTGATCTTGGGAGATAGATACTTTAATTACATCACGAACTTCAACATTATCAGCTACAGCACTGACGGGTCTTTTTTTAACTTCTAATATTTCAAACTCTACTTGTGATGAGCTTTCAATGATAGCACCACGCCATCTTCTGGGTCTAAATGCACTAATTGGAGTTAAAGCTAGTACGTCAGCATTGATGGGTAAGATTGGACCGTGTGCTGAAAGATTGTAAGCAGTACTTCCAGATGGAGTTGATAACAAAATACCATCACAGGTTAACTCTTCAAGACGTGTATTGTTATCGATTGTTATCTTTAATTTTGCAGCCTGACGTGTCTCTCTTAATAAAGAAACTTCATTAATTGCAATACTAGTGTGAATTTTATTGTCAGAAGTAGTTGCGATCATTTTAAGTGGAGCAATATCAATTGACTGAGATGCATTAATGCGCTCCATTAAGGGCTCATCATTAACTGTATTCATCAAGAAGCCAACACTTCCAAAATTTAACCCAAACATTGGCAGCTTAAGATCTAAATTATCTTTTATAGCTTCTAACATGAATCCATCACCACCAAGAACAACAATAACCTCACTTTCATCAGCTGTAAAAGATCCGTATTTATCTTCTAATTTAGTTTTATGTTGCATTGCTTCTTTCGATGCAGAGCTAACAAAATAGGGTTTTTGTAAATTCATGGTTATTTCTTAGTATTAATAATTATGTCTTTAGCTTAAAATATTACATAATTGTATAACAACTACTGAGCTTAATTACAAATGTTGAAAAGCCCCTATATTTTAGCCATTGATCAAGGTACCTCTAGTACTAGGGCCGCACTTATTGATAAAAAAGGGGTTATTATTGATCAAGAAAGTATTGAGATTAAACAAATCTATCCAGCCAATGGATGGGTAGAACATGATCCATTAGAAATAATGGAAACTGTCAAATCAACAATCTTAACTATTTTTGAAAGAAATAACATTACTCAGAACGACATTGTAAGTTGTGGGATTACCAATCAACGAGAAACTATTATTGCTTGGGATAAAATAACTGGTAAGCCTTTGTACAATGCTATTGTCTGGCAAGATCGGCGTACAGAGGAAATTTGTAAAAAACTTGAAGATCAAAATTACAACGATCTTATTCAATCTAAAACTGGCTTAGTAATAGACCCATATTTTTCTGGATCAAAAATTCAATGGTTACTAGAGAATATTAAAGATCATAATAATTTAATTGTGGGAACAATAGATACTTGGATTATTTGGAATCTAACAAATCATAACAATCATGTAACAGATATTACCAATGCATCACGTACAATGCTTTTCAATATCCATGACGAAAAATGGGATCAGGTGTTACTTAATTTATTTCAATTGGATTCTAAAATCTTACCAGAAGTCTTATCAAATAAAGATGATTTTGGAATTATTAATAAAGAACATTTTGGATTTGAAATTTCAATAGGTGGAGTAGTCGGCGATCAACAGTCAGCATCTATTGGTCAACTATGTTTATCAAAAGGTATGATAAAAGCAACTTATGGTACAGGCTGTTTTGTGCTTATAAATACAGATCAAGAAAATATAAAATCAAAGAATAAATTACTAACTACAGTTGCTTCAAAGATAGATGGTAAAAAACAGTATGCAGTAGAAGGTAGTATATTTAACGCCGGCACAGTAGTGCAATGGCTTCGTGATGAAATGAACCTCTTTCAAGATACAACGGAGATTGAAGGTCTAATTGAGAAAAGTAAAAATAATGTAATATTTATACCTGCCTTTACTGGGTTAGGTGCGCCTTATTGGGAGCCTAGTGCCAGGGGAACAATTTATGGGATTACCAGAGATACATCAAAAGGAGATATTATTAAGGCCGCATTAAAATCAATATGTTTCCAAACGAAGGATTTAATTGAGTCATTGAAATTAGATTTAGGTAAAGAAATAGATACCAATATGATCATGCGAGTAGATGGTGGCATGTCTAACAACAATTGGATGATGCAGTTTTTAGCCGATATACTAGATATTAAAGTTGAGAGACCGGTTAACCATGAGACTACAGTTATGGGGGCAGCATATTTAGCGGGTCTTAAAGAAGGCTTTTTTGAAAATTTGAGAAGTATTGAAGATCTATGGAAATCTGATAGGATTTTTGAACCGAACATGAATAAAGATGATCGTGATCAAATGTATTCAGAGTGGAAAAGAACAGTTAATAATTTAATAGGGTTATAAATATGGTTGATGTAAAAAATACAGTTTCAAAAGAAGAGTGGGATACAAGAGTTGATCTTGCGGCCTTTTATAGAACTATCCCTTACTTTGGTTGGGATGATTTAATTTTTACACATATCTCTGCACGAGTACCTGGGACTGAAGATCACTTCTTAATTAATCCTTATGGATTTTTGTTTGATGAAATTACAGCATCTAATCTTGTTAAAGTTGATATTAAAGGAAAAATTTTAAGTGAAACAAGTAACTTTGTAAATCCCGCAGGCTTTACAATACACAGTGCTATCCATGAAGCACGCAGTGATGCACATTGTATTGTTCACCTTCATTCAAATGATGGTGTGGCGGTTGCCTCTTTAAAGGATGGACTTTTACCTCTTGCTCAGACTGGCATGCTAGTTCGCAACCAAATAGCCTATCATGATTATGAAGGGGTAGCCCTTCTTGAAGATGAAAAGAAACGACTGGTTGCTGACTTAGGAGAAAAAAACTTAATGATTTTACGTAATCATGGAACATTAGCTGCTGGCAAGAATGTTGCCGATGCCTTTACATATATCTATTTTTTAGAAAGAGCGTGTACATACCAAGTCAGAGCTATGGCTGGAAAGTTAGAATTGAACGCTCCATCGACTGAAGCTATTGAAACCACTAAGCAGCAGGGGGAAGCTTCACAAGGAATGGCAGGCGCACTTTTATGGCCAGCCGTTAGAAGAAAGATGGAGAAATTAGACCCTTCTTTCATGAACTAATTTTATAGACAGTATATAAAATTAATATAGGGTCGACGAGAATCAATAACAAATATTATACGAATAGGAGATTAAGAATAATGAAAGTATTAGCAATATTATACGATGACCCAAAAGGTGGAATGCCGAGCTCATATGCGCGTGATGATCTTCCAAAAATTGAAAAATATCCAGATGGTATGAGTTTGCCATCCCCTAAAGGAAGAGACTTTACACCTGGAGAACTTCTTGGATGTGTATCTGGTGAATTGGGACTAAGAAAATTTTTAGAAGACGCAGGTCATACTCTAGTTGTTACTTCCGATAAAGATGGTGATGGCTGTCAAGCTGACAAAGAATTAGTTGATGCTGACATTGTAATTTCGCAACCTTTCTTTCCTTACTATCTAACAAAAGAAAAAATGGCAACTGCTCCTAATTTAAAAATGGCAATTACCGCAGGGATTGGCTCTGATCACGTTGATCTACAAGGTGCTATGGAACATAAAGTAGATGTTGTTGAAGTTACTTTTTGTAACTCAAGATCAGTTGCAGAACATATTGTAATGATGGTGTTATCTTTGGTTAGAGATTATCATAACCAACATAGAATCATTAATGAAGGTGGTTGGAATATTGCTGATGCAGTTCATCGCTCGTATGACCTTGAGGGAATGCATGTAGGTACTGTAGCCGCTGGAAGAATTGGTCTTGATGCTTTAAGAAAATTAAAACATTTTGACGTTCACATGCATTACTTTGATAGACACAGACTACCAGAGGAAGTTGAAAAAGAATTAAACCTTACTTTCCATGAGTCAGTAGAATCTATGGTTGCTGTTTGTGATGTTGTGACAATTAACTGTCCACTTCATCCAGAAACTGAACATATGTTTAACGACGATTTAATCGGAAAAATGAAACGTGGCGCATACATTGTAAATACTGCTAGAGGAAAAATCTGTGATAAAGATGCAATCGCAAGAGCGTTAGAGTCAGGTCAATTAAGTGGTTATGCAGGGGACGTTTGGTTCCCGCAACCAGCTCCTAATGATCATGTATGGAGATCTATGCCAAATCATGGAATGACCCCACATACTTCAGGTACATCTTTATCGGCGCAAGCAAGATATGCTGATGGTGTTAGAGAAATACTTGAGTGCTTTTTCGATGGTTCTCCAATCAGAGACCCTTATCTAATCGTACAAAATGGCGAACTTGCTGGCATGGGCAAACACTCATATAGTAAAGGAAATGCGACAGGTGGCTCAGAAGAAGCCGCTAAGTATAAGAAATAACTAATAAAATTTTATAGGACGAATAGAAATTTCGTCCTATATTATTCATATATGTTGACGGTATTCAAAAATTATATTTCACACTCTACTGTAATTGGTTTCTTCTTTTTTTTAATTACAGGACTTTATTTCATAACTTCAAGCTCACTACTGCTTGATAATATCTATTGGTTTTTTGTTCCTATAATTCTTGCGCCATTTTATGAATGGTATGTTCACAAATACCAACTGCACGCAGAGCTAACTAAAAAAGATGGCTGGTACCGAAGATATCAAATACTATTACATCATGGTCATCATCGAGATCCTGACAATATAAGATTACAATTCGCACCATGGAGATATTTAATTTATGTTTATGGTCAAGCTTATCTTTTTTATGCTTTAGTAATGTGGAGTTTTGCCGCCGCTATTGTTCCAATGACAGGTCAACTTCTTTATCATCTTTGGTATGAGTGGATGCATTTAGCTCATCATAGTAAGACGTACAAACCAATGACTTCTGTTGGGAAAAAATTAAAAGACTCACATATGAGTCATCACTTTCATAATGAGAATTATAATTGGGGTGTAACGAATATGGCTGGTGATTATATTTTTGGAACTTTAAAAAATAATAGGTCAATTGAAAAAAGTAGAACGGCTAAATCTATTGCCGGTTATACAGACTAAAGTGGTGCCCCCAAACAGATTCGAACTGCTGACCTATTGATTACAAATCAATTGCTCTACCAACTGAGCTATAGGGGCGTAAGCAGAAATTAACATTTTTTTCAAATATCGCAACTAAAGTAATATAAATTTAATTTATTTAGTATTTAGGTAAAAAAATGTAATTGCAGCTGCATTAGAAACATTAAGGCTTTCTAAATTTTTATTTATTCCAATCTTAAATACTTCGTCACATAAATTTTTTGTAATATTTCTCATACCATCAGCTTCTGATCCAAGTACTAGAGCAGTTTTTTTTGGAAAATCTATTTGATTAATCATTTTATCTGAGCTGCCATCTAACCCATATACCCAGAATTGATTTTCTTGTAAAATTTTGATTGCTGAAGATATATTTGTTACTGTTGTAAAGGGAATTTTATCTAGTCCACCCGCTGCTGTTTTTGCAATAAAATCATTCTCGGAAACAGACTTGCTATCTGTAAGAATTATAGCATCAATACCAAGTCCATAGGCCGATCTAAATATGGCACCAACATTCTGTGAGTCTTCTAGTTGATCTAGGATTGCTACAGTTGATTTTTCAGAATTTAAGAAATCGTTAATAAAATCTTGAAGTTTTAACTGAGGTAATTTTTCTACATTTAGAGCTATTCCCTGGTGATTCACTTTATGGTCAAAAAGTTTTTCAATTTCATTTTTTTCTTTAATTGCAGGGGTCAAAGCACTTGGAAGAATGAAATTTGGCTCTTTATCTAATTTTTTCTTGGCTCCCTCATCCACAACAAGGCGATATTTAATTCGATTTTCATTTTTTAATGCCGCAATGACAGCATGATAGCCATAAATCCAGTGATCCTGATTTTTCCTTGATTTTGACTTATTTTTTGATCTATTTTTCATTTCTTTGACTGTTATAAATTAGTTTTTCATTTCTGTGTAATAGTTATTGATAAACCTGTTTTTTTTACATATAAGACACCACTTAAGGGCTAATAATTCAGATAATTATTAGACCTTATCTTGGGATATTTTTTAGGATAAAGAAACATTTTGTTTTTAATACCTTTTAAAATATAAGGAATTACCTCGGGAGGGGTGCCCGAGTGGTTAAAGGGGACGGGCTGTAAACCCGTTAGCTATGCTTACGTTGGTTCAAATCCAACCCCCTCCACCATTTAAGGTGCCTATGAAGGTAAGTAGATGGAATGTGCGGGTGTAGCTTAGTGGTAAAGCTCCAGATTTCCAATCTGATTACGAGAGTTCGATTCTCTTCACCCGCTCCAAGTAAGTAAAAAGAAGTAAGAAGTAAAAAAGAATTATAAAAAAATAAACTTTGTTTTAATTTGAGAGGAACAAAAAAATGGCTAAAGAAAAATTTGATCGTAGTAAACCCCATTGTAACGTTGGAACTATTGGACACGTTGACCATGGTAAAACTACTTTAACAGCAGCAATTACTAAAGTATTAGCTGAATCAGGCGGTGCTGAGTTTACAGCATACGATGAAATCGATAAAGCTCCTGAAGAAAGAGCTAGAGGTATTACTATTTCAACTGCACACGTTGAATATGAAACTGCAAATAGACACTATGCACACGTTGACTGTCCAGGACACGCCGATTATGTAAAAAACATGATTACGGGTGCCGCTCAAATGGATGGCGCTATTCTAGTTGTTAATGGTGCTGATGGACCTATGCCTCAAACAAGAGAGCATATTCTTCTTGCTAGACAAGTTGGGGTTCCGGCAATTGTTGTATATTTAAATAAAATGGACCAAGCAGATGCTGAATTAGTAGAGCTAGTTGAAGTTGAGATTAGAGAAATGCTAAATGAATATGGCTTTCCTGGTGATGACACTCCAATTATCAAAGGTTCTGCCTTAGCCGCTATTGAAGATGGTGATGCTGCTTTAGGAAAAGATTCAATAAACGCATTAATGGAAGCCGTTGATACATTTATTCCTCAGCCTAAAAGAGATATGGATAAGCCGTTCTTAATGCCAGTTGAGGATGTATTCTCAATTTCTGGACGTGGAACTGTTGTTACAGGAAGAATTGAAACTGGTATCGTTAAGGTTGGCGAAGAAATTGAAATCGTTGGTATTAAAGATACTATCAAAACTACATGTACAGGTGTTGAAATGTTTAGAAAGCTTCTTGATGAAGGACAAGCTGGAGATAACATTGGTGCACTTTTAAGAGGTGTAGAGCGTGAACAGGTTGAAAGAGGACAAGTACTTGCTCACCCTGGAACCATTACTCCACACACTAAATTTAAATGTGAAGCTTACGTTCTTAAAAAAGAAGAGGGCGGAAGACACACTCCATTCTTCACTAACTATAGACCACAGTTTTATTTCAGAACTACTGATGTAACTGGTGTTTGTTCGTTACCTGAAGGCACAGAAATGGTAATGCCTGGCGATAATATTTCAATGGAAGTTGAAATGATAGCGCCGATTGCTATGGATAAAGGTGTACGTTTTGCAATTAGAGAAGGCGGTCGAACTGTTGGTTCGGGTGTTGTTACAGAAATAGTTGCATAAAATTGGAGGAGTGTAGCTCAATTGGTAGAGCACCGGTCTCCAAAACCGGGGGTTGGAGGTTCGAGTCCTCTCACTCCTGCCAGGAAAGTGAACAAGTAAAAAAATAATGAATCCTATTAAATTCATACAGGAAGTAAGAAAAGAAGGTAGTAAGGTCACTTGGCCTACTACTCGAGAGACTCTTACAGGAGCAGTTATGGTATTAATCATAACTACTTTTGCTGCTGTATTTTTTTTAATAGTAGACCAAATTTTTTCTTTTGGATTAAACAATATTATCGAGTGGAGTTTATAGATGTCTCATAAGTGGTATATAGCTCAAGCTTATTCTGGCTATGAAAAAAAGGTCGCCGCCTCAATAATGGAAAAAGTTAAATTAAAAGAGCTTGATGATTCTTTTGATAAGATTGTAGTTCCCACGGAAGAAGTTGTTGAAGTAAAAAATGGTAAAAAAAGAAATGCGGAAAGAAAATTTTTCCCTGGTTACATTTTAATTAAAATGATCATGAATGATGAGACATATCACTTGGTAAAAGGCTTACCAAAAGTTTCAGGTTTTCTTGGTCATGTTCAAGGCAAACCTTCGCCCGTTCCTGAAGCTGAAATTAATAAAATCCTCTCAGATATTGAAGAGGGTATTGCCCAACCTAAACCGTCTATAACTTTTGATGTTGGTGAACAAGTAAGAGTAACTGATGGCCCGTTTGCTTCATTCACTGGATTAATAGAAGAAATCGACGAAGAAAGATCAAGAATTAAAGTTTCAGTTTCTATATTTGGGAGATCAACACCGGTAGAACTTGAATATACACAAGTAGAGAAAGAGTAAAATATGGCTAAAGAAGTAGAAGGATTATTAAAATTACAAATTCCAGCAGGTCAAGCTAATCCGGCACCACCTATTGGACCAGCATTGGGACAACGTGGTATTAACATCATGGACTTTTGTAAGACATTTAACGATAAATCTAAAGGTGAGCAGCCAGGAGTTGTTCTGCCTGTAGTAGTAACTTACTTTAAAGATAAGAGTTTTGAGATGGAAATTAAGATGCCGCCTGCATCTTATTTTATAAAAGAAGCAATAAATATAAAAAAAGGTTCAAAAGAACCTGGTAGAGAGAGTGCAGGCTCAATTTCTATGGCTAAATGTAAGGAAATTGCTGAAAAAAAATTAAAAGATTTAAATGCTAATACAGTTGACCAAGGTATGAAAATTATTATAGGTTCTGCCAGATCAATGGGAATAGAAGTAACAGATTAATTTAATGAAAAAACGTATTACAAAAATATACTCTGAGTTCGATAAAGCTAAACTTTACTCATTAGAAGATGGAGTAGATATAGCTATGAAGTCGTCTACAGCAAAATTTAACGAAACAATTGATATTGCAATTAATGTGAATGTTGATCCTAAAAAGGGTGAGCAAAATGTTAGAGGTAAAATTCAATTACCAAAAAGTTTAGGTAAAGTTATTAAAGTTTGTGTATTTGCTAATGCTGACAAACAAGATGAAGCTAAGGAAGCGGGAGCAGATATAGTTGGTGGAGATGAATTAGTTGAAAAAGTTAAAGATGGTTTCACTGATTTTGATAGATGTATTTCAACTCCCGACATGATGGCTAAAGTTGGAAAGCTTGGACAAGTTCTTGGTCCAAGAGGACTTATGCCAAATCCAAAACTTGGCACTGTAACAGCTAATGTTAAAAAAGCTGTCGAAGATGCAAAGGCTGGAGAACTTGAATATAAAAATAATGGTATAGTTATTCACTCTGGTGTTGGTAAATCAAAATTTAATAAAGAAGAACTAATTTCAAACATTAAATTTTTTGTAGAGACTATTTCAAAAGATAGACCTGCCGGAATTAAAGGTGATTTTATTAAAGGCGTTTCTATTAGCCCAACAATGGGACCTGGAATAAAATTAGATTTAGGAAGTTTGAGTATATAATATAATGAACAGGCAAGAAAAAACAAATTTCGTTAAAAACATTAAGTCTATCATTAGTGCAAATGATCTTATTTTAGTTTTCCATTATAGAGGTATGTCAGTCAATGAAATTAGTGATTTAAGAGTAAAATCATTTGAAACTGGTGCCAACATTAAGGTTACAAATAACCGATTAATCAAGATTGCTCTAGACGGTTCAGAGAAATCTGCAATTTCAGAGTTTTTTGATGGTCCAACTGCAATAGCTTATTCTAATGATCCAGTTGAATTAACTAAGTTAATAGCCAATTTCTCTAAGCTAAATGATAAACTTACCATTATCGGTGGTATAATGAATAAAGAGATATTAACTGTTGAAAAAATCATAGAATTATCTAAATTGCCATCACTCGACGAAGCAAGAGGAATGTTAATTGGATTATTGAACGCTCCAGCGCAAAGAATTACAGGATTAGTTGCTGCACCTGCTGGAAAAGTAGCAAACGTAATAAGTGCATATAGTAAAAGTAATTAGATCTTAAGAAAGGGAACTAAAAAATGGCCGACCTAGAACAAATTGTTGATCAACTATCAGGTTTAACTGTAATTGAAGCAGCAGAACTATCAAAATTATTAGAAGAAAAATGGGGTGTATCAGCAGCAGCACCAGTAGCAGCAGCAGCAGCACCAGCAGGTGGTGAAGCGGCCGAAGAAAAAACCGAATTCACTGTAGTATTGGCTGCAGCTGGAGACAAAAAAATTAATGTTATTAAAGAAGTTAGAACTATAACTGGCTTAGGACTTAAGGAAGCTAAGGACCTTGTTGAAGGTGCCCCTAAGGATGTGAAAGCTGGAATATCTAAAGACGAAGCAGACGCAATGAAAGCTCAGCTTGAAGCAGCTGGCGCGACTGTAGAACTTAAGTAATTTTTAAAAATTTTTTATAGCAACTAATCATCTTAATGATTGGTTGTGATTGGATACGAGTATTTATTGATGGTTAATTCATTATCTTTTACTGAACGTAAACGAGTCCGAAAAAACTTTGGGACTCTCAAGGAAGTTACAACATTTCCAAATTTAATTGAAATACAAAAAAAATCTTACGCTAGCTTTTTGTTAGAAGGTCATAAGCCATCTGAAAGACCCGACAAAGGACTGCAAAAAGTTTTTAAAAGTGTATTTCCATTAGAAGATTTTTCTGGCTCAGCGCATGTTGAATTTATTGAATATGATTTTGACCAACCTAAATTTGACGTCGATGAGTGCAGACAAAGAGATAAATCTTATGCCGCACCTCTAAAGATAAAGCTAAGATTAATTGTATTTGATATTGACGAAGATACAGAGTCGAGAACTGTAAAAGATATTAAAGAACAAGAAATATATTTATGTGATTTACCTCTAATGACTGACAGAGGGACATTTATTACCAATGGAACTGAGCGTGTCATTGTAAGTCAAATGCACAGAAGTCCCGGTGTTTTCTTTGATCATGATAAAGGTAAAACACACTCTAGTGGTAAATTATTATTTGGTGCCAGAGTAATTCCATATCGTGGATCATGGTTAGATATTGAATTTGATCATAAAGATATTCTTTACACCAGAATTGATAGAAAAAAGAAAATACATATTACTACATTTTTAATGGCTATGGGAATTGATAGAGACGATATTCTTGGTATGTTTTACGAGCTAATAAATTGTAAAAAGTCTTCAAAATCTGAAAATTGGGAAATACCATTTGATCCAAAAAATATTAAAGTATCTAAATTACAAGAGGATTTAATTGATGCTTCAACTAATAAAGTTGCCATTAAGCAGGGTACAAAAATTAACCCAGCAATTGCAGCTAAATTAGCTAAAGATGGATTAAAGAATATATTGCTAGAGCCAGATAATTTGATAGGCAAATATCTTGCTGAAGATATAATTAATGATAAGTCTGGTGAAGTTTATTTTGAGGCCTCAGATGAAATTACTCCTGAGATGCTCGAGAAAATTAACGAGATGGGGCTAAAAAATATTCAAGTATTGAATGTTGATGGTATAAATGTAGGAGCATTCATTAGAGATACTTTACGTCTTGATAAAAACTTAACACCTGAGGATGCGGTTGTTGAAATTTATAAAGTTCTAAGACCTGGCGAGCCACCTAATATTGAAGCTGCATTTGAAGTTTTTAATTCCCTATTTTTTAAAGCTGATAAATATGATTTGTCTGATGTTGGCAGAGTAAAAATTAACTTTCGATTAAATTTAGACTGCCCTGATGATGTAACTGTTTTAAGAAGTGAAGATGTTATAGCTGTTATAAAAACAGTAATTGATTTAAGAACAGGCAAAGGTGAGATCGATGATATTGATCACTTAGGAAACAGAAGAGTTAGATCGGTTGGTGAATTAACTGAGAATGTTTTCCGAATGGGATTAATTAGAATGGAACGTTCTATTAAAGAGCGCATGAACTCACTTGAAATAGATGCTGTTACACCTCAAGATATTATTAATGCAAAACCTCTAGTAGCATCATTAAAAGAATTCTTTGGAACATCACAACTTTCACAATTTATGGATCAAACTAATCCATTGGCAGAAATTACACATAAAAGAAGACTTTCAGCACTAGGACCGGGTGGTTTAAGTAGAGAACGTGCTGGTTTTGAAGTAAGAGACGTACATCCAACTCACTATGGAAGAATTTGTCCAATTGAAACCCCTGAGGGTCCAAATATTGGTTTGATTAATAGCTTGGCCTCACATGCAAAAGTTAATAAATACGGCTTTATTGAAAGTCCTTACAGAAAAGTTCTTGATGGTAAAGTGAGTAATCAAATTGATTATCTTTCTGCAATGGAAGAATCTCAATTTACTATTGCTCAAGCAAATACTGAGATTAGTGACAAAGGTGATTTCTTAACAAAATTAATTTCTTCAAGAAGAGATGGTGATTTTGTTATGACGGGACCTAGTGAGATTGACTATATGGATGTTTCTCCAAAACAAGTTGTTTCTTGCGCAGCATCTTTAATACCATTTTTAGAAAATGATGATGCCAACAGAGCCTTAATGGGATCAAACATGATGAGACAAGCGGTACCTTTAATACAAGCTGAATCACCTTTAGTAGGTACGGGTGTCGAACAAAAAGTTGCAATTGATTCTGGTGTAACAATTATTGGAAGAAGAGAAGGTGTTGTAGATAAGATTGATGGCAAGAGAATTGTAGTAAGGGTGACAGAAGATATTAGTTCAGAAGAGTCTGGTGTTGACATCTACACATTGCAGAAATTTCAAAGATCTAACCAAAGCACATGTATCAATCAACGTCCTTTAGTAAAAGTTGGAGATAAAGTTAAGCCAGGTGATATTATCGCTGACGGTCAATCAACCCATCTTGGTGAGCTTGGTTTAGGCAGAAATGTAGTTGTGGCCTTTATGCCATGGCGTGGATATAACTTTGAAGATTCTATTTTAATTTCTGAAAAAATAGTTCAAGAAGATAAATTTACGTCAATTCATATTGATGATTTTGAAGTAATGTCCAGAGATACCAAGCTTGGTGCTGAAGAAATTACTAGAGACATTCCTAATGTTGGAGATGAAATGCTAAGCAATCTTGATGAGGCAGGAATTGTATATGTTGGTGCTGAAGTACATCCAGGTGATATCTTAGTTGGTAAAGTTACTCCAAAAGGTGAGAGTCCTGTTACTCCAGAAGAAAAATTACTCAGAGCTATTTTTGGTGAAAAAGCTACAGATGTTAAAGATACATCATTACGACTGCCTCCAGGTTCTAGTGGCACAATCGTAGATGTTAAAGTATTCAACCGTTATGGTATTGAAAAAGATGATAGGGCACTTGCCATTGAAAGGGATGAAATAGAAAAATTAGCTAATGATAGAGAGGCAGAACTTGGTATTCTTAATAGAAATACAAAAGAAAGACTTTTAGCTTTAGTTGGTGAAAAAAATATTCCCAAAACTGATTCTGGTGAAGTTAATTTAGCTGATTTGTGGAAAATAGAATTATCTAATAAAAATGATAAAGAGCAATTTGATAACCTAAAAAAACAATATGATACCGCCAGAGCTGCGATACAAAAAGTTTTTGATAATAAAGTTAACAAAGTTCAAAGAGGTGATGAGCTTCTTCCCGGTGTTATGAAAATGGTTAAAGTTTTTGTTGCTGTTAAAAGAAAGTTACAACCTGGCGATAAGATGGCTGGTAGACATGGAAACAAAGGTGTTATTAGTAAAATTAATCCTGTTGAAGATATGCCTTATCTTGCTGATGGTAGAACTGTAGATATTGTTTTAAATCCATTAGGTGTTCCAAGTCGTATGAATGTTGGTCAAATACTTGAAACTCACCTAGGGTGGGCTTGTGCAGGAATTGGTGACATGATCAATAAGTCACTTAAGCAATACAAACAAAATAATGATATGAGCTTGATAGACGATGGCTTAAAGATGGTTTATGGAGAAAAGCAATATGCTGAAGACATCTCTTCGCTTAATAAGTCAGAAAAAGTTGAGCTAGCTGGAAATTTAACTTCAGGTATTCCGATTAAAACTCCAGTTTTTGATGGTGCGAGTGAATTAGAAATTTCTGCAATGCTTAAACAAGCTGGTTTTAACGAAAGTGGACAGTCAGATTTATGGGATGGTATTTCAGGAGATAAATTTGAACGTCAAGTGACAGTTGGAATAATCTATATGCTAAAACTTCACCACTTAGTAGATGATAAAATACATGCAAGATCAATTGGTCCTTACAGCTTAGTAACTCAGCAACCATTAGGTGGTAAAGCGCAATTTGGTGGCCAAAGATTTGGTGAAATGGAAGTTTGGGCACTTGAAGCTTATGGCGCCGCATATACTTTGCAAGAAATCCTTACGGTTAAATCTGATGATGTGGCCGGTAGAACAAAAGTATATGAGACTATTATTAGAGGCGAAGATGTTTTCCAATCTGGAACACCAGAGTCATTCAATGTATTAATCAAAGAAATAAGAGCCCTTGGATTGAATATCGAACTATCAAATACAAACTAGGAATAAAAAAGCTATGTCACAGTCAATAATGAATATTTTTAACCCCGCTGCATCTCGTAGTGATTTTAATCAGGTTAGAATTTCAATTGCTAGTCCGGAAAGAATATTATCTTGGTCTTATGGTGAAATAAAAAAGCCAGAAACTATAAATTATAGAACCTTTAAGCCTGAAAGAGATGGCCTATTCTGTTCAAGAATTTTTGGTCCAATTAAAGATTATGAGTGCTTATGTGGCAAGTATAAGAGAATGAAATTTAAAGGCATTATTTGTGAAAAATGTGGTGTTGAAGTTACAAAAAAAGATGTTAGACGTGAAAGAATGGGGCATATTAAATTAGCTGCTCCAGTTGCACATATTTGGTTCTTAAAATCTTTACCAAGTAGAATTGCGTTAATGGTTGATATGAAGTTAAAGGATCTTGAAAAAGTTCTTTATTTCGAACAATTTATGGTTACTGAACCAGGC
>Ga0209482_1001212_pt1 | contig 18465 bp, 23 predicted proteins | sample CoawatmetaG10DNA_FD_187512 | JGI IMG/M metagenome (GOLD analysis project Ga0209482, IMG submission 187512) | Marine microbial communities from the West Antarctic Peninsula - Coastal water metaG104-DNA (SPAdes) (version 2) | ecosystem: Environmental > Aquatic > Marine > Coastal ...
TGTAAATCAGTATCAAAAGCCTGAGGCGCTCTAAATCCTGTACTATAGGTTAACCTAAACTGAGTTTCCTTTCTTAATTTATACAAAAAAGATAGTCTAGGACTAACCACAATATCATCTAACAATGTATGCTTATCAAATCTAGCCCCACTTAGCAAATTAAAACTTTCTGTCAATTCCCAATCAGATTGAAAAAAGACACCATGAGTTACAACATTCTGATCAACTACATAATTATAAGTAGAAATTTCATCCATAACATCATCAGCAACAACTTCTGAACCAAGAGTCAAGACATTTGCTCCAAAAAACTTACTGATTGTATGATTTATCTGAAAACCTGCTTGTTTTGTAGTGTTTAATGATGTTCCGTAAGGAGGGTTTTCCAAATGAATAATATCATCGGCAGAACCAATATCCGGCCTAATTCCCGTGTAATGCGTACGATTAGTTTGTTGTGCCGCTAAATAAGCTATAAAAGACGACTTTGAATCATTGAAATTAATTTGATAATCTAAATTACCCAACAATACATCATGCACCCTCTCCTCTGATTGCATTGAAAAGTGTGGAACCCTATCAATCATCTCACCTCCATAGCGATATTCATGTATACTTCCTAAATTCGCTTCAATTTTTTGATTTTTTGATGGCAAAAGAAATAAGGTAGCACCAAAAGTATTATCCTTTAATGAAGGAAGCTCTGAAAAATTATCTCCATTGTGATCATACAAACCTCTATTCCGGTTATTTACAAAAAAGGTAGCTCCTGAATTTTTGTTATCTGAGATAACTGTGGCATTTCCATAAATAACCTTATCCTGAGTATCTCCATTTATAATACTATAATCATATCCTAAACTATAATTATTTCTAGTAGGAATTTTTGTAATTACATTTACAATACCTCCAATTGCTGACGAACCATACAAAGAGCTTCCCCCACCTCTGACCACCTCAATTCTATCAATCATATTAGTAGGTATTTGCTCCATACCATATAGGCCTGTAAGCGGACTAAAAATCGCCCTTCCATTTATAAGAATTTGAGAATAACCACCAGTCAATCCATTCATCCTTAACTGAGTGTAATTACAAGTCTGACAATCAGTTTCTACACGTAAACCTGGCTGAAACTTTAAACCCTCAGCCAGATTACAGGCCTGAACATTCTCTAACTGTCTACTATCAATAACATTAACAATTACAGGAGATTGAGTTCTTCTCTTAAATGTTTTTGTTCCAGTCACTACCACTTGATCCAAATTATAGACACTAGTATTCAAATCAATATCAATAACATTTAAACCCACTTTTATATCAATATCCAATTTCTTCTTAATCATTCCCAAAGAAGAAATAATAATCTGATGATATCCCTTTTTTAATTTTTCGAACCTATAAAACCCATCCTTATTAGATGAAACTCCAACCTCACTATCTTTAATAATAATATTTGCAAAAGGAACCTCAACACCATCAGAAGTAATTTTTCCCTGCAGTATCTGCGAGCTAACAATTAAAGGACTAATACATATACTTAGAATAACTAACTTTTTTACAAATCTCATATTTTACTGTTTTTTAATTTTTTATTACCTTTTAATTTCTAGGCAAAAGTAAATAAATATTTAGATATACCTAAAAATATAGTTATATTAATTTAATTTATTACTTTTGCACAATGATTACTTTAGCGGAAGAAAACTATTTAAAGGCCATACTCTCTATATCATTAAATGAAGATGGTAAGGTATCCACCAATGCGATTGCTAATGAAATTGGCACATCTGCGGCCTCTGTTTCAGATATGTTAAAAAAGCTGGGAGAAAAGAAATTAATAAAATACGAGAAGTACAAAGGAGTCGAACTTAGTAAATTAGGGCAGAATAAAGCAGTAATGATACTTAGAAAACACAGACTATGGGAAACTTTTTTGGTTAACAAACTAGACTTTAATTGGGGAGAAGTACATGATGTAGCCGAGCAATTGGAACACATACAATCATCAGAACTCATTGATCGATTAGACATTTTTTTAGAACACCCTAAATTTGACCCTCATGGTGAACCCATCCCTAATAAGGAAGGGAAAATAGCAAGCACAAACACGACACCTTTAAACGAGCTACAGGTCAATACAAAAGGGAAAATAATGGGCGTAAGCCTGGATGAAAAGGATTTTTTGGACTACCTAACTAAACTTAACATAACTATAGGTACGGAAGTTATATTGATAGAAAAAGTCAGCTTTGACAAATCCTTAAGCATAAAAATAGAAAATACAAAACAGCACATTAGTAATGATGTTGCCAAACACCTCTTAATAAAAATAAGCTAAACAATGGAAAATTACGAATTATATAAATGGTTTATAGTACAAACACCAGTAATGCAAGCTCTTTACGCAGGACTTTTCACTTGGGGATTAACTGCCTTGGGTGCTGCTTTAGTTTTTCTTTTTAACTCTACTAACCGTAAAGCCTTGGACATGTCCTTAGGATTTACGGGTGGGGTAATGATTGCAGCCAGTTTCTGGTCACTCCTATCTCCTGCTATTGCTTATGTTGAAATGCAAAACGAAATGGGATTATCTGATTCTCCATCATGGTTAGCGCCAGCAATTGGCTTCTTTTTAGGGGCTTCATTCCTTTTTGTATTGGATAAAATTATTCCTCACCTGCACATTTTTGCTAAAAGAGAAGAGGCAGAAGGAATGGAAACTAATTGGCGTAAAACCATCCTTTTAGTATTAGCGATTGCCTTACATAATATCCCTGAAGGATTGGCAGTTGGAGTTGCATTTGGTGCACTTGCCAACCCTGAAATTTTAGGATTGGAAGGCCATTCAGTTTTCACTATGGGTTCAGCAATAGCATTAGCTATAGGAATTGGTATTCAGAATTTCCCAGAAGGATTTGCAGTATCTATGCCATTAAGAAGACAAGGATTGAGCAAATGGAAATCATGGAAATGGGGACAGTTATCCGCTATTGTAGAGCCAGTATTTGCTGTAATAGGAGCTGCAATTGTAATGCAAGTACTTCCTATTTTACCTTACGCCCTATCCTTTGCAGCAGGCGCTATGATATTTATTGTGGTGGAGGAAGTAATTCCTGAAAGCCAAAGAGGTGGAAACACTGACCTAGCCACAATGGGGCTAATAGCTGGTTTTATCGTTATGATGGTGCTAGATGTAGCTTTGGGCTAGATTTTAGTTTATGTAGCAAGACATGGGATATTTCTAGCTAATATCTAAGATCTAAATACTATCTTTGCAATATGTCAAGCAAAATCAACATTAAAAATCGAAAGGCTAGCTTTGAATATGAATTCATAGCTACTTTTGTTGCAGGAATGTCTCTATTAGGAACAGAAATAAAGTCAATTCGTAATAATAAAGCCAATATTTCGGATGCACATTGCGTTTTTATTGGAGATGAGTTATATGTTAAAAGCTTACACATTGCTGAATATACCAATGGAGGTTATATTAATCATGAGCCAAAAAGAGACCGTAAGCTTTTACTAAACCGACAAGAACTCAACAAAATGTTAGGAAAAGTAACCGAAAAAGGAAACGCTATTATTCCTATTCGCCTATTCATTAACGAAAAAGGAAAAGCAAAACTAGAAATTGCTTTAGCTAAAGGAAAAAAAGTGTACGACAAAAGAGAAAGCATTAAAGAAAAAGACCAAAAACGCGATATGGCTAGAATCAGAAATATGAGGTAATGAATAAATTCTTTCTCCCCATACTAATTACAATACTACTTTTTGCTTGCAAAAAAGATATTATTGAAAATGACCAAAGTGCTATTTTGCATTTTTCAACTGATACCATTACTTTTGATACCATTTTTACTTCTATTGGTTCAATTACCAAAACTCTTACTGTTTACAATCGGAATAATTTTGATGTAAAAAGTAATATTACCCTTTTAGGCAATTCAGTTGCTAATTTTCGCATGAATATTGATGGTATTGCAGGAAATAGCCAAACCAATATTGAGATTCCTGCTAAGGATAGTATTTTCATTTTCTTAGAAGTTACTATTGACCCTTCAAGTAGCAATACTCCTTATATCCTATCTGACTCTCTAGTATTTACCACAGGGACAAAAAAACAAGATGTTGATTTAGTAGCTTGGGGACAAGATGCCTATTTTCATACTGCTAATGCTTATGGGGATATCATTAACGGAACGGATACGAATCGTTTCTACTATCACCTGTTAGACTGTAGCCAGCCTTGGACAAATGATAAACCTCATGTTATTTATGGATATGCAGTTGTTGACCCTGGAAAAACGCTTTTAATAAATGAAGGGTGCAATGTATATTTACACAATAATTCAGGAATCCTTGTAGGAAACCCTTTTTTAGAAGCAAGTGGCGGTAGCATAAAAGTAAATGGGACATTTGGCAATGAAGTAACTTTCCAAGGAGATAGACTAGACCCATGGTACAAAGATATTCCTGGGCAATGGGATAGAATTTGGCTCATGCCAGGAAGTATTGATAATGAAATTAACTATGCCATCATCCGAAACGGAAAGATAGGAATTCATGCCGATACGATAGCAAACAATAACCCGACAGTAAACATTAACAATACGATTATTGAAAATATGTCCTCCATAGGTATATTGGGGCAAGGCGCTAATATTACGGCAACTAATACTACTATAAGCAAATGCGGACAATATGCAGTAGCTTGTAATATTGGTGGTACTTATAATTTTACACACTGTACCTTTGCTAATTATTGGGATTACAACTATAGAAACACTCCTTCCATCCTATTGAACAATTACTATGAAGGAGCTGATGGGAATATTTATGTAAGAAATTTGAATGCAGCTAATTTCACTAACTGTATCATTGATGGGAACCTATCAACTGAAGTAAGCTTTCAAGAACAAGAGTTAGGTACATTCAACTATACTTTTGACCATTGCCTTATCAAATTAGACCCTACAATTAGTACAGACATTACGCATTACCAAAACGCAATCATTAATCAATCGCCTGAATTTGTAAGTAATACAGAAAGTGATTTTCATCTAACCCAAAACTCTCCCGCTATTGATGCTGGGAAAACAACTTCTTTCCTAGATGATATTGAAGACAACCCTAGAAGTAACCCTGACATAGGAGCTTATGAGTTTGTCGAATAATTACAACTCTCTTAAAAAATCTATTGTATCCACCCCATCCGCATAATCCCAAAGGTTAGGTTGTTGGGTATTTCCAAAGGGAATATCTTTTTTTGAAACAACACATTGCAATTGTTCAGCATTTTCTTCAACAAACTGCTCCACAGTATGTACATCATTATAGTATTCATAATACAGCATAGCTACTGGTGAAAGCAAAGATTTATCCTCTTTCATTAATAGAAATCCGTTTTCAACCAATTTATTACTTCCCATTAGGAAAATGGCTTTATTGTAATCGTAATTATTACCGTATTTTTTATGCTCTACCACATGAGAATAAGGAAAAAACGCTTCAAACAATTTATTTAAATCATATCCCTTTGGCAAGAATAGCTTAGACACATTACGACACCCTAGCCCAAAATAAGCAAATACATCAATAGCAAGTCCTTTTAGGTCCATGGCGGACTCACTACCGTCCAGTACAGCAACTGACCTTCTATTTTTACGGATTATCTTTTTAGCTCCTTTAAAATAATACTCAAAATACTGAGCTGAATTATCACTTCCGGTAGCAATTACGGCATCAAACTTTCTGTTCTTCACATCATCAATAAAAGCGATACTCTCCTTAAATTCAGGAGCGATACTTATTAGTTTTTCAATAAGTACTTTTAAAAGCACATTATCAGTACTGGACATTTTAATGACTACTTTATGTCCTGAAATAAGCACAGTAAGAAAATCATGAAAACCAACCAAAGGAATATTCCCCGCCATAATAATTAGCACCTTTTTGGGACTGGAAACTTCTTGTAATTTATATGGATTTAGCCAAGCGGTAAGCATATCAACTTTTAACTGCTCATGCCAAGCGCTAAGGGCTTTGTCAATGTTTTCACTAGTAAACCAAGGATTAAGCACTTTTGCCAAATTTAACTCTTCTCCTGCCTCTTGGTATATATCGGTTTTCAGATATTCGCCTAAATGAGTAAATGCCTGTATTCTTGCTTGTAAATTCATTGCGCAAAAATACTTTTTTAAATAAAAAGCTTCAGCAAATTGTTAGGGATTTTCTTTTACTAAACCTTTACTTTAAAAGACCAGTTAATAAAAAACTCTGAAACTACATCACCCTTTTCGTCTCTAGCAACAGTTAAGGCTTCAATGGCTTGCCCTTCTCCTGTATCTATACTTTTTTGTATTGTTTGATAAATTTCCTTTCCTTGATTGCATTCAAAAGTAATTATACCAACTGCTTTTTTAGTAAATTTGAATGTAACCCCTACAACTAACATTGAAATTTCAGGATTACTCTTGAAAGCCATTGAGGCTGCCAGCATTCCTGAAGCCAATTCCCCAGCCATAGAAAGGCATGCAAAATAAATAGATCCAAAAGGATTTTTATTCAAGTACTTATATCTCATGAGTACCACAGCATGATCGTCAGTTAATTCTTTTAGCTTTAGGCCTGCCAGAAAAGCCATAGGAAGTTTTAATAATAGGAATAGTTTAAAAAAAAAAGGATTTAACATCTTTTTTTGAAACGACTTATTTGGCCTAGATTGAATCATAGTTATAAAGTTTCTTCATTAGCCTTAAATTCAGCGAGTCCTTGTATAGTTGCTTTAATACATTCACAAGGTGTTGGTCCTCCTTCCCAAGCATCTTCACAAGGCTTCTCAATTAATTCTGGACGATTCTGTCTTATCCAATCCTTTGCTTCATAATATACGTCAGGGTCATTTGAGGATGTCTTAACAGATTGTATTTTTTTATCTTTTATGATTATATGAAAAGTGTCCGTAACATTTAAATCTATCTGAAGCGCGCTCATTAGGTCATCCTTTACAGTAACAGGACAAATAACAAGAGAATCATTTATTTCTTTACAGATAGAACGATTTAATACTTTGTAATTTCCGCATTCTGCCCATTTCTGATAATACAAAATAGAAGGGTGAGATACCTCAGCATATGAGAGAGATAACTTCAAAGAATCTTCATTAAATGAATAGAATGCATCAATAAACTGATTTGCTATATCAATATTATTTTTTTGGTAATTATTGTTACAAGAAAATAAAGAAATTGATAATAATATTAGAAGCAGTTTTTTCATTGTTAATCTTTTGTTTTATTCTATAACTATTCTTTTCTCTAATGTTCCATCATCATAGATGTAAAAGAGAGGAGCATTTCTTCTGTAGGGTGTTTCTTGACCTAACATATTAGTAATCTTTACTAAGTTGCACTTAGTATTAGCTATGTCAGATATTCCTGTTGCTGTAACTGTTAGATTAAGATTTACAATACTATCACATCCTACTGAGTTAATTAGAGCAGTTGAATAATCACCAGAAACACTAAGAGGAAGTCCATTCCATACTATACTTGCAGTAACAGTTAAAGTGTCATATGATGAGGTGTTATAATCCATTGTAATGCTAGTGTACACAATGCTATCACATCCATTTGTAGTCACTAATGTATCTGTATAAAATCCTGCAGTATTATAAACGCTATTACCTACAACAACACTATCAGTATTACAAATTGAAAATGATTGTTGATTTCCTGTAGGATAAACACAAGAACTGTCATCAATATTAGCTGAAGTATTATAATTACAAGCTAATACATCAGTACAACCATATAGCATATTGCAGGTATTAGAATAATTACAATTTGTATTTAGAGCAGTGAAAGAGTCAAATAGCCAATTATTTGTAGCGTAGCCAATATTATCTACTTCAACACACAAAAGATTATTAGATATAGCATTTACATACAGATTATTTATCCAATTGCTATTCTTAGTATTTAATTGGTCTATCAAATTATTACTACAATTTAAATTAGTTAAAACCAAATTAACACTTACATCCAAACAGCTTATTAAGTTGTCATTACAAGATAAATAAGTTAAAGCCAAATTTTGACTTACATCAAGGCTTGTGAGTTGATTGTTATGACAACTCAAATTAGTTAAAGCAGTAGCACCACTTACTTCAAGGTTGGTTAGTTGATTGTTATTATTACAATCCAAATATTCTAAAGCAGTAGCTCCACTTACATTAAGGCTTGTTAGTTGATTGTTATTATTACAATACAATTCCTCTAAAGCAGTAGCTCCACTTACATTAAGGCTTGTTAGTTGATTACTTTGACAAAACAACGTATTTAAAGCAGTATTTTGACTTACATCAAGGTTTGTGAATGGATTATTACCACAAACTAAATAGGTTAAATTAGTAAAGTCTTCTATTCCTGTTAAATTAGATATATTCTGACTATAAAGATTTAAAGTAGTCACTGTATCAATACTTGCTGTGTAAACAGAGCCGTTTAAATTATTATCGTAACCCAAATTAATAAGTTCTTGTTCAAAGTTAGCATCAGGTATCATTGTTAATTGCCCAAACCCAATTAAAGGCAAACAAAGTAATATAAGTAGTAGTTTTTTCATCTTAGTTGATTGTTAATTTATTGTTTTATTCTATAACTATTCTTTTCTCTACTGTTCCATCATCATAGATGTAAAAAAGGGGTTGATTTGTTTCTTTTGTTTCTCTTCCTAATAGGTCTGTTGCTTTAAGAAGTTTTTTGTTGCTAGCTTGTTCTTCAATTCCAACAGAAGTAACAACATTAAAAGAAATTACATCATTATCATCAGGTAGAATACCAGCCGTACAATTGGGCCCGGATCCAGAAGATAATGTAAAATCAAAAAGATAATTTCCAGCTAATAGTGGATTTAATTTAAAAGTATCAGTAGTGTAACAAAATGCTGCTCCCATTCCAATGCAATGTAATGACGATGCTAATATATTATTACCTACAATATTATATGATTTAACATCTAATTGACAACCAGTTTGAATGAATAAAAGTTCAGCATAAATATAAACTGTATCAGTATTATTTGGATTTACAGGTGAGATAGTGAATGAAGAAATAGAACCAAACATTTGACCAAACCCAATCATAGGTAAAGCAATTAATAAAAGTAGTAGTTTTTTCATCTTAGTTGTTTATTAATCTATTTACAATCGTAATATATAGTTCCAATTTCAAAAATACTATCATTAGACTGAAGTAAAACTGTAGATCCATTGGAATACCACACTTGTCTAAAATCTTTTGTATCACCTAAAGGATCAACAGATACCATACCTCCATACTTACTACACTCTTCAAATGTATAATTTAAATCAGGAAAGTTAAAAGTAATAAATTCATTCCAATCTTGATAGTTGTATTCAAGAGAGTCATTTACTAACACTTGCACGATAACATCTAATTCAGCATTTGAGAACTGCGTATCAAATAACTTAGTGCAATTTTCACATTCTTTTCTGACACAAGAGTTTAGAAAGAATATAAAGCAAAGTAATATAAGTAGTAATTTTTTCATAATCTTAGTTTTTTGTTTTAATTTATTCTATAACTATTCTTTTCTCTAATGTTCCATCATCATAGATGTAAAAGAGAACTTCATTCTTAGTGCCTTTTGCTTCTCTTCCTAATAGGTTTGTAATTTTAAGAAGTTCTTTATTTGTAGTCTGTTCTTGTATTGCTGATGGTGGAGGACAATTATTGCTAAAATAGTGTTGCGAATCAATTTGATAAGAGGATACTAGCCAGTTTGAAGTTGACCAAGCAATATTATCTACATTTATACAAGTTAGATTTGGATTATAACTTGCATAAAAATCTAAGATATTGGAATTATTTCCATTTCTTAAATCTAAATACGTTAATTGATTATCATCTATATAAATTTTAGTTAGTTCAGTGTTATTGCTTAAATCTAAATAAGTTATCTGATTGAATGAACACTCAAGTTCATCTATATATATATTTTGACTTAAATCTAGTGATGTAAGCTGATTAGAGCCACAATTTAATTCTCTAATTGCAATAAAATCTTTAATTCCTGTTAAATCCGATATATTCTGATTACTTACATTTAAAAACATTAGCATCTCAATAGAAATAGAATTAATGCTATCGTTTAGCTGAATACCATCTCCAAGATTATTTGATTCTAAGTAATTTTCAAAATTATCATCAGGAACAAAAGTTTTTTGCCCAAACCCAATCATAGGCAAGCAAAGTAATATAAGTAGTAGTTTTTTCATTGTTAATCTATTGTTTTACATTTTCAAATAATGCTCTAAACTTTGATTTATTTTCTAAAAGAATCCAAATATTAATCAATAATAAAACTAAACTCAAAATAATTCCTGCAGGATTTAAAACGGTATGTATTAAAAATATATTTATTGTTATTGGCATCATTAAAATTGCACCTAAAGCATTATATTTTTTTGTAATAATTAATCCTCCAGCTAATAATTCAACTATAGCTACCAATGGGAAAATATAAATACTTTCTATTAAAGCACCCATAAGAGCTTCTGCAGAAGCAGTCATTTCCGGAATTGGCATATAGTTTAAAAATTTATTTAAACCTGAGTTTGCCATCATAAGCCCAAAAAGTATTCTGGCTCCTATAAAAATTTTGTTTTTCATAATATTATTACTTGTTAATCTATTGTTTCAAAGTCTGTAAACTTAATGTTTTTTTTAATTAAATAATTATCTGTTCTTTTATTTTTATTTATTCTAAATATAAATTACTAAAAATCATATAGTTATATCTATTTCGTAACTTTAATTTTCTTAGTTTTGATAAAAAATTAATACTATGAATTTATCAACTCTCTCAACTTCAAAAAATCCAAAAAACATAATTATAGAATCTAATTCTAGTAAAAGAGGGAAATGTCAATGTGGTAAAACAAAAGATTCTGATGGGAATTGTGATGGTTCTCATACAAAGAAGTAATCAATAGCTTGGCTTATACGCTCTCTTATGAACTTAGTATTAGTATTTACTAAAACCTTAGGTCTACCTATAGGTTTTCCGCTTGTTCCTTTCTTAAATGGCATATTATATTATAGAAAATATGCTGAAAAATTTTAAAATCAACTTTCTTATCTAAAACTATTTATAGCTTTTAATAATTGATTATTTAATTCTTGGTCAACGATTTTACCATCTTTAAAAATATCATTAAATCCTTTAACACTGACTTTACTTACTACTTCTGCACCAAAATATGGTAAAGTTCTTTCAGTAATGGCTAGAGCAGTTTGTGCGCCTCCTCCACCAGGTGAAGCACTTAAAATAACTACTTGTTTATTTTTTAAAAAATCACGATTATTTCGTGATAACCATTCTAATATGTTTTTAAAGAATGCACTAATATTTCCATTGTATTCACATACTGAAATAACAAGTTTATTTGACTCAGATAGTTTAGCATCTAAATGTTTTATTGATTGCGGAATACCTTCTGAATTTTCTAAATCTTGACTGTACATAGGCACAACATAGTCGTTTAATTTGATTACCTCAGAATTCTCTACTAATTTTACTGCATAACTTACTAATTTGTGGTTGATTGATTTGGAACTATTACTTCCTGCAAATGCGATTATTTTCATTTTTTTTTTTAATACGTCAAAGATAAAACTAATGCTAGACTTTAACCACTATTATTTCTAAATTAATTTTACTATTTACACCTAAATTTTTACTGAATCGAATGATCTGTAGGAAAACCTATCTTATCTAGCATTATCTTATTTCCGTCAATTGCTTGGGTTACATGCTCTCTTATGAGCTTAGAAGTCGTGCTTACTGAACCTTTAGGTCTACCTATAGGGTTTCCGCTTGTTCCTTTCTTAAATGGCATAGTCTTTTACTATAGATATAGAAAAGATGCGCTTTTGTTTTAATTTAAGATATATCCAATAGTCAAATAGAATACGCTAGTTTTCTGAGAATAATCTCTTTCATTTAAATAACTAGTGGAAAATGGTGATTCTCCTGCAGTTAAAGAATATAAATTTGATAATCCCAAACTATATTCACTGCTTACCAATATTTTTTTTGTTAGGCTATAATCAATACCAATATTTAATCCATAATCAAACCTATTAATTTTATGGGTAATACCAAAATTAGTATAACTAAAATCACTATGAAAATAGGTGTCATTGTCAATTTCTGCTTGTGTGCTATATACAAAACCATCTCTAGGGTCATTATTAGGATTTTCAGTCGAAATTGATTTTTTCTTAAGATTAACAGCATAACCAATATACGGGCCAAATGAAATATGCATCCTATTAATAATTCTGTATTTTAATTTAGGTGCAATATCAATAAAATTAATCTTATTTAAGTTAGCATAAATATCACTATGAAAACTGAAAAACATAAAATTGTTTATTTCTGTCTTAATATTCTTTTGTGAGAATCTAATTGATGCATCTAAATCAATTCTATTAGTTATTGAGAATATTGCATCTACGGCAACAGATAATCCTAATGTATTATCGTCTTTAAAAGTTGTCCAATCATCACCATCACGAATATCTGCCATACTAATACCTGTTCTAATAACAAAATAATTTTTGGTACTCTCATTCAATTCTCTAAAATAAATGATTCTATCTACTCTTTTCTGAATTCTAATTTTCTTATTTTCCTCTTTCTGCTGTAGATATAGCCTCTCATTCTCCTCTATTGCAATTTTAGATTCTAATATGCTTAATCCTTGAAAAGTTTCTATTCTACCTGAAGAGTAAATTACTTTTGCTAACTCTCTTTTTTTAATGACATTATTTGTGGTTTCACCTTTGTGTTGGTATGTTATATCATTTACGCCAACTTCTATCACCTTACCATAGATGGTATCGCCACTACTGAATATTAGCTTATCAACTTGCCCAAACCCAATCATAGGTAAGCAAAGTAATATAAGTAGTAGTTTTTTCATCTTAGTTCTTTGTTAATCTATTGTTTTTAAAAAGCCCTAATAGCACGCACACTACGGGTATTTGATTTACCAGTAATATTACCACTACCACCACACGAGATTGTGTACGCATGATAATTTTGACTACCGGCTTCAGTTGAACTCCAGTAATCATTAGGACATATGTTTAAATTTGATAAAAGTTGTATTAACTCATCTAATGAAGGCAGGAACCAATCACTGTAGCCTCCAAGAGTTAGGTTTGCACACCAATCTGCAGCTATACCTGATGTAGTGCAGGCTGCTTCTATATCAATCGTATTTTGATAACCTGTTCCAATTGCTGTTCCATCTGCTCCTGGAAGATTAGTTCCATAACAACCCCAAGATGACACTGGTTGGTCATAAGGGGCCGCAATTAATCCTCCACCGTTTCCATCCAAGTAAAAAATAATACCGCCTTCATAAGTATCACCTATTGCAGAAACACAACTTCCATCATCACAGATAGCTAATGGATCATAATTTAATGCTGTAGAGTCAGTACAACCATCAATACAACAAGAACCATCATCAAAGTTTGCTAATGGGTCGTAGTTAGAAACATTAGGGTCAGTACATCCTAACACAACATTACCAACATTAAATGTAGTATCAATAGAGCACCCATAAGTATCAGTAGCATTAACTGAGTAAACCCCCATACACAAAGATGTATTAAATGAACCTGCAGAACCATTATTCAAAGAGTATGTGACTGGTGGATAAGAAGAGGTAGCTTGCAATAAAGCCCAACCATCACATAATCCAGGTGTATTATCATTAATAGTTATTTGAGAGAAGATAATATCACAATACATACAAGTACCATCATCTGTATTGGCTAATGGGTTATAATTGAATGATGTAGAATCTATACATCCATATATAAATGTAATACAGCTTCCATCATCACAAGTAGCTGTTGAATCATAATTATACGCCGAAGAATCTATACATCCAGCCAGAAGACAAGTACCATCATCACAAGTAGCTGTTGCATCATAATTACAAGCTAAACTATCTTTACAACCATAAACAGTTAAACAAGAACCATCATTAATAAGAGCTGTTGAATCATAATTACAGGCCGTCATATCTGTACATCCTCCATAATTTGTCAAAATAATTGTTTCTGTAAATCCACAACCATTATCATCTATTACAGTATAGGTATACACTCCATCACAAAGATTAAGATTTAAATTTGCAGTATTTCCATTACTCCAAACATAAGTGTAAGGAGATGTGCCACTTGTAGGTGTTACAGAGATAAATCCATCACATACAGATAAACTTGAGGGGAACCATGGTATCATATTTGTTGCGATACTACAATAATAACAAGTACTATCATCAGTATTAGCTAAAGAATTATAGTTTATTGCTGTATAATCTGTACACCCATACACTACATTATTTGGAAACACACAACTTCCATCATCAATATTTGCAGAAGCATTATAATTTGTTGCTGTAGGATCTGTACAACCTAATACTATTGCTATACAAGAACCATCATCCGTATTAGCTAAAACATTATAATTAAATGCTGTAGAATCTGTACAGCCTAATACTACTGCTATACAAGAACTATCATCCGTATTAGCTAAAACATTATAGTTAAATGCTGTAGAATCTGTACAGCCTAATACTACTGCTATACAAGAACCGTCATCCGTATTAGCTAAATAATTATAGTTAAACATAGTAGAATCTGTACAACCTAATACTACTGCTCCGCAAGAACCATCATCTGTATTAGCTGAAATATTATAGTTAAACATAGTAGAATCTATACAGCCTAATACTACTGCTATACAAGAACTATCATTCGTATTAGCTGAAATATTATAGTTAAACATAGTAGAATCTATACAGCCTAATACTACTGCTATACAAGAACCATCATCCGTATTAGCTAAAGAATTATAGTTAAACATTATAGAATCTGTACAACCTTGAACAATTAGAGTATTTAAAAAAATTAATCCAGGAATAACTATATAATTTACATTACTGATAAAGATAGTATCTCCAGAAATAGATAAGCTTTGTAATTCATCTGTTGGGTCTACATTAGAAGCTGTTTCTGCAGTTTTAGCATTCATACTATAAGGAACACTCATAAATGCTGTGGTTCCCATATCTACAAGACCACCACCATAATCTATCTCTACTTTTAATAAATGATTAGAAGCTCCCCAATCTATTACATCAAAGGTTGCTGAACTACCAACAGATGTTGATGTTCCTCCACCTATAATAGCTGTATATAAACCATAATCGTTAGTAGTTACTGTGTGGGTTTCTTGCCAACTTACAGCTGAAGTAGTTATATCTGATATAACTGAGAACTGAATCGTTAAAGCTTGATTCATCAGTACAGCACCAGAAGCATCTCTTGCAACAGCTTGGTAATTGATTCCTTGGGGTACGCTTTGAGCAAACCCAATCATAGGCAAGCAAAGTAATATAAGTAGTAGTTTTTTCATTGTTAATCTATTGTTTTAAAGTCTGTTAACTTAAGAATTATTATTCGCTAATCCATTATCTTATTTCCATCAATTGCTTGGCTTATATGCTCTCTTATGAGCTTAGACGTTGTACTTACTGAACCTTTAGGTCTACCTATAGGGTTTCCGCTTGTTCCTTTTTTAAAAGGCATTGTTAATCTATTGTTTTAAAGTGTATTTTTATTTTTATAACAAGTAGTAATTAGTTTTTTTATACCTAGTTTTTCAAAATTATAAGAGAAGTAATGAAAGAAATTGCTAACTCTTGGGTCATCACAATTACAATAAATTACTTTGTCTTTAAAGTGATCTTTATAATGTCTTAATTCTTTTTCAATATCAGAAAGCTGAGTGTAAAACTCATCCTCTTTTGCTTTTGAGGCATTGTGGAAATTATTATTTAATCCTTTTTCAGACATTCAATGAGTTATATTTAATTATGGTCAAACTTAATAATTATTTCTTAACGAATCCATAATCTATCTTATCATCACAAATAAATTTAGAGACATACATACTTGCACTCTTTTCATAAGGCAAGTGTTTAACGTGGTCTCCAATAAGACTCTTACTCTTTAAATGAGAGTTTATATCTTCTACAATATCTCCTTTAACTAAGAGATGATTATGAGTGTTATAGTTATAGTTAGTGAACTCAGTTACCCAAAACATATTAAAAGGTTTGTTTAAACTCTTGAGATACTCTTCTAAGGCTGTCATTATCCTAAAGTTCTGCTTAGCTTTAATGTTATGTCTATAAGTGATTGTAGAGAATATATCCCACTTAGTTTTTGCTAACCAATTACCCATTGTTGTTACTATTTTTCTTTGTTGTTGTGTGTACATATCTTTTTTATATTTGTTGTACCCCTATATCTTAATTTTGGGGATAACTATAAACTATTAGGCTGCATCGGTCTTATATTGTTATTGTTTTAAGATTTTTCTCACCCCTTCCATCAATATATTTTTATTTGAATTAACTTAATTAATCAATTATTTACTAATAAAGACACTTAATGACCTTAAAGAAACCTTTTAATATGTTTTGGGTAACTGAATATACTAACTACAACTATAACACTCATAACCATCTCTTAGTTAAAGGAGATATTGTAGGGGATATAAACTATCATCTAAGGAGTAAGAGTCTTATAGGAGACCACGTTAAACACTTGCCTTATGAAAAGAGTGCAAGTATGTATGTCTCTAAGTTTATATGTGATGATAAGACTAATTATGGATTCGTTAAGAAATAATTCTTAAGTTTACAGAATTAATATGTATTCATTATGTATCAATTATTGGATTTACAATTAATACTTTTGAAAAACTAAACAATAGATTAACAAACAATTAAAACTTAAATTATGAAAAAAGAATATAAAGTTGAAATAATTAAAGAAGGAGCGCTAGGTACTATACTACTTGGTTCAAGCAAATTACCTTTAAAGAAGATGGAGGATGTTATGAATAAATATGGGGAAAATGGTTGGGATGTTACTTTTCAATTAATAGAGAAACATAGAATGTTATTCTTGTGGAGCAGAGAAGCTGTAATAATCACTTTTTCTAGAGATAAACAATAGATTAACAAACAACTAAGATTATGAAAAAACTACTACTTATATTACTTTGCTTGCCTATGATTGGGTTTGGGCAATACTCTAATTATTATAATATTGACCACAATATTAATGCTAATATCAACAAGAATGTTAATGTTAGTGGAACTGTCAACAAGAATGTTAATGTTAGTGGAACTGTTAGAAATACTGTTACAACGATTGATTATGGAGCTTTAGCTAATGCAAACGCACAAAGAGAATCGAATAGACTAACGCAACAAAGAATAGCTATTGAGCAAGCTCAATATAGGGATGCAAAAGAGAGGAATGATGCAATTTTATATGCTAATAGAGCTATAGAGATAGCTGAAAATCCTATGAAAGCTCATACTTACGGATCCACATACACTTCTAAATTGAATCATCAGATTAAAGGATGGGGTGGCTTAAAAAATTTTGGCTTCTTGAGCTATGACGAAGTTATGACTATTCCTCATAAATCATTATTTGAAAATGTTGGTCAGGGAAGATGGGAGAATATATCTTCTGATGGTATTACGACAGAGTTTATCCCTTCATTAGCTGTTTACAATTATAGAAACCTACCTTATTTAGATTATGAGCAAGGAAAAAAATATTCTGCTCGTTACCAAGTTTTAAATGAATACTATTTAAACAATCAGAAGCCTAAAAAAAGAAATTATAAAAAAGATAGAGAGACTTATAAAAAAGATTTAGAAAGGTATTATGAAGTTTGTGATAGCGTAGATAATTTTGGCTATAGCTTTACCCCAAAAACCAATTCAAAACTCTATAGTGCAGAAGAAAAATCTATGTTTCCAAGTTCAGATGGAGATAGTGCCTATTGTCATAAAAAAGAAGTTGTTAAGAGAACAGTTTATGGAGAGAAAGGATTCCGCTCTACACTTATTTGGGAAGATGAGTATGAAATTTGTATCACTGACAACTATGAATCTTTATATGATGGTGTGAAATTTTTTACCAAAGTAAGGTATAAGACTGATAAAAGTTCAGGCTTAACTTTTGAAGATTTAGAGGGTAGGCGATTCTATCTTAGTAAATTTATTGATAAAACTATTGCAACAAGAAGAATAACAAATGAGGTGTATGCAAGTGAAGACACATACAAACCTAAGCGAAGGTCTTATTCTAATAGTGAAGACTATCAGCAAGCTTACGATAAGTGGGAAAAAAGAATGTTAGGGGAATAAGTATTCTTTTTATTATATAATATGCCATTTAAGAAAGGAACAAGCGGAAACCCTATAGGTAGACCTAAAGGTTCAGTAAGCACTACTTCTAAGCTCATAAGAGAGCATATATG
>Ga0209482_1001214_pt1 | contig 18461 bp, 18 predicted proteins | sample CoawatmetaG10DNA_FD_187512 | JGI IMG/M metagenome (GOLD analysis project Ga0209482, IMG submission 187512) | Marine microbial communities from the West Antarctic Peninsula - Coastal water metaG104-DNA (SPAdes) (version 2) | ecosystem: Environmental > Aquatic > Marine > Coastal ...
ACAATAATCTATTTTATAGATGAATTAAGATTAGAGTTAGCTAGAAATCATTATTCCAAATAGACAAACACATAAATCTAAAATTTAAAATAAGATAAGAGATTATTACTGCAAATTATTTGCCTTTTGATAAGACTCATTAGTACCAATATCGATCAACACCTTGGAGGTTTCATAAGTAAAGATTCTACCAATGATTTTAGGAATAACATCTAAACTAAAATCACGTATTCCACTCATTTCATTTTTTAAAATTTTTAACAGTTCACTTGATAGTATATATATTGCACCATTAGCTAGATTTCCTGGTGGGTTATTGACTTTTTCATGAAATCCGATAACAATATTATTTAAATCTATTTCTACAATACCACAAGTTGATGGCAAAGGAGTTTGAAAGGTCATCATTGTCATTAAACATTTTTTTGGTCTATTTTCATGAGCAATAATAAATTCTTTTAAATCAGCTAAACAGTAGTTATCTGCATGTATCATCAAACCATCATTCTGATTAAAAAAATCTATATTTTTGATAAGTGTACCGGCAGTTCCAAGCAAGCTTACCTCATTTACAAGGCTTATTTGACTACTAAAAGCAGATGCACTAACAAAGTCATTAACTTGTTTAGGTAAATAATGCGTATTAATTAAAAAGGGCCCAATGTTTTCAGCACTTAATCTTTCAAGCCAAATTTGTAAAATTGGTTTACCATTAATTGGAACTAGGCATTTTGGAATTTTCTCTGTTAATGGTCGGAGACGATTTCCCAAGCCTGCAGACAAAAGCATTGCCTTCATAAGCTTAACTCATTAATTATTTCTTTAGCTTTTAATGGAGTATTTCCAATTCGGGAAACTTGAATTGCTGCAGCTAAAGAACCTAATAATGAAGCTTCCCATAAATCTCCACCACAAGCTAAAGCAAGGATCGAAGTAATTAAAAGACTATCTCCAGCGCCTGCAACATCTCTTGGCAATTCATTCAATGCAGTTATTTTATCTGTTAGCCAGTTCTTATTATCTGGGCCATGAATTATTAATCCTTCTTCTCCTAATTTTAATAACACATTAATTGAATTAGTTTTTTTCCTAAGCTTATCAATAAGAATGACTAACCCATCTTCATAGTTATTTAAGCTAATTCTTGCTTCTCTTTCTGTTGGAGTTAATAGATCAATATCATGAAAGCGACTAATATCACCCATTTGAGATGATGATTGGCTATCTGCAGCAATCATTACTTTATTTTTTTTAGCTAAGATAATAACTTCATCTACTAGTTTTTGTGGAAGACATCCATAATTAAAATCAGAAAAAACTAATAGGTCCAAATCTTTAATAATATTTTTTAACTTATTTAGTATTACTTCTTGTTGAGAGACATCTAATGCAGATTTTCGTAAATGATTTACTCGAAGTAAACTTTTTCCTTTACTCCTAAATCTCTGCTTAAGTGAAGTTGGGCGATGCTCATCTAATATACAAAAAGAGTTAACACCTGCATCTTTAAGGAATTTCTCAGCTAAACGCCCAGTCTCATCCCTTCCAATGACAGACAAAAAATTTACTTGGGATCCGAGACCTGCTGCATGCGCCGCAACTATCCCTGCACCTCCAATAAATTTTGATGAGTCTATTGGCGTAACAACTAAAGTAGGCTCTTCTTGAGACATACCGAGAGCTTCACAGGTTATATACTCATCAACAATCAAATCACCAATTACACAAACTTTTTTTTCTGAAAAACTTTTTACTAAATTAATTATATTTTTTCTATCAATTGCGTGTCTTAATAGATAATCTTCTGGTAAAGATATTCCATGCTTAGACTGAATCTCTTTTCTTAGAATGTCAATAGACGAAAAAACAGACTCTCCAGAACTAAAAAGAAGCTCTCCACCATATGAATTTATGACATCTTCTTCAGGATTATATTGGGCTTGAAATTCTCTCCCCTTTACTACAATATCTGGCTTAATTTTTAGAATAAGATCACTAGCTGACTCATCCATTAACACTACTTCATCAACCCATCTGTTCGTTAATAAACCCTCAAGCCTTAGTGAATATCCAACATGTGCATCTTTTCCAGCTATTCTATCGCTCTCTAAGCCAACAACAAGATGATCACCACATTCTTTTGCAAATCTTAAGACACGAAGGTGGCCTGGATGAATAACATTAAAGTGGCCAGATACAAAAACTGTTTTATTTTTTTTCATTTTTTATACCTATAATTTAAACCAAAAGATTAATTTGCAAAAGATATTATTGGCCTAAAGACCTTATAATTTTCAAGGTCTTCTAGGGCTTGATTTATTTCATCTAGAGAATAAACCTTGCTAATTAGCTGCTCTAAAGGCAATTGACCTTCTATATATATCTTAGCAAGCTTAGGGATATCAGAATCTGGCTTGGTCCCTCCACCCCAAGACCCTTTTATAGTTTTACCTTTAATAAGCTCATGGGGGTCAAGCTCAATCATCTCTCCTTTTGCAGGATGTGAAGCAAAAACACACTCACCCTTATCTTTAATTATTTTGAATGCAGTCTCAATAGTTTTTGCTTGGCCAGCAGCTTCTATACTAAAGTCAACTCCAAGACCATTAGTTATCTCAAAAACTCTCTGAATTACGTCTTCATTAGAAGAGTTAATAGTATGAGATGCACCAAATAAGACTGCCATTTCTAGCTTTTCTTCAGAAATATCTATTGCAATTACTGGGTCACATTTTAAAACTTTTGTTGCCATGAGAGCACTTAATCCTATACCTCCCAAACCTATTATTGCAATACTAGAGCCTTTCTGAGGTGAAATTTCATTTAAAACTAACCCAGCTCCAGTAGGTAAGGCACAACCAAAAAGTACGGCAATGTCTTTAGGAATACCTTGAGGCAATTGGACAACCCTATTTTCTGAGACGATAGAATAATTGCTAAAAGTAGTTACAGGTCCTGAATTAACTTTCACACCATTGCACTCATAAATGGCCCCCTTGACATCTTTTCCTGAAGATTTTATCCAGCCAAGAATCACCGAGTCGCCTGCTTTTACTTTAGTTACAGAATTACTAACCTCGATTACCTCTCCACATCCCTCATGACCTGATAAATGAGGTAAATATTTATCTTCACCCCTTAAGCCCCTCACTTCCATGAGTTGGCTCCTACAAACCCCACTATAAGACATTTTGACTAAAACTTGCCCATCTTTTAAATCAGGAATTTCAATGTGATTCTCAATAGAAAGTGGCTCTCCTGTTTTCCATAATACTGCACCACGCATAAATTTTTTCTTTTTTAACATTGAGTGACTCCACTCAATTGAGAAAATATAAATCTATTTAAAATATATTGCATAGTTTAAACAGCAAAAAACCAATAGTAATCACCAGTATATTCGACTTCTTTAAACAAATCTTCCCAAGCAGTTGTACTCATATATGTTAAAGCCGTTAAATTCCACTTTAACATTGCTTCTCTACCTGAATCATTTGTCCATGCATCATTCATAACAAAGGAGTCCTTCTTTGAAACTCTTGTCATCTCTCTTAAAGCTTGCTTACAATCTATTAAAGGGAGATTATGTAATGTGTTTATTGAAATAACTAGATCAAAGTAGTTATCTTCAAACGGTAGGTTATTTGCATTAGCATAAGAGATATTATTTTCCATGCTGCCAATACAATTCTTGATAGCATAATTAGAAATATCCACACCAATTATCTCTGCTTTGGGAATTACTAATGATAGGTCATGCATCATAAAACCTTTAGCACATCCTATATCTAAAATTTTAGAGTCATCACTAAGATTATAAACTTTTTTTATATGCTCAACAGTTTCTGTCCAGAACCTAGGACTATATGAATAACCGCCATATCCTGTCAACCTATCACCGTCAAAGTACTCAATATCAAATTTTCTTGCAATTGCCCTATCTTTTTCAGTTACTAAATTACCTCTTTCTTCAATTGGTCTTTTAGATTTTGGGTAATATTCTAATAAATTTATTTCACTTCCCATGCAGTACATCCTCATTTAATTTAATTAATTATTTCCTCTAGTGACTCAACTGAAATATCTTCAATAAATCTCAGTGTTGAATTCATATAAAAATTTCTCAAATCTTTTGATAGAATTTAAGAATTTTCAAAAAAAATGAAAATCTAATTACTTGTTTATTATTTTCTCTTTGGTAGCATAATATTTATCTACTTCTTGAGGGAACATATAAGTAATGCACATACCATTATTGACTTTATTTAAACTTTCAGGCAGCATTGATTTCATGAAACTTTCGGAGATAGTGAACAAAAATTCCTCATAAAATGAAGTTTTCGATATTTACTACATCAACAATAAAATAACTATTATCAATTAGTTTTTTAGCATTTTGTGAAAAATTCTTATAAAAATTTTCTAATATTTAATTTATTCAAATAGTTATTTTATATGAGAATTTAAAAATCTGCATAAACTTTCAAAAAAAGCCTTGTCAAATTGCATTTAAAACTACTCAGAAGTAAAAAGCCTAATGCTATCTTCTACTGATCTTGGCAGAAAGCCATTTTCAGACGCTAGGCTGTGAGAGATCAGCTGAGCTGGCTTACTTGCCTCTCTTTCAATAATAGGCACTGAAGTATTTAAGAATCTCATCATCATTTTTGCTGCATCAATAACTTTGATAGGTTTTTTTGATGAAAGGTTACATGTTAAATTCTTAGCTTTTGATTGGCCCATAAATTCTAGAAAAAATTGAAAAATATCTTCAGCATGAATGCATGCATTAAACAATGCATCAGGGTGAGATAATTCAATTGGAGCTCCATTTTTAATTAATTCTAGCCATTTAGACATAAAATTATTTTTAACACCTTTGGCCAAAAGAACTGGCAAGCGAATAGACAATAAGCTTACCGTTGTATTTTCAAAAAAAATTTTTAACTTACTCTCAAAGTTTAATTTTGTAAGGCCATATTCATTAGTAGTAGTTTTTTGAGAATATTCAAACAAGTTTTCAGCTTCAGGATGATCATAAACAGATGATGATGAAATATTTAAAACTAATGCATTATTATTAAACTTAATCCGTTTGAATAAATTAAAACTACCTTCTTCATTTACTTGAAATAATTCAAATACGTTTTTCATTTTATTCGGAACAATCGCTGCAGTATGAATAACAATATCAAACTTTTTATCTACTATAAAATTATCCAATAACAGGTCAAAGTCGAGCTCCTCTAGCCTCTTATCTTCAACATCCAATTTAGTTCTCGATAAAGCCAATATACTACAATCATTAAAAGTATCCAGCAATCTTTTAATTAAAAAACTACCTAAAGGGCTATTTGCACCAGTTACTAAAATTTTCATTTTTCTAATAGTTAATTTTCACTCAAAAAGCTAGAAAATTAACTAAACTCTCTCCACTTCTCAATCATTACTGGATGAGGAGATTTCCCCCCATCCTTTAAAATTTCTGCTAGTACCATCGCCTGCTCTAAACAATCATCAATATCAATTTGATATCTATAGCTTCCAGCTCTTCCTATAGAAAATACTCCCTCTGGCATAAGTTGAAAATACTTTTCTGCTAATTTCATTTCTTTTATTATTGGAATTGGGTAGTACTTTCCATTCTTTGAAGGAACTTCCATACCAACAAGAGTAGTAGGAGATTTATGATGAGTAAATTTCTTGTACTCAACAAGTCTAGAAAACTTTTCATCACCACCATAATATTGAAAATAAACATTTTCAGGAAAAACATTTTCGACAGGAAATACTATTTTATGGAAATCTCTCCCAATGTATGGGAGCTCACCATAACAATTATTAAATAATGTATCTGGAGAAATAGTATTAACAATAAAATCAAATTTCTTTTTTACGCCACTTATATGTACGCATTTATTTTCAATATCAAACTTATCAATCTTTGTATTTAATAACACTTTAGCTTTATCCATCACTGTATCAAAATAGCTGTTATATCCATCTTCGGCATAGGGGTAGGCAGATATAGCTTCATTCCAAGCTTGTTTGGGTCCATCCTTAATTGTAGCGCCTTTTGGTGACCAGTTAAAAGTATCAATTTCTTTATTATCTTCAACTTGCCATATTTTCTTTGTATACCCATTTATCATTTTGTTATAAAGAGTTTTACCAACTGAATTTATCCAGTATTCTTCAAAATTTTTAGACTCTTTAACTCCATGCCTGTTCTCTAATTCACTAAGTATTTTTGTTGCTTCTGGCATCTCTCTAACATCATCCATATGAATTGGATAATTATAAAAGTGATTATCAGGCTCATTATATGTAACAAATTGATGATCACCACAGTCCCTAAGAGGAACTTTATCATTCATATACTCAAACACTTTTTCATTTTGTGTTAAGAAGTGCCTAGGTCCAAATGTATAGGGATGGCCACCATACCAATTTGTTCTTACTCCTGCTCCTAAAAAAGGCGCATTATCAACAAGAGTAACATCCCAACCACCTTGTTCAAATAGTAAGTGAGCCACGGTACAGCCTGCAGAACCTCCACCTATAATTAATACTTCTTTTTTCTTGCTATTCATTACTATTAACCCCTTAATAAATATTTTAATAAAAAACTAAGTGCATTTTGAACATATATATAATAATTACAAAACAAAAACATTCTTATATTGCTGATTTAAGGAACTCTGAAGCTACTCTTTCTATTAGTGTATTTTTCTTTGTCCTATATAAAAATCTCTAAAAAGATCTTGGGTAACTTCATCTTTATTATTTGAAGACTGTTTTGAATTAAAAAGGTCCTTTAAACCAATTGCCTGGAACATCATGCGGATGGTCTTTTAAAAATTTTTCTGATGATTCAATTTTTTCCTTGCCGAGTATATTAAGTACATTATCAAAGATCTCTTTTGCTCCAATGTAATATTTATCTGTAAGCCCAAAACTAGTTGGAGAAGGCATATCTTCTAATGCTAAAATTTTTGGACTAGATTTGAGAGAATCATAACAATTCATAGCTACTCTTGCAATTATCTCACTAGCCACAGAAAAACTTCCAGAAGAGGAGTCCAAAGCAAGCAGGTTTCCAGTTTTATTTACAGAACTATAAATTTTATTCCAGTCCATTGGGCTAGTGCTTCTTAGATCAATCAAATCACAAGAAATGCCTACTTTTTTCAACTCTTTGATAGCATGAATCGCCTCAATTGTCATGTATGAAAGAGATGTAATGGTAATATCTACGCCCTCCTCTATAAGTTTTGCTTCACCAATTGGTATTCTATAATCTTCCTCTGGCACATCACCCTCCAATGAGTGAAGCCATCTATGCTCTAGAAAAATAACTGGATCTTCATCGAAGATACTTTCCAATAGTAGGCCTTTAGCGTCATAAGCAGTAGTTGGCATAACAACTTTAATACCTGGTATATGTGAGAAAATTGCATGTAGGTTCTGAGAGTGTGTTGGCCCTTGGCCCCACCCATGGCCAACAATTAGCCTAATAGTTATTGGGACATTACTCTCCCCACCAAACATGGTTCTCCATTTAGCTGCATTATTAATAAGCTGGTCAAGTGCTAGAAGAAAAAAATCAACTCTTTGATGAATCATAATTGGCCTCAAGCCATTAATTGCTGCACCTATTCCTATTCCTGTCATTGCGTTTTCAGATGTAGGCGTGTCAAAAACCCTTTGAGACCCAAATTCTTCTTGCAAATTAAGAGTTGTAGAAAACACGCCTTTAGGATCAGGAACACCTAAACCATATGTTATAACGCTATCAGATTTTCTCATTGCTATAGCAATGGCTTCATTTACAGCTTGAGCGAAAGAAATTTTTCTCATGTCACACTTAAATGAAAAACTTTCTTGAAGTCATCATAATCTGGAAAATTAGATTTTTCAGCAAAATTAAATGCATCAGAGATTTCTTTCTTAATCTTTGCAGTAAGCATTACAAAGTCTTTAGCAGAGAAATAATTTTCTAAATTCTTTAGTGGATCTTTATTTTTCCATTCATTAAATTCACTTTCTAGTCTATAACCAATATCATTATCATAATCTGGACCACAATGCTCCCTCCAGCGATAAGTATCAAACTCTATAAATTGAGGACCATATCCTTGAAGTATATTTTCTTTTGCTTTAGCCACTTTATTAAATACTTTTCTAACATTATTTCCATCTTCATGAAAAGTATTGATGCCCATAGCGCTTACCATTTCATGAATTTTTCTACCTTTGGGCTGCCTTACCTCTAGGCCAGAGTAGACTGAGTAAAGATTATTCTCGCAAATAAAAAGAACAGGTAATTCATTAACTACTGCAAAATTAACTGACTCATAAAAAACTCCTTCTTCAACAGCACCGTCGCCAAAAAAAACACAGCTTATGGAGTTATTTTGTTTTAATTTTAAAGATAAGCCTATCCCCACTGCAACTGGAATTGTATTAGCAACAATTGCCGTACTACCCATAAATCCAATAGATTTATTAATTAAGTGCATGGACCCACCCATACCTTTGGAACAACCAGTTCTTTTACCGTAAATTTCAGCAATCATTTTTTTTAGATCACCACCTTTGGCTAAATAATGCGCATGTGCTCGATGTGTACTTAGAACCATATCTTGATTAGATAGATTACCACAAACACCTACTGATATTGCTTCTTGACCGATAGATAAGTGGGTAGGACATCTCATCTTACCTTCATGATATCGCTTAGCAATAGTCTCTTCGGTTAATCTAATTCGATACATATATTCAAAAAGCTGTTTGTCAGATATGTTATTCATCAAATTTTTTAAGGTTTATGAATGTACTTAGAGGGCATTGTTTTTAAAACATCAAGGTTTGATTGAACCCAATTAATAGTTCTCTCAATGCCAGTCTGGAGAGATATATTATCATTCCAAGATAAGTCAGCCCTAATCTTAGAGGAATTTAGTGCATAAGAATGGTCTTTTCCTAATCTTTCGCCAGTATTCACAATAAGTTTATTTGGGTCCTGATCAAGAGTGTTAAAAACCCTACAAACTAAATCTTTTATAGAAATTTTTTCATTTGTAGAGATATGATAAGTTTCACCTGAAACCCCTTTGCACATAACTCTATGAGTGGCATCTGAAACATCATCAATATGTATAAACGACCTCTCAGAAGTCCCTCCACCTTGAAGATATAGTTTTTCTCCTGTCAGCCCACATAGTATTGCTTTAGTAATTATCCTATATAACTGTTGACCCTCTCCAAATACATTTGCCGCTCTCGTAAAAGTTACTGGAAAATCATAGTTTCTAAAAAAAGTCATTAGGTGTAAATCGCATGCCGCTCTTGAAGCTGCATATGGAGTATTTGGGGCAAAATCATAAGATTCTCTAATCCAACCATCAGTACTTCCATAAACTTCAGGAGTAGAAAAATGTACATATTTTTCTAGAAAATCAAAATTTCTAATATAGTTATGAAATTTAACTTGAGAAACTACATTAGTATTATACCAATCTACTGGGTTCTTCCAACTCTCAGCAACCATCCCTAAAGCTGCAAAATTAATAATAAATTTTGGTCTAAATAATTTAATCCTTTCTATAATTTGAATTATATCTTTATTAATATCCATTTGATAAAAAGTAAAATTTGAAGAGGTTTTATTAGACCATTTATATGGTAAAAAAACTTCATGATATTCTGAGGAACGACTTAGAGCAAGAACTTCATAATCATTCTCTAATAGAAAACTAATAAAATTACTGCCTGAAAATGAGTTAGATCCTATTACAACAACTTTCATTATCTGATCTCAGATTATTTATGTAAATTCTGAATCTTCATCCATTCAACTGTATTACATTGAGGGGAATCCATTATTTCACCTGACTCAAACTTTGAAAGCATTTCTTGAATAGCGTGCTCGATAGTTTTCTTTGGTTTAAAACCAGTCGCCAACAATCTATCTGAATTAACTCTGTAAGATCTAGGATCATTAGATTCAGTTATTTTAATTTCAGCTGGTAAAAATTTAGTTACTTTCTTAGCAATATCCAAAATTGAAATATTTTCGAATCCAACATTGAATATACCATCAAACTGGGGATTATCTAAAAAATGAACATAAGCATCTATTAAGTCATCAATATGCACATTTGGCCTAACTTGGTTTCCACCAAATACAGTTATTAATTTATGTTTATAAGCATGTTTTGTAAGAATATTAACAGAAACATCTAATCTCATTCTAGGAGAATAACCACAAACTGTTGCTGGACGAATAATTTGAACAACCATTTTATCTTGATAGCTCAACAAAACTCTTTCGGCTACCATTTTAGTTTTGTTATACTCAGTAATTGGCTTTAATTCTAAATCTTCAGTAACATGCTCTTCTTCTTTAATGCCGTAGACACTAGACGATGATGCATAAATAAACCTACCTACACCATCTCTAGATGCCTTATCAATAAGTTGCATAGTAGCCAACGCATTAACTTCCCATGTTAATTTAGGGTTTAAATCTCCTGAAGGATCATTAGCTATTGAAGCAAGATGAATAATACAATCTACATCTTGAAAAGATAAGCCATCTAAATTTCTTATATCTTGTTTAAAAACTTTGAGATTTTTATGTGGAAGCAAATAATTTCCAAACCACTGAGTATCGATTACTTCAATTACATGCCCCAAACTTAATAGTTTAGGAACAAGAATATGGCCTTTATAACCACAACCACCTGTAACAATTATTTTCATAATTTTCCTTTTTTAAATCATTAGATACGTGAATAAATATATTATAACTATTTATTGATTTAATTATTAAGTCATAGTTAGTAAGTTGTAAAGTAAATTATATTTTACCAAGATCAAGAATTTCTTCTGGCGAGCCAGAATTAATAATTTGACCATTATCTAAAACATAAATTACATCACAGTATTGGAGAGTGCTTAATCTATGCGCGATTACAACAATTGTTTTTTTACCCTTAAAATATCTAATTTCATCAACAATTTCTCTTTCAGTTTTTGTATCAAGTGCACTGGTAGCTTCATCCATAATCAACACCTCTCTTTGATTATAGAAAGCTCTTGCAAGGGCTATTCTTTGTCGCTGTCCTCCAGAGAGTCTTGAGCCTCTTTCACCCAAAAGTGTTTCTACTCCTCTTGGAAGTTGTTCGATAAATTCAGATAATCGAGCTTTATTTAATGAATCAATAACTTTTTCATTATCAATTTCACTTTCATTGTCTCCAAGAGCAACATTCCGACGAATAGTGTCATCCAGAAGAAAAACTTCTTGAGGCAAGTAAGCAACTTTTGAACGCAATTGTGTTAGAGATTTTTCAATTGAAATTTGATTATATTTAATACTACCAGAGTTTAATTTAAGTAATCCAAGCAACAAATCTAGCAATGTTGTTTTTCCTGAGCCTGAAGGCCCTATAATTCCAACACAATCACCATTATTAATTTGAAGAGAGACATTTTTCAAAACTTCGTGAGAGTCACTTGAATATCCAAAATGAACATTATCAAACGTAATTTTTTGAAAAACATCATTTATGTCTTTTCTTGATGATACATTTTCATTTATGTCATTTGCTGAATCAAACTCTTTGTACAATTTCGCTATTCCATCCCTATTGAATCTAAACATAATAATATTTCCAGATATTGAGCTGGCAGAGGGAAGAAGCCTTAATGTTGCAACTGAAAAAACAGCTAAAGTAACGAAAATTGATTCAAGATCTTGATTAGTCAACAAAGTAATAATTACCAAAAGAACTATAAAAGCAACCATAACAAATTCCAACAAAAATCTTGGCGCAGAAGCGATCACACCCTCTTTGGTCTGATATAAGGCTAAATCAGAAGATGCATTCAAAACCTTTTCATGAAAAAAATTTTCCTTTCCTAAAATCCTGATTTCTTTTAATCCCTCCATGCCCTCCGCTATACTTTTAAGCAATGCTGCTGATGCACTATTAGTTTTTTGACCATAAGATTTCAGTTTGAACTGAAATAGACGGTCATATAAAATTACCAAACTTATTAATAAAGTTAGTAAAACTGAAAGAGCTAAAATATCTTGAAAAGCTAGTAAAATTACAATTGCTAAAACAAGAATTAGATCGCTTACCAATCTTAAAAATGCTGAAACAACTGCTTGAAATGTCCCAACCAATGTATTAATTGCATAAATATACTCAGAACTATTTCTAGTAAGATGCGTTGCGTATGGCATAGTTTGGTAAATCTTCATAAGTGATGATCTCAGTTGAACTTGTAAAGAAGCGGCAAATCTTAAGATGATTCTATTAATTGTAATTGCTAAAATTGACTTAGTAAAAAATAAGACTACAAGCCATAGCCCAAGATAAATTAATACCTCTTCTCTTGACTCAGAAAAACCAAAAAACTGTAATACTTTACCAATCCTGCCATCCTGAGCTTGGTCATCTATAATAATTGAAATATATGGACCTATTAGACCTATACCAAGAACATCAATAAAAGATACAAATAAGAATAAAAGAAGAATATAAGGAACTACCCTCCTTTTTTGGCCCATCAAAACATATATCTCTTTAATATATCTCATAAATTTTTAATAATTAAAAATTTGCTTCTTAACTATTTTTTTAATACTTTCAGAGTCCATGTCATAATAACTTCGTAAATATTTCTGATCTCCAACAATACTTGAATAGCAGTCTTTTAAGCCTACTCGTTTAAAAAACTTTGGGCGACAATCTGACTCTAGACAACACTCCGCAATTGCACTTCCTAACCCACCTATAATAGTATTTTCTTCAATAGAAATAATACCACCAGTTTCTTCTGAAGCTAATTTTATGGTATTTTTATCAATTGGTTTAATAGTATGCATACTTATAACTCTGCAGTGGATTCCTTCAACTGATAATTCATCTGCAGCATGAATAACTTCTTCCATAATTCCTCCAGTACAAATTAATGAAACAGCGGCCCCTTCTCTAAGAATATTTGCCTTTTCAAAATCAAAACTTATAGATTCAGGATAATTTCTATTCTGAGATTTATCTAGACGTAAATACGTAGGCCCATTAAAATTGTACAAAGACTTCATTATTTCTCTTACCTCAAAAGAAGAAGTTGGAGCTACAACACGTATATTTGGTAATGCTCTAATTATGCTAATGTCCTCTGTGGCATGATGTGACATTCCTAGCTGACCATATGAAAAACCTCCACCCATACCAATAATTGTGACATTTAAATCATGATAACAAATATCATTACGAATTTGTTCAAGACACCGTTGTGTTGGAAAATTACCAATTGAATAAGCATAAATTTTTTTGCCTGCAAGAGCCATACCTGCAGAAACCATCATTAAATTTTGCTCTGCAACCCCAACATTCAAAAACTGTTTTGGAAATCTACTTGAAAAATCATCAAAAATTCCAAATCCAAGATCTCCAGTTATTAAGACTATGTCAGGATCTGATTCAGCCAATAAAGTTAGTTCTTGAACAAATGCATCACGCATCACTTAACTCTTTAAATGCAAGCTCATACTCTCTTCCCTGAGGAGAGCGATAATGCCATAACGTATTGTTTTCCATGAATGAAACACCTTTCCCTTTTGTTGTGTGTGCAATAATGCACAGTGGCTTTTGACTATTATGATTCGTAAGTGCATTAATTAAAGCGAGATGATCATGGCCATTAGCTTCAATCACATCCCATCCAAAAGCTTTCCACTTATCAACAAATGGCTCTAAACCTAAAGTTTCTTCTGTACTTTTTATGCTTTGAAGCTTATTGTAATCAACAATAGCATGAAGATTAAAAAGTTTATTGTGAGCTGCAAATAATATAGCCTCCCAATTAGAGCCTTCGTCACATTCACCATCTGACATGACAACAAAAATACGATGCTTTTCATCATTAATTTTAGCTGCATAAGCCATCCCTGCTGCAACACCTAACCCATGCCCTAGGGAGCCTGTTGAAAATTCAACCCCAGGAACATTTTTATGTGAAACATGCCCACTCAAAAATGATCCATTTTTATAATATTGATTTAAAAGTTTTTTTGGAAAAAATCCTTTTTCGGCTAATACAGCATAAACACCAGCACCAGCATGCCCTTTACTAAGAATAAATCGGTCTCTCTTGCTCCAGCTAGGGTCATGAGACTTAACGTTAATGACTGCACCATAAAGAACAGCTAAAATATCAGAAATGGATAGAACCGAACCAATATGTGAACTCTTGCCCCCGTTAATCATTTTTAATGAATGGAGTCTAATTGACTTAGCAAGACTAATTACTTCTGAAAGTTTATATTCAATAGCCATAAAATTACTCGATTACAGCATAGCCCACATAAGGATCAAAGGGTAATCGTTGAATCCGCAGATTATAGTTCTTACAAAACTCAATCATAGCTTGTGTTTCACCAGGCCATAGAGGGTTATCTAGCTCATCAAATGCCACTACAGATCCTTTGGTCATTCTTGGAATAAAAGTCTCCAAAGCTACTTTAGTCGGCTCATATAAATCAAAATCTAGATAAAGTAAGCTGACCATTAAATGAGGATTCTCATCAACAAATTTAGGAATAGTTTTAACGGCATTTCCTTTTATCAAATTCACTTTAGGCACATGACCAAGAAAACGAGTACTATCATAAATTTCTGCCAAACCATTAAGTTCGTCATAACTATCAGCAGATAAATCCCCTTTCTTTAGATGACTGCTAGAATTTGAACTATCTTTAGCAGACAATTCTGGAAAACCCTCAAAACTATCAAAACCATAGATTCTACGAGTTAAGTTTGCAGGCTCAATTATTGCTGAAAATTTTGCCCATGACATTAAACCATATCCCTGATTGACTCCACACTCAATAATTGACCCCTTAACACTAACTATTTTTTTGAAAATTTCATATAATACTAAAAAACGAGTTAAGTTTTGACGACGGACATACTTAGGAAAGTTTTCCATTTTGCTTTCCCAGCTTCCAGGATTTTGATCAAACCAGCTTTTATTTAAGCCACCCTCTTGAGCCTCAGAATTAGTTCTCAAACCTCCAGATACAGCAATTTTTTTATCTTTCATTACATCCTCTATATTTATCTTATAAATATTTTTTACTATTAAGACAATTTCGTATAAATGAGATTATCTATTATAGTCATTATAAAGACTTATATTTTTTTAGAAATCTCATTAGGAATTCCAAAAAAATCATTATCATCAGAATGGATATCAAAACTCAATGCTTCGATATTATCTTCAATTTGTTCTATTGATTTAATTCCAGAAATAGCACACAATACATTTGGATTCTCCAAAACCCATCTTAATGCAACTTGTGACATAGTTATATGATATTTGTCTGCAATTTCAGATATTTTTTGAATCACACCCATATGTTTTTTTAACTTTTCCCCATGAAAATGAGGTAATCTTTTCCGACAGTCATCATTACTAAAAGTGCTTTTATCATTATATTTACCAGTTAAAAGACCTTGAGCAAGTGGCCCATATGTAAAAATATTCATACCCAAATCTTTACAAGAATTAATAAAATCTCCTTCAATTCCTTTGTCTATTAAACTATATTGAGCTTGGATAGCAATCACATTCAAATCTTGTTGGATTTCTTTTATTTGAGGTAAAGAAAAGTTAGACAATCCAATATTTTTAATCTTGCCTGACTCTTGGCAACGCTTCAAGGCTTCAGCTGTTTCTATAAATGATGTATTTGGATCAGGCCAATGAATGTAGTAAAGAGGAATACAGTCAAGTCTAAGTCTTTTAAGGCTTGCCTCTAGAGCTTCAACCACCCTTTTTGCACTACTATCATAAAATGTCTTAGCCAATCCATTGGCCGGCCTTTCGCCCCAATTTACTCCAAATTTTGTAGATATAATTACATTATGTCTATTATGACCAAGTGCTTTTGACAATAATTGCTCTGAGACTCCTAGGCCATAAACATCAGCAGTGTCAAAAACATTGACGCCTAATTCATAAGCTCTAGAAACTGCCATCATATTTTGTTTTTTGTTGAAAGGACCCCAATCTTCACCACTTAGAGGCCCACCTCCAAAGCCCAGCTTTGAAACTAACATTTCATTATCAATTAATCGAGAATATTCCATCAAGAGACTTGAATTAATTTAATGAATGTCTTAAGTAAAATTTTCATATCATTTGTAAAAGATCTTTCTCTTACATATTTGATACGAAGATTGTTTTTAATCTTAAGCACATCTTGAATATTACTTTCAAATTTCTTTTTATCAGCGTCTGTTCCAATAGTCTCAGCCAAATCAACAAAATGTATTGATGAAAAATCTGTAATTCCTGGACGAACTGATAAGATAATTTCTTCTTCTTTAGAATACATTGAAGTATAAATTGGCACCTCTGGCCTTGGACCAACAATACTCATTTCACCTTTTAAAACATTCAATAATTGAGGAAGTTCATCTAACTTATATTTCCTTAATATGGATCCAAATCTTGTTACTCTTGAGTCATTTTTAGCAGTGACAAAGCTGTTATTTTCTAGACTATGTGTCATAGTTCTAAATTTGTATATATTAAAAGAAACAAAGTTTAAACCAGTTCTAACAGCTGAATAAATAATTGGCCCATCTGACTTAGACTTAATTATTAATGCTATAACTAAAAATATAGGGGATAGAACAATTAAGCCAGTTGCTGATAATAAAATATCAGTGAGCCTTTTTTGAAGGTCATATATTTTTAAGTATTTAATATTAGTCATTTAAATGCTATTTTAATAGTCAGGAAAAAAAATCAAACCAAAATAGCATCTTGAAGACTAAGCTACTTTAGTTTTGGACTCTTAAACTCTATCACTGCAACCCAAGCCAACTTTTGAACATAGGGAATTTTAAGTACTATGTTATCAATCAGCTCCAGAGCTCTTAATAATGGCTTGAAAAAAAAAGTTTTTCTAAATGGTATTGCAATTAAGGCAAATAAGTGAAAGTACTTAATATTTATTTCATTAAAGTACTCCCGACCCTTAAGAATATCTTTTACACCAAGAATATGATCTACCTCCCAAACGGTTCTTAAATGCATGCTTCTCTTTCGATACCAGTGAATAATTGGATTATGCCTTAGCGCTTCAGTGCAAATAAAACGACCTTCAGCCTTAAGAACTCGAGACACCTCTTTCAATGAAACCTCAAGATCAACATGATGAAGTGCACCATACTCATGAACAATATCAAAAGTGTTATCAGAAAAAGACATTTTTTCAGCATCCATCTGAACATAATTACATATATCATCTAAATTATGCTCATTTGATAGCGCAGTTGCATTGGAAATAGAGACATCGGAGATATCAACTCCATGAACCTTTTTTGCACCTGCCTGAGCCATTGCTATACCTATTTCACCGTTTCCACAGCACCAATCAAGTGTTATTTTATTTTTAATATTTGAATACAAAATTTTATCTCTGTAGCCAAAACTTGAATTTGTAATACTATAAAATTTAGTATTCGAAAAGTGATAGTTATACTCATCTTCACTAGTTACATATTGACGCTTTTCATCGTCACTCGAAGCATCAGTAAAGTATTCGTATCCAGTTACTATTTGTCTCCGCCTATCTGAATGCTCAATTTCTTTTTTCTTTCTATCTTCTAAACCATCATAAAAATTATTATTATTATTCATTTTAAAGTTAACCTTTTGATCATTTTTTACAAAAGTACATTATATATAATCAAATTTATAGTAATCTGGGTTTTCCGATTTAAAAAATTTATTTTTCAACCAAAAAAACAACTTTTGCAGATAAAAAATTAATGATACGTTTCTTTTTTAAAATCGTCAGTCCACAAGAATTTAACTCATCTATTATAACTTTTAACGGTATGGAAGCAGGTGCTGGTATATGTTTTTTACTGATTACTGAAAGAATTTTCCATTTAACTTTTTGTAAAAGACTTTCGATACTGTAAGAAATAATAACATATTTATTAGTAACTCTAAAAACTTCAGATAATACTTGCGCTCTTATATCTATAGGCAGTCTATGCATTAAAGCTAAAACCACTACGCACTTGAATTCATTCGCTTGAAAAGGAGTATTAGTAATGTCAGACTGAAGAAACCCATTGAAATTCTTATTTGGGTATTCATTTGCAGCAAGATCCATCATCTCAATTGATATATCTGATGCAACTATAGAACAGGAATATTTTGCCAGAATTTCACCAATATAGCCTGCTCCACATGGTATATCAAGCAAACTATCATCGCTATCAAATTGACAACTATTTAAATAGTTATTAATAATAATTTTTTGCTTCCACATGGTAAATCTAGCCCACTTAAAGCCTGTTATATATTGGTTTTTGTACGCACTTGCTTTTGTCTTATTCCTATATGCTTCTCTT
>Ga0209482_1001223_pt1 | contig 18349 bp, 16 predicted proteins | sample CoawatmetaG10DNA_FD_187512 | JGI IMG/M metagenome (GOLD analysis project Ga0209482, IMG submission 187512) | Marine microbial communities from the West Antarctic Peninsula - Coastal water metaG104-DNA (SPAdes) (version 2) | ecosystem: Environmental > Aquatic > Marine > Coastal ...
TATAGTTTATAGTATAGTATAGTTTATAGTATAGTATAGTTTATAGTATAGTATTCAGTCTATCACATATTTTTATTCTATATGAGTATAAAATATGGATTTTATGGTGCGATTTTATGGGGTGTTTTTAATTTCACTTTTTTTTCGTTATGGTCTCGCTTAAAAAACGGGTATTCTATTAAAAACCTTAGTCTAAGTTACTACCATATATCATAATATATACTACCACATATTTAGTGGTTTGTTACCATGGTTTTTTAATAGGTATCTTTTTTTCCAATTCTATTTTGCGAAAAATTTATCGGAACAATAATAATTGTCCTTTTCCAAAAAATCGAAAATAGAATTGAAAAAAAACGTGCCATAAACCGCCTCAGACCATAATGCTCTAAATCCATTTTTTTTTATTATTGATTTGTTACCAACTGGATTTTACATGAAAATCTGTCTTTTTTGGCCAAAAAAGTTTGCGACTTTTTATAGCATTTTTTTTGCGACTTTTGCGACTTTTTGCGACTTTTTGCGACTTTTTTGAAAACATAAATAGAATATTTTATTTATAACCATCAATCATGCGTATATATTTTTGTGAAATATACATTTAAGACCATGATGACGCGTCTTAAAAAAGTCGCAAAAAATATTTGTAATTAAAATGTTTATTCGATATACCAAAGCATAATTGATTTGTCAATACATCAATTTGCATAAACATTTGCAAAGCATAAAAAATGCTATATTCAATGCTAACAAAAAAGTCGCAAAAATCTCATACGATGTCATGAAAGCTATTGTCATGTGATATTAAATTATAATTTTTACGATTTGTCACGATAAATGAGAAATGCTATAAAATGCTATAAAATGCTATAAAATGCTATATAAAATCTCACTAAATTCAAAATTATTTTATTTATATATTTTATATACAAATAAACACCTTTATAGATAACAAGTAACATAATATCTATATCACAATTTGTTACCATACAATATAATTTTTCATCATTTTTGTGAATGATAACAAATGATAACAAAATGATAACAAATGATAACAAAATGATAACAAAATGGTAACTTTTTAATGGACGAATATTTAATGATACAAATAAATATATATTTCGCACCATAAACTGTATGAAACTATATAAATACAAACAGAAATTGAATTTATGGTCTTAAAAATCAATTTTATACATATATATTGTATATTTCATATTGTATATTGTATATTTCAGAATCTTATATTTCAGAATCTCATATTTTATATTTCAGAATCTCATATTTTATATTTCAGAATCTCATATTTTATATACAAAATATTTAGAGATTTTTATATAGCATATATAATACTTTAATATGACAAAAATCTCAAAAATATTTGGATGCAAGTCATGTAACTATAAAACGAGCTGTAAGGATGAATATAAAAATCATTATTTGACTGCAAAAAAACATGTTGAAAACAAAAATCTCCCTAAAAAAAATCCATATTATTATTGTATAAATTGTAACTACAGAACTGATAAGACATCGGATTTTGTAAAACATATATTTACGCCAAAACATTTAGCAATACAAAATGCTAAATATATTGGATCAAAAAAAAGCACCGCTAACATTGAGAGCATTGTTGGGGGTAATAATACAGAAGTAAAATCATATATACACGCAAGTGAAAAAAATGCTAAAAATATGCTATTAGCATCTACATATATGTGTATTTTATGTAATCGAACCTATAAACATCAGTCCTCATTGTCTAGGCACATGAAAATGTGTGCATGTTTAAACAAAAACGATAATAATATGTCACACCATAAAAAAAATACACACGAACAGTTAACAAAAGATAACAAAATGATAACAAATGATAACAAAATGATAACAAATGATAACAAAATAATAACAAATGATAACAAAATGATAACAAAAGATAACAAAATGATACATGATACTTCCGTAGTGACTATTCCTAACAGCATAGTGAATGACACACATAATAATACCGATGAGTCGAGTAATAGCACTATACAAAAAAAATATTCTTGTAAGTATTGTAATAATGCGTATAGATATGCATCTGGGTTAAGTCGCCATGTCCACAAATGTCAAAAAAAACATACGGGTGGGATGACTTTGGATATAACTAGTCACGCGCCTCATAATGCAGATACTGGTGTACAAGATTTATTAATGAAATGTTTTGAAATGATGACAGAACAAACCCAAACAATGAATAAGTTAATACCAAATATTGGTAATAATAATAACAATACTACAACAAATAAATTCAATTTAAATGTGTATTTAAATGATACATGTAAAGATGCAATTAATCTACCGGAATTTGTTAATAATATTGCACTGCAATTAACAGATTTATTGAGTGCGCGCAAAGACGGTCTTCTCTCTAGCACAACAAATGTATTTTTGAAAGAATTGCAAGGCACAGAATCAGTCCGTCGCCCGATACAATGCACAGATGTAAAACGCAAAACCATGTATATTAAAGAAGCAGGTGAGTGGAGTAAAGATATAGGGAATGAAAAATTAAAGAAAGCCATGAGCAGTATATCTCAAAAGCACATGCATTTAATAAATGACTGGAAGCAAAAGAATCCACATCATATGGAAAGTGAACATGGACAAGAGGAATTTGTAAAAGTAATACAAAGTGCAACAAAGGACATTAAAGACGATACGCGTAGATTGCAAAGTGCAGTAAAAGAGATTGGCGAGATTGTTCACGTTGTTCAATCGGATGAGTTATAAAGAAAGATAATTTACAGTGCGAATAGACGCGTAATATGCCCCAGAAAACATAATACTATATGTAACGTAGCCAGACAAATTTAAATTCCCGTCTTTCAAAAAAATGGCAGGAAGAAGCCGCATCATTTGCTTCTTGACAACAGGAAGCTGGAAAATAAAATATAACCCGGCCACTAAAATAGGACCTTGTAATTCATCATATATCGCGTCTGTATTCTCTCCTTGTTTTTCTCTAGCATTGTGCTGATTGATAATTTCTTCTTGAGTCTGATGTTTTAATATGTAATCGTCTGGTCCTTCCGGAACATAATTCGGCTTGGTGACAGCATCTTGTGTGAGGTGTGTTTGCTGCTGTGGAATATCACGAGAAGGTAATCCTAAAGCACCACTTGCGGCGGCGGATTGTATACCACTTACAAATTCGTTCATATTTGCGGTAGACGGAGGCTGTGCCGCCACATGAGGACCATTACCATCGCTTGCCGACGGCGGAAGAGCACCATTCGCGACATTTTGGTTATACTGAACTCCTGCTATTTTTTTATCTTCCATTTCTCTCTGTTGAGCTAGTTGTTTTGACGGATCCGCAATAACTTTATTTTTTTCTATAGTATCAAAAGAAATATTGTTTTGTTGTTGTCCATGACTACTTTGTCCATGATCTGTTTGTGGAGAGATAGGTAAATCATTAATACTTGTTGTATCTGCCATCTTAATATATATAATTTATTGAATATATTAAGATAACTTACGCATAATATGTAAGCCATTTTATAACTGGACTGGGTTTCCTCCAGTTCTACATGTAACAGATTGCGGAGTAAATTTGTAGCATAAATCATTATGTCCATACACGCTATTTTTAACTTCAGTTAAATCTGGTCCTTTAAAAATCAAACAATTTGTTTCTGTGCAAACCTTTCTAAATATGGTTGCAGCCCCAACCCCCAAAATAATAGATATTAGCAATTTCCCATTGTTTGTATGCATAGAAGAGAGTAAATTTTTAATCATATATATATTATGTTAATATTAATAAATATATTGAATATATTGAATATATTGAATATAGTGAATATAGTGAATATAGGAAACAAATATTTTAAGCGCCTTCGCCACCTATCGTGGTTAAATAGCTAGCAGTAGGAGCATATTCAGGACACAGTTTCGCAATAAAGTAGAGAATTTCTCGCATATGTATATACAAAATAATATTATTTATGAGGCATTTGAAGTGGAATAGTTTTTATAGCGTGTTTCTCCTGTGGGCATGATATTTGTTGAGATTTAAATGCATAACAATTTTCTGCATGATCAATATATTGTATTTTATCGACATTATCTGGCGTGGGATACACGTGAACAGTTTTATTATCGGGAGACGCTAAAAACACAAAAATAATACCTATTAAAAAACTAATAATAAATATGGGGAAATGAATAAATTTACCAATCATTATATATTACCAATATTAAATACTATTCTGGTGGAATATAGTATTATTTATTATTTCTAATTATTTTTGCAACATCATCTTTAGACTCTTCGATATATAATTGTGCTAAAGTATATGGTAATTCTATCAATCTGTATGTGGGGTCTCCGCTAGTAATATCTGCTTCTTTTTCCATGCTAGAGTAAACATATGAAGTTTCGCGAATTTTGGTTACCAATGGTTGAATCACAGTAACGTATTTTTCGACCATAGAATCGATATATTTTTGCATAGGGTCTTCATTATATAATTTGTGTAGTTTTCGCAACTCCTCAGTTTCTACAAAGAGGGTAACATTATATTCATCTAACTCCGTCTGTCTTGTATCCGGGTCAGTTATTTCCATATATTTACGACTTTCGTCGGTATAATTTTTCGAAATGACAGATAAATCATCCCGATATTCGTCAAATGAAGACACTGCACTAGCTTCGTCAATGTAATTAAAAAGCAGATCTAATTTTGTAACTATAATGTCTGAATGAATATTTTGTATTTCTTTATATAAGGTATTTTTTCTGGAACGAATATTCTCATACTTTCCAGCATCAATAACAATGTCTAATTTACAAGACACGTCTGCGCCACATATTGCGGTGAGTTGTCTATCATCCGTATTAAAAATAGTCCCACCCTTTTTTGTACAGTTAATACAAGTTTTTTTTAATTGTTTTAGCTTTAAACGCTTGTCTTTACTAGACAGAGTCTCATTTTTAAAAATTCGTTTTTTTTGTCGCATAAGTTTTTCTTCATATGCGCTTTTTAATTTATAATAATTATCAATAGCTTCTTGGACGGAAGGTTCCATATATTATATACATATTATATACATATAATAACAATATATTACACCAATGTATTCCTCTATTAAAATCTTCGCAGATTATGTAACTCGGGCTGCTTGTCAAATGTAGGAAGGTCTGTTATCATATTAGAATTTTTATTTTGTTGTTTTCGGATGGCGGATAATTGTTGTAATTTAGATATTAGATATTCTTGTTTTTGTCGATTTTTATTTGCGATATCATGAGCAGTAAGTTTGCCTTTATACCGCCACCATAAAATAATGGCCACGGCAGCACATAATGCAACTGTCGCACTGATATTAAAAATAGTATTCGTATATCGGTCTTTAAATAATCGGCATTGTTTTAAAGTTCCACGTATAAAATATTTTGTTCCAGGTTCAATTAATGAAGGAATATTATCCATTATAATTAATTGCTAAAATTATAAAATTATAATAACCTAACATTATAATGGCGGGTAATCCAAATCCTAGCTCGGCTTTATTTTGGTTTTTTATTGTGACAACACTATTTTTTATTATTAAATATAATATAGCCGAAACTTCCATTTTGACTGCAACAGTAGCATATATTTTATTAATAGCAATAGGTGAATTTTTTATTAATCTGTCACTTACAAATGAAATGTGCGGAGAGACCCAATGGGGGACAGCATTTAGCATAACATTAGCACCTTGGTTGATTATTTTTGGTCTGCTAAATTTAATGTTAAATTTATTCCCTGGTTGGAAAACGCCGTTTTCAAATACATTTGGATATGGGGTGGCATTGATGGGTGGACTAACTCCACTAATGAAACAAATATTTAAAAGCCCCGACGATAGTGCGACCGGTGCAGATGCCAAAGCGAGGCAAACAATTCAACACATTTATCATGATCGATCATTATTAATAAATGAAATTGGTCAAGGTGGTGAGAAATTCGATGAGTTTTGGAAAAGTATGAAAGGTGTTATGATACCCGAGGTAAGTGATAGATCAGATTTAAAAGAACAGTTAAAGAGTATCGTGAATTCGAAATATATTACCGCAGAATATATTTGGTATATGTTGGCAGGAACCTTGGTGACTTCTATTAGTTATAATTATTTGGTGAATATTGGATGCGATAATTCCGCTAAAAAGATGTTAAATAGGAGGGAAGCATACAATAGAAAAATAAAAGAGAAAGAAGCGGAAGAATCTAAAAAACGCGTCGCCGCAGCTGCAAGAGGATGAATAATAAATAATAATAAAAAATATATTATCACAAATAATATATTATCACAAATAATATATTATACGAATAACCGTTGTATTACTTGAATACTAATTTCGGAAAACTAACATAGTAAAGAACGATAAGATATGCAACTATGGCTAAAACAATAGCTAGTAGCCATGCAGGGATAATGGTTTTTTTTTTGAATCCAATACCAAACGAACGAAGGCTTCCATCTCTATTGTAAATAAAGGCAGGTTTAAAATATAAAATAAAAGAATACATTGCTATAAATAATATAACCGCGAAGGTAGGAAGATTTCGAAGAATGTAGCCACGATTCATATATTATAATATAATATATGAATACTATAATTTTGTATAGTAAACTATTATATAACAAATCAGTATATTATTAATACCCTCCGCGATTATTATTAATACTCTCCGCGATTATTATGAACAGTTAGTTTTACTTCATACGACTCATCGTAATAATTTTTTACTGCAATATATATTGTATATAAAATAAATAACCCTACAATATACACAAATGCATCATCTAGTAATACTATAAAGTCTCTTAATGTTTTCATTTATACTATATAAATAAATTAAACTACCAAATCTTTTCATAAAAAGGTTTTAAAATAAGTATTTTGCAGGACTTTCAGAACTTATTAAAATAACGTATAGAAGAGCAAGTAATTGGCACGCATATACATATCGCGTATTTTCTTCCCAATCTGCTGTAGCAAATCGAGAGCCGCCACCGCCTACAGTGCACCATGTTGAAATACTAAATAAGAAATAATCTAAAAATTCTAAGTTTTGCTTAGTGTCATGCTTATCATTTTTTCTTCTATCTTTTTCAGCAGGCCGATCTGCTAACCAATACAGACACGAAAAGAATAATACAATAAATAAGCAGCATAAAAATAGCGCAGAGTTGCTAAGATTAGAGATAAATGGATTCATATATTATAAAGAAATATATTATATCTGCTAAAATAAACATTTTCACATACACTTGTGAAATTAATAACCTTCGTCCCCATCGCCGTCGCCATAGTCATCATCATTTACTACCTTTTGAATAGACATTTCCTCAGACGCTATTTGTTCTGCGGAAAGTTGGGCATCAATGTGCTCCATGGAATATATATTCCTGTTCATATCTGTCACGACATTGGATTCGCCCATGCGTAGTTCTGCTAAAGCCTGAGATTCCATCGCATTTCGTTCATCATCGTAAGTATCTTTTTGATATATACGCACGCCTTTTTGCAGACCTTTGCTCCATTTTTCCAATTTATTATTCTTAAAAAGATTTTCAATCTCGCGCTCTTCATCGGTCATCTCTTTAAGGAAATTTGTAATGGAATCCTTTTCTTTTTCCTTGGATCGCGTGACTTTTTCCATTACCATTTCATATGTATAATCTATCGCGTCTTTATCGCTACATATAATATTAACAAATACATATATTACAGAGGCTATTTTATCAGAAATTTCTTTCTTCTCTCCCTGAATGATTTCGGAGTCAGCAACAAGACCCATATTTTGTTCTTCAATGGATGATACAGATGGCGACATGTCTTCGCCCTCAACCGAAATAAGAGGCACTGCTAGAGTTCGTAATATTACGTCTTCATCATCCACCATATTTTTAATATTTGTTAAAATAAGTAAAAAATAATATGTAAATAACAAGTGGCACATGCGGCTGTCAAAAATAGAGTAAGTGTATTCTCTTTCGCCTATTTGCACAGGGGCATAATATTCGGTAAGTTCGGCCAAAATATCGATATCACGATTAATCCTGTTTACTTTTTGTAACACATAATCAATGTCCTGGTCGTCATAAAGTTTATATAGGGTAGCATAGTGTTTATTTAATATAGATTGTAAATCTTTCTCGTGTTTTTCCGATAATTTCCAATGTTTTGGTATATGAACCGCTTTATTGTCAACTTTATTTATTATAATATTAGGTAATACACGTGATAAATTACGTATCGCATTTTTCATAAATTGCACCATTTTGAATGTGGTTTCATTTATTTGTTCAATAGGCATGCCGTTATCTGTTTCTTTAAATTGTGAAATATGTTCTAAACATTCCCGAAACATTCTTTGCATTCTTGGTTTTCCAACATTAGAAATATTGGCGCGCGAAACAAAATCCAACAGTGCATGTTTCATAGTATCATTTTCCGCGCCTAAGTAATTTTTAAGCGCACGCATTTCTGCAGAATCTTCCATTAATGGCTCTATTCCGTAATCATGAAGCGCGGCATCATAATAGGAAAGAAATTCGGGAGATATTCCAACCTCGCGTTCGCGCAATGAATATAACATATCGCGAATTTGTTGAATATTGCTAATACGGAGATGGTGTAAATCAATATGAACAATATTCTGTCTATTCACGATTTGCATGAGTTGTTGGAAAGCCTCTTGGGAATATTGGTGACCAGCTTTTTTTAGTAGTATTATTTTATTTTCGATAGAGTCTTCTATATCAAACTCTTTTGGTTTTTCCATACACACAGCGCGCAGTTCTTCGCTTACTGGTATAGTTGAATTGTATTTGCAAAATATTATAAAAGCCCTATATATAATTTCCTCAGAAAATTCTGTTGGAAGGGCGGGGTATACAAGACGTGTATTACGGGCATCAAATAAGATGCTTGCTTTTGCCATTAATCTAGCGTCATCGACAATATTCATCAAAGTTTCCACATGGTTATTGCAAGCCAAAATTTCCGGTTCCCGAATAGTAAAATAGTCGAGAGTGTGTATATCTTCTGAATCACAACAAGCATTTTCTAGCAACGGTTCATTGTTATGGAGGGACAATATTTCTGTTGATTTTTTAACAACATTGTGAATAAGAGATTGAATTTTCAAAGAGTAATAAGTTGCCTTACTTTGCATAACATCCAATTTTTCTATTTGTTCTGGCGCACCAGATTTTATTTCAGAAACAAACAAATCGCTGAATTCGCGAGTGACATTTTCGATCACCCCAATTTTAATAGGTCTAAGCGGCGGTAAAAACGTGCTCCATTCAGTTATATCATGGGCGATTGCAACGTCTTCGACGTCACGCATCGACAGAAATTCTTGTTTTTCCGCAATTTTTTCTTGAACAATCTCTAGTTTAGTAACATATGTTTCCAACATAGATTTTACGCGTTTAATAATCGACTTTTGTCCCATACCTGCTATTCCGTTCCACGGTTCTACTGAGCTTTTAATTTTAAATGCAACGCAAGAAAGGTAGGTTAACCCAGTAGTATCTTCAATACCGGTTATTGGATAACCTGTAAATGACCGAGTGCAGCCGGGATATCGTTTTCTAGTAGTGATCGATGGAATGCTAGTTTGTACTGCAACCAAGAAAAAGCATAGTGTGATAATAATCAACGATGAATGAAACGCAACCTCAAATGTCTCGCGTTTTTTTCCCTTCGCCATAGCTGCATCACGTGCGGCATTATAATCTTCTTTTTTTGGCATACTTTTACTCAGTAAATCTAGAGAATGACTAACAATAAATTCATATATAGGCGAAATATCAATACCAGTATATTTTCCCATTGCATTTGTAACATTGAATATTTTTTGTGCTTCTTTATTTTCATATTTGTGTTTACTTTTCGCGGTCTGTATAATTGCATTACCTAATTCTTCGTCTAGCAATTCCCGACTTTTGGCTTTAAATCCGGTCTCCGTATATCCTTCATCATTATTAAAAGCTATAGATGTAATTATATAACCACTATGCTTGTCTACCCAATTATCCCCATCATCGCTAATGGTTCCTTGTTCGGCACATATTCTCTCTATCGCTAATAAGTAGTTGTCATTTTCAACAAATACTGTAGCGAGCTTGGATAAAAATGACGGTAATAGTTTGGTATCTGTATTCATACAATATAGCCACCACTGGTCTTCCTCGTCGCCTGGAGGTCGGGTAAAATTTGCTACAAATCGACCAATATCTGCTTGTCGTTTTGCTAAGTCGCCTTGTCCAAGAATTTTATCACGCAAAGAAACATAAGGAGAAATAACACTGTCTCGTTCTACGCTGGTATCTCCGATAAGAATATGATTATTATTATATTTATATTCTTCATTTTTGGCTAAGTCGCGCAAAACAGGCAGTCTTGCGGTAGCAGTATCCAGTTTATTCATAATTCGGCTGCGTATAATATCCGCGCCTACGCGCAGATTATCAGCGAATTCATTTACAATATTATCAATACTTTTATCTTGCAATATTTGCGCATTTCCTTCCATTGTTTCGCATGTATCTGAAATATCCAAGCACTTTTCATTTAAATTACAAAACGTTTTAGATTTGTCGGTGAATATATCTTCGGGGAGATGATCAGCGGATATCCATGTATTATCATCGCGCATATAATATAACATATCTGGTCCATTTTCGGTTTCATTGATAACAACGCAGTAATCGCCATTTACGATGATACGTTTTTTGTCAACCATTGCCGTTGCATCGCGCAATGCGTCACTGTCGCTGAGCCCGATATTTTCTTTGAGTTTCATCTGTAATGTTTTTATTATCTCCTCGCGCGGAACAGTATCGTCGCCAGCAATGTCTGCATAATCATCAATTAGCGAATAATAAGTTTTGTCATATTGTTTATCAAAATAAATATCTTTACCATTATCGTCCTCCATTTCATCAATAGCAAAGTATTTTTTAGTTAAAATATATTTTTTGCAGGCGTCATCTTCGGCAAGTGCCGCTTTATTTTCTTTGGAGAGTTCTTCCATTTGTTCTAATTGTTCGATTCCTCCATTCATCATTAATGTAGATGATATTTTAGCCAATATTGTATTATATAGTCGACCACTATCAGTCAAAATGACACGATTTAAAAATTCGGAGTTGCCAATAAGTTTTAAAGTATCTAAGCTATCAAACCCATATCCGCTAAGCATGATAGTATAATATTCTGCAATTATGAAAGCAAAAATTGATGGGAGCGTGTCTTTCGTATATTTCCGTCTCCAGGCTGCTGAATCGCGAACATTTTGAGAATAGGTTTTTTTATAGTCATTTATTTTTACAGAAATAAATTGCGTAAATTCCTGATATTGTTTAAACGACAAGTCTTTTTGATAGATCATGAATGGTTCTAAGTATTTTAAAATACCATGTATAGACAATTTACCTTCAATATTCGCTTTTACCATATTAAAGAGACTGCGTGTTTTTGGGATGATCGTATTCAAATACTTTTCAAACAAAACCTCTCGTTCTGCGGGACTGGTTTGTTCAGTGATACCAGCATCCAGAATAAATTCTTTGTATCCAGAGAGATAAGACCCGTCTTCATATTGCAAAGATGCATCTAAATTATCTATGACAATAGGATTCACAATTCGTTTATCAGTAAGAAGTTTCCAATATTGTATAAAATTCCTATTTAACGAAGATTTTGTCATGATATCTGTCATGGGCAAGTTGATTTTGGAAAACTGGACAGCGGCTTCGGGGAGTGTCAAAAAAGATTTTAAAACTATCTCATCATTAGGAGTAAGTTTTTTTTGTTTAATAACAACCCCGCCACCTATTTTTTTCTCTGTTTGAATAGTGTTTAATCCTAAATTATATTCTTGTATTAAAAATCGTTTTCTCCGAACATCATCATTATGTGCGACAGATGAATAAAATTCTCCGAGATTATCTATAATAGCAGTAATGTTTGTCTGCACATGTTTTTCAATAATATTCTCTGCACCCACTGGAGAATTGACAAATGGTGTCAGGTATTTATGTAGAGCGTTTGCAAGATAGTGGTTTCCAGTCTCTCCTTCTGGGATATCATTTTCCATATATTGTTGTATAATATCATGCTCTTCCGAGCGAACTTGAGCAAGTGTGAGCGGGTCGATGTCATCAAACTCTTCCGTCGCATCAATGTCGAGGTCATAGAGTTTCTTCTTATTTTGCGCAACAGGAAGAATCCAATATAATTTATGCGACAGATTTTTTAGTTTATTTACCAAAGGTTTGTATTGAGCGCCATTAGTCTTCATAAGTAATGCGTTATTATTTGCATCAAAAGTAGAATATTCTGTGCGGAGCTGCTTAAATCTCTCTATAATAGTATGAATGTTATTTAAAACACTTTCCGTGCGCTGGTGATTAGGGATGGTAGAGAGAAGTTCATCTAATAAATCAGCGGTTTGTTTCTCAATACCAAAACGCTGTTCGTGCTCGGGCACATCAACGACTTGGGAAACTTCTTCCAATGCATCGCCAATAATAATTTGGTCTGCTTGCAGTAGCACATCGCGGATCTGTTGCTGAAGTTCAGTTTTTTCGGCGCGAGGCGCGGTTAAATCTTCTACATATGCGCTGCTTTCCGCGTCATCGGGAAACTCGCTAACAATGCCTTTTTCTTCTTCTGTTTTTTCACCATCTTTACTTTCTTCATCTAATGCACTATCTAACGGCACATCACGTATGCTTATTTTTTCAATCGGTATATTTTCCGGGAGACCTCTATATCCAAAATCTAAAAATATAATTTCTCCATCACTTGTTTTTACTTCAATCTGGTCTTCTTCTAAATTAACGATTTTACCAGTAATAATAGTAGGAAGGTCACCGCCAAATTCGATATCAATCCAAGTTCCTGGTAATAGTTCATGCTGACGAGCATATCCTAGTTCATCTGGCCGACTCATAATTTCAACTGCCTCAATAGATTTATTACGCAATGAGCCGTCTTTTTCAATGTGCATGATGTATTTTTCGCCATCCGGCTGAATTAAATCCGCCTTTTCAGGGTCAATATAATTGATATAAAAAAGTTTTTCATGTATTCTTTCGTCTGCCGGAGCAATTATTTTTATAATATCTCCTAATTGAAGATTTGCGCTTTCTTGTTCATCGCCATCCGGCGTTTCCGCAGCGTCAACTTCGCTAGCGTCAACTTTGCGAGCGTCAACTTTGCTAGCGTCAACTTCGCTAGCCAATATATCAGGTTTTTGTTCTTCGGGCGTTCCCTCCACAAATGGTTTATCTATTTTTTCATCTCCGGTCAATGATTTTATAATACTGTCAGCCATTACCTTATACTTATAGGAGAAATTTAAATGCTAAACGTGAATTTATATTAGAAACAAGTTAAAGGCATAGCGTCAATACAACATATCATGTGCTCAACATATAAACTCGCAACAGTAAATGGACTGGATATGCGCTCTGTATATAATTGTGCAACAGATAAAAAATCTGATGTGCAACAAACTCTGGATTCACTTCATTTAAAATGTAAACAATTCACATACAATGACAAACCATATAAGGTGATTAAATATAATAAAGGGCTTATGACGGATGATACTGTATCAACCTCAGGATTATTTCGTTCGGTTATTTTTTATGACGGGAAAATTTGCGCATTTTCACCACCTAAATCAGTATGTGAAGATAAGTATATGACTGCATATTCACCAAATGATGTGTTTGCCGAGGAGTTTATCGAAGGCACGATGATTAATGTATTTTTTGTGCCGGAGGTGGGTGATGAAGGCGACTGGGAAATCTCAACGCGCAGCGGCGTGGGTGGACGCATGACATATTTTCAAAATGGCGCGATTAGTGCAGAGGACACGTTTCGTTATATGTTTTTGGATGCATGTAGTAAAGCGAATCTGGTATTTGATAAATTAGATCGAAAATATTGCTATACATTTGTGATGCAGCATCCAAATAACCGTATCGTCGCACCATTTTACGAGACAAATATTTTTCTGGTGGCTGCATACCAAATTGATAATGAAGCATATGTGGTTACAGAGGTTCCTCGCCAGGAGCAAATCGACATGGTTGCATCAACCAATGTCAAAATTCCAAACCGTTTTGACTTTGATAGTTACGACGAGCTTCGTGCGACATGGGCGAGTGGTAATACGGATTATAAGACAGTTGGTATTATGTTAAAGAATAAAACCACCGGAGAGCGCAGTAAGATGCGTAATCCAAATTACGAGCAGGTGAGGCAACTTCGTGGAAACCAGCCCAAGCTACAATATCATTATATTGCGCTGAGACAACAGGGTAAAGTTGGAGAATATCTCAAATATTTTGGCGAAGCGAAGAAGCCATTTAGTGAATTCCGCAAACATATTCATACGCTTACTGATCAACTTCATCAAAATTATATTGATTGTTATGTGCAGAAGACAAAAAAATTAGGCGATTATCCGGCACAATACAAGCCACATATGTATAGTCTTCATGCGAAATATCTAAATGAGCTATGTAGGAAGGGTCATCATATTACGCGTCGCTATGTAGTAGATTATGTGAATAGGCTACCTCCCGCGCGTCTAATGTTTACGCTGAATTTTTCGATGCGCAAAAGGCAGGTGGAGGAGCATGTTGTAGACATGGTTGCCGAGTGAAGATAATAAAGCAAAATATATTTTTTATTTTATATAAAAATAAAATAAAAAAATAAAATAAAATAAAAAAATAAATACATCAAAACTCAAATACACTTTCAAAATTTATTCAGAGGAAAACTCTTCTTGAATTTTCTCATAAAGTGCGATAGCGTCTTGTGCTGCACCAACTAAATATGCGATAACCTCGCTAGGCTCAATCGTATTTTTAAAACCGAGACGAATCAGACTTTCATCGATATGGGGGTGTGGCTTTCGAAAGCCGCAATATGTTAAGAGTTTCTCAGCGGATTTATCCGGCTTATCATAATATTTTGTATACATGATATATTCAATTACTTTTCCAAGCGTGTAACCTTCACCGACGAGCTTAATATCAAAACAGTTGTCAATAGTCGATGTGGATGCCGCTATCATATTGGATACACTTTGAACATCGTCCATAAATTTTTTAAGTTTATCTCCCATTACAGCGCAAGCCTTTTCCACAATAGACATATTTTGAAATGGTCCGACCGTTTCAATTACAAAATTGAATGAATCTGGAATAGTAATTCTTTTTGCATCGATACATTCCCAATCGTGCTTTTTCTCGGAAATCTCTTCCGCAGAAAGACCTTCTTTCTTGTGTGTTTTCGCAATATCCACCCAAGCCTTATTTGCTTTAATTTGATCTTTTGTTGCAGAATAGCTGCACGTAGCTGCGACATTATAGCTACCATTTTCATTCGCAACTCCAATATCAAATAAGCAAGTCATATGTAGTTCTTCTCCGGGCATGGTGTCTGATAACCGTGGACGCAGACGCACAATATCAATAAAATCACCAGTAATTGTATTAGGCGGGAAAACAGCGCGACATGCAGCGTCAGTTAAATACATATCAGACACGGTATTTTTAATTTTAAAATCGGCGGTAGTCACATATTGAATTTCTTGACTATCATTTTTTTTATGAATTTCAACAATATGCTCTTCGTATGCAAAAGCGGTATCTGTAATATGGATAGGAACGCAGCTCAATCGCTGCTTAATAAGCTCATTATTCATGCGAGAAGTATTTACAAAAACCTCACTTTTATCTTTATCATGTGGCGAAGTTCTAAAAATAAGTGTGGGGATATCGCCAACAATAATTCTTCGAATGCCATTCGCTAGACTAACATTGATTTTAGAGATCCGAAAGCGAAGATACTTGTCGTCTTCTTCTAGTTCTGAAATTACAGGAACCATTGTATTGTATATTATATACTGATTAAAACTTTAGTTCAATTTTTATTTAAAATATAAATCATATATAATTATATATGAGCACAATATTATATTATAGTAATTATTGTGATAAGTGTAAACAGCTTCTTCAAGGTATATCACAATCTGGTCTACAAGATGATATGCACTTTGTTTGCATTGATAACCGTGTTGCGCGAGAGAATGGCGCGAATTATATTGTATTAGAAAATGGACAAGAGATATTATTACCGCCAACAGTAACTAAAGTACCAGCCCTACTGCTACTAAATAAAGGACATCATGTATTATTTGGCGACGAAATTACCAAACATATTGCACCTAAACAAGAGGCGTTAAAGGTTGCCGCTACACAGCAGCAAGGGGAGCCAGAAGCATTTTCTTTGATGGGTGGCAGTGGATTTGGCGTGGCTTCAGATAATTTCAGTTTTTTAGACCAAAATGCTGAAGCATTATCAGCAAAAGGAGATGGAGGTATGCGTCAGCAACATCATTATGCACCAATTCGCCACCAAGAAGATATAGATACTCCGCCTGACAATTATACAGCAGATACAATTGGATCCGGAGCAGTAGAAAAAATGCAGCAGCAGCGCAACCAGGAAATAGGACAAAAGTAAATGGGTAAACTTACTACGAATAAAATATTAGTGATAGAATATTAGTGATAGAATATTAGTGATAGAATATTAGTGATAGAATATTAGTGATATAATATTAGTGATAGAATATTTATGAGATATAAAATAATTATGGGATATAAAATAATTATGTTATAATTAATATAAAATAGTCATTATAATACATATTATTATACAATGGATAAACATAGTATACTTCGCGCTTTTAATGAACATTTTTCGGACTTTATGCAAGATGTAATACGGGTATTTCCAAATGATACTAATTTACGAGCATGTAAATTGGCCATAGAAAAAATGCGCAAGGCCAATCCAAAATTAATAATTGCTACATTTACCCGCGAATTTTCAAATAAATATAGCGAACAAATTATGAATAATAACATAGATTTTTTTATTCACAATGATTATTCTAATGATGTGAAAAATGCTGCAAAACCATCAATTATTCTTGAAAAAATAAATTTATTGAGAGAACCAGTCAGAAACATGACTGAACACGATAAAAATAAAACAATAGGTTATATGCAAAATTTAACTAGGTTATCAGTTATGTATTATCAGTAATGTCTAGTATTCTGTAATTATTTATTCTGTAATTATTTATTCTGTAATTATTTATTCTGTAATTATTTATTCTGTAATTATTTATTCTGTAATATATAATTCCATTGATTTAATATAAATATAATATAATACATTTATTTATTATGAGTAATAATAAAGAGACAAATAGCGACCCAGAAGAATCTTTCACCCCAGAAGAATCTTTCACCCCAGAAGAATCTTTCACCCCAGAAGAATCTTTCACCCCAGAAGAATCTTTCACCCCAGAAGAATCTTCCAGTCCAGACACTTCTGAAAAGCTTTCTAAAATAGTATGTGATATGTTAACCGATTTACTTACCACATTTCCCGAGTTAAAAGATTCGCTAGACGCAAATGTTAAAAATATTATAAACGACGAAGATGAGGACGGCGTATCCATAAAAATTGTGCAAACACATTGCGAAACCATATTTCCTGAGAGATTTTTTGATATTCTTTATCAAAATGAAGATATTTTTACGGATGAGAAAATTAATACAGAATTTTTACCAAACATAGATTTTGCGAAATTGTGGAAAGAAAATATTACAGAAAGTACAAAACAATCTTTATGGAAATATTTGCAGGTAATTCTTTTTACGGTAGTCACAAATATTTCAGACCAAAAATCATTTGGAGATACAGCCAAATTATTTGAGGCAATAAACCAAGATGAATTTAAAAAAAAACTGGAAGATACAATTGAAGAAATGCAGAACATGTTTTCATCAACTGCAAATAATGACGATACAAAAGGAGACGATACAAAAGGAGACGATACAAAAGGAGACGATAGCTCAAAAAAAAAGGGGGGCATGTTTCCCGGAATGGAAAATTTCCCTGATCCAAAAGAATTACAAGACCATATATCGGAGATGATGGATGGTAAATTAGGAAATTTAGCAAAAGAAATAGCAGAGGATACTGCAAAAGATATGAATATTGATATGACTGATACTGACTCGGTCAATGATGTATTTCAGAAATTGTTTAAGCAACCAACCAAATTAATGTCTTTAATAAAGAATGTCGGATCCAAATTAGATGAAAAAATGAAATCCGGCGACATTAAGGAAAGTGAATTACTAGAAGAGGCAAATAATCTCATGCAAAAAATGAAAGCCATGCCAG
>Ga0209482_1001230_pt1 | contig 18228 bp, 22 predicted proteins | sample CoawatmetaG10DNA_FD_187512 | JGI IMG/M metagenome (GOLD analysis project Ga0209482, IMG submission 187512) | Marine microbial communities from the West Antarctic Peninsula - Coastal water metaG104-DNA (SPAdes) (version 2) | ecosystem: Environmental > Aquatic > Marine > Coastal ...
AGTATCAGTCTGAGTTAATGAATGGGTAGAACTTAACTCTGTTATTAAAAAAATATTAGCATAATCATAATCATTATTATGTCTTAAAATCAAAGACATGTTTTTAGAAGTTAAATCTCCTTTAAAGTTGAATTCAGCAGGCTCTGTGTTTTTCCAGCCCTCATAAAATTCGGTAAACTCTAAGTGGTATGGGGCAGAACACGATCCTAAACATATAATAAATAAAAGAAAAAAAAGACTCTTTTTAATTTTCATAACGCTCTTAATTATGCTTTTTTCCAAACTTTCTTTTTCTTGTTTTTGTATCTATTATTTTTTTTATCAAAACGAGTTAAGCTGTCTTGCCCAACAACATTTTCAAAATTAACGTCAGTAGAAGTTTCGTAAGTGGCGTATTGCTCTAAGCTTTCGATTTTATCTCCTTTGGCATTAATTTTTAAAATTTCATTGGCTTTTTCAACGCTTAGCTGGTGCCAAGTAACACTATCGTCTTTATAAACAAACCAAAGAAGGCCTTTGAAAATATCTATCTTCTGGCAAAAAGCAATTCCTTTTTCAGTTAAAATTTTGGAATTAGATTTTGGAAAATCTTTTAATGCTTCTTGGTAAAAATCAAGTTCATAGTTTAGGCAACATTTTAATTTACCGCATTGACCTGCTAGTTTTTGCGGGTTTAAAGAGAGTTGCTGATATCTTGCCGCTGAGGTAGTAACAGATCTAAAATCAGTTAGCCAAGTGGAACAGCATAATTCTCTTCCACAAGATCCAATTCCTCCTAGTCTAGAAGCTTCTTCTCTTAGACCAATTTGTTTCATTTCAATTCGAGTGTTGAATTGTCTGGCCATATCACGAATTAATTGTCTGAAATCAACTCTTCCTGGAGCAGTATAATAAAAAGTAACCTTACTATCATCTCCCTGGAATTCAACATCCGAGATTTTCATTTTTAAATTTAAAGAAATAGCCAATTGCCTAGATTTCTTTTTCACATCCTCTTCTCTTTCTCTAGCGCGTGTCCATATATCAATATCTCTTTGAGAAGCTTTTCTTGATATTTCAAGAAACTTAGTTGTTTTTGAGTTAATTTTTTTCTTTTTTAACTGAAGTGCAATAAGGCCTCCTTTTAAAGTGGCATAGCCAACATCATGACCTTTTTCAGCTTTCACAACAAGCAAATCTCCAATTGAAATAGTTAAATCAGAAGAATTATTATAGTATTCTTTTCTTCCATTTTTAAATCTTACTTCGATTACTTTTGAGTGTTCTTGATCTCCAAGAGGTTCCATATTAGAAAGCCAGTCAAAAACAGTTAACTTATTACATCCATCCGTACCACAAGTACCATTGTTTTTACACCCACCAGGAACTCCGTTTGAATTAGTGCTACAACTTGAACAGCCCATAGATGATTATTGTAATTTATAAAATTTTAAAGTTAGGGAATTTAAGCTGCTAACTCAAAACTATTATAAAGATGTTTTTTTGAACTTCAGGTCCTCTGATCTTCCTTTTTTGAAAATTTTATTACTATTCCCTTTCCCTTTTCTTAATTTCTTTTGTTCTTCAAAAGGTAAAGAGTTGATTTCTTGACAATCAACAGAGCAGCAAGTATTATATTTTTTTGAACAATTTTCACATTGAATAAATAACAAGTGGCAAGCGTCATTAGCACAATTTACATGCTCATTACTCTTTTTACCACACTGATGACAGTTAGAGACTATATTATTGGTTATCACTTCGCCTCTTCTTTGATCAAAGACAAAGTTTTTTCCTAAAAATTTATTTTCGATTCCTTGATTTTTAACCTGTCGGGTGTATTCAATAATGCCACCCTCTAGTTGATAAACATTATCATGCCCTTTATGTTTTAAAAAAGCACTAGCTTTTTCACAGCGAATTCCTCCTGTGCAATACATTACAATGTTCTTGGATTTTTTATACTTCTCAAAAGTTTTTTCTATAATAGGTAACGACTCTCTAAAGCTATCAACATCAGGCAAGATTGCTCCTTGAAAGTGACCAATTTCACTTTCGTAATGATTCCTCATGTCAACAAGAACGGTCTCAGGGCTTTCGATCATACTATTAAAATCCTTTGCATTTAGATGTTTCCCGTTATTGTTTAAGTCAATTGTAACTGAATCTAATCCATCCGCAACAATATTCTTTCTGAGTTTAATTTTTAATTTTAAAAAAGAAAAATCATCATGTTCAATAGCAATGTTCAACCTTACTTGTTCTAAAAAAGAAACCTCATCAATACTATTTTTAAATTTTTCAAAATTTTCTGAAGGAACTGAAAGTTGTGCATTAATCCCTTCTTTTGCTATATAAATCCTTCCAAGAACATCTAATTCATTCCAAGCAAGATACAGGTGATCTCTAAACAATTGACAGTTTTTGATCAAATGGTATTTGTAAAAAGAGAGCGTTAGACGTTTACTGCCAGCCTCTTCAATTAAAGCTGTTCTTTGCATAGCGCTAAGTTTATTAAACAGTTCCATTTTTATAAGCAAAGTTGATCTACAAAGCGAAAATAATATTTTAATAATTCTTATAAAAATCCACCCTATACCACTATGAGATAATTTAAATAAATTGTAGTTTAGCTATCAACCTAATTTCATTTTTTCATGAGCAAAGATAAAGATTCAAAACTAAAAGCACTTCAGTTAACACTTGACAAATTAGATAAAACTTACGGTAAGGGAACAGTCATGAAAATGGGCGATTCTCCTATTGAAGAAATTGAAGCGATTTCAAGTGGATCATTAACTTTAGATTATGCTTTAGGGATAGGTGGTTATCCTAAAGGAAGGGTAATAGAAATTTATGGTCCTGAATCTTCTGGAAAAACGACCTTAACACTTCATGCAATTGCAGAAGCTCAAAAAGCTGGTGGAATAGCAGCTTTTATTGATGCTGAGCATGCTTTTGATAGGTTTTACGCTCAAGATCTTGGAATAAATATTGATGAACTAATTATTTCTCAGCCTGATAATGGAGAGCAAGCTCTTGAAATAACAGATAATTTAATTAGATCTGGCGCAATTGATATAATTGTGATTGACTCTGTAGCCGCATTGACTCCAAAAAGTGAAATTGAAGGTGAAATGGGAGACTCTAAAATGGGACTTCATGCAAGATTAATGTCACAAGCCTTAAGAAAACTTACCTCCAACATAAGCAAGACTAATTGTACGGTTATTTTTATTAATCAGCTTAGAGAAAAAATTGGTGTTATGTTTGGAAATCCTGAAACTACAACAGGAGGAAATGCATTAAAGTTTTATGCTTCGGTTAGACTTGATATTAGAAGGTCAACTCAGATTAAAGACACTGACGGAAATGTTTTAGGTAATAAAACTAGAGTTAAGGTGGTAAAGAATAAGGTTGCTCCTCCATTTAAATTAAGTGAATTTGATATCATGTACGGAAAAGGAATTTCTAAATTGGGAGAAATTATTGACTTAGGAGTAGAACATGGAATTATTGACAAAAGCGGATCTTGGTTCAGTTATGGAGAAACAAAACTTGGTCAAGGAAGGGATTCTGTGAAGAAGATTCTTACTGACAATCCTGAGTTATGTGATGAGTTAGAAGTGAAAATTGTTGAAGCTCTTAAATCTTAATCCTTTAAATCATTCCATAGCAAATCGTAAACTTGTTTTTTTAAGTTTTCCCTGTCGCCTTCGCCTAGCCCTTTAGTACTAATGTGATTATGCACTCTTACTCTAAGAAATCCGGGTCCTCCTACAAAGTGATTATAAGAAAAATGGTAAGGATATCTTTTTTCACAATCTAGAAAAGACATAGGAACTATTGGCATTTGAAAATTTGTAGAAAATCTAAAAACACCATTTTTAAAAGGAGCTAATTTAACTTCTGGACCAAATACAGCGCCTTCAGGGAATATGCAGATACCTAGGCCTTGATCTAATCTTCTTCGGGCAAGCTTATAGACATTCTTCCTGCTTTGAGCACTATCTCTATCTACCATGATTGCAACTCTTTTGTAGAAGTATCCAAAAATGGGCAGTTTCACAAGTTCTTTTTTTCCTACAAAAACAAAGGGTATTTTACTAACTCTTAGCATTAGCATTACATCTATCATGCTTTTGTGGTTAGCCGCTAGCATATAACTAGTCCCTTTAATAAAAGGTTCCTTATATTCTATTTTTGGAATTAAACCCATTCCAAAAAGTATAAGATTAGCCCAAACATTTCTAGCAACCCAAAAAAACTGAGGATACCAAGTTTCCTTATATGTTAATACAAAAAAAACAGGTAGAAGAATTAAAAGGCCTGACCCTGCTAAAATGTAAAACCAAACATTATATAGTCCACACAAAATGATTTTTATAATTCTTAGCATAGATGTAAAAGTAATTAAATGTGCAATATGTTTTTTAAATCTATTACTTTTGTTGGAATAACACTTACATGTCAAGAATTTTAACTGGAGTTCAAAGTACAGGAACCCCCCACTTGGGAAATATTTTAGGGGCCATTATCCCTGCAATAGAAATGTCTAATGATTTAAAAAATGATTCATTTTTATTTATTGCAGACATGCACTCCTTAACTCAAATAAAAGATAAAGAAATTTTAAAAAACAACACCTATGCTACTGCAGCAGTCTGGTTGTCATTTGGACTGAACATTAATAAAACTATTTTTTACCGTCAAAGTGATGTGCCGATTGCTACGGAACTCGCTTGGATTTTGTCCTGTCATTTTCCTTACCAAAGGCTAACGCTGGCACATTCATTTAAAGACAAATCTGACAGGTTACAGGATGTTAATGCAGGAATTTTTACTTATCCAATGTTAATGGCAGCAGACATTTTACTTTATGATGCCCAGTATGTTCCTGTAGGAAAAGATCAGCATCAACATCTTGAAATGACACGTGATGTTGCCTCAAGATTTAACAATTCCTATGGTGAAACATTTATTTTGCCAAGCGCTAAAGTTAATAAAACTACCCAATTAATTACCGGAACTAACGGCGAGAAAATGAGTAAATCTAAAGGTAATGTAATTGATATTTTTCTTTCTGAAAAGAAGTTAAAAAAACAAATTATGTCTATTGAGACTGATAGTACAGCAATAGAAGATCCAAAAGACTATAAAAACTGTAATGTATTTAAACTGTATGAACTAATAGCAGATAAAGATTCCGTTAATTCTCTAAAAGAAAATTACAAAAAAGGAGGCTATGGATATGGTCATGCAAAAAAAGAATTACTCGGTTATATATTAACCAAATTCTCTGCTGAAAGAGAAAAGTTTAATTATTACATGTCTAACCTTAATGAAATAGACGAGGCTTTAAATATTGGAGCTACAAAAGCACATAAGGTTGCGCAAGGTGTCTTAAATAGAGTTAGAGAAAAATTGGGATATAATTAGAGTTTAATTATTTTAGAATTTAAATCAAAAAAATGTATTTTTGATATATGCAGCTATCTAATCATATTAGTGAACTATTATTTAAACACGATTGTGTTACTGTCCCGGGGTTTGGAAGTTTTTTAGGAAATTATAAATCTGCTGAATATGACTTTAAAGAGCAGAAGTTTCATCCTCCTTACAAACAAATATCTTTCAATGCTCGAATTAAAGATAATGACGGCCTTTTAGCTAAGTTAATTTCTTTAGAACTAAACTTGAGTTATGACGATGCTCTAAAAAAAATTCATCAGGAAGTTATTGACTGGAAACAAAAGCTACAATATCAAACGGTTCAATTAAAAAAAATTGGAGAGCTTTATTTAAATTCTGAAAAAAGTATTGTATTTGTTCCTGTAAAATCAGTAAATCATTTAAAAGATTCTTTTGGCTTAACTACACTTTATGTGTCTCAACTGAATCAAGATAAATCAGATAAAGTAAAGAATATTCCAACATATTTTAAGCCAGTTAAAAAATCTAATTTATTTAAAACTGCCGCTATTTGGATCTGTTTAGTTCTTGGTTTAGGATCTTTATATTACAATGTCAATAATAATTTTATTGAACAAAAAATTGTTCAACAACAAGAAGCTCGAAATCAGTCTAAAGAAGCTGTACAAAAAGCAGTTTTTGATTTAGGGTCTTTACCCTTATTAACTCTTAATATTAAAAGGGAAGCAAAGCAATATTATATTATCGCTGGAGCTTTTAGAGTTTCAAATAATGCTGAAAAATTAGTTTTAAACCTTAAGAAGAAAGGCTATGATTCGAAAATACTTCCACTCAATGAAAAAGGATTAAGCCCAGTGGCTTTTTCAGGTTATTCTGATAGAACGGAAGCAGTTTTTAACTTGAGACTTGTTCAGAAAAAAGAAAATAAAGACGCGTGGCTTTTTAAAGCAAATTAGTTTAAAAGTACAAGATGCAATCTAAAACTTCGGAAAACTCTAAAACTACAACCACAGATATAGTGTTGCCAGGTGACACAAACTCTATAAATAATCTTTTTGGAGGAGAACTTCTTGCCAGAATGGATAAAGTAGCTTCAATTTCAGCTAAGAGACATGCAGAGCAAATAGTGGTAACCTCTGTAATTAATAATGTTATTTTTTCTAAACCAATCCCTAGTGCAAGTGTATTGACCCTTGAGGCTAAAGTCTCTAGAGCTTTCGGCACTTCTATGGAAGTTTATATTGACGTCTGGGTAGAGTCATTGGAAAACCAAGTATTAACTAAAGTAAATGAAGCGATTTTCACATTTGTTGCAGTTGACACAAAGGGAAAACCAGTTAAAGTTCCTCAACTTAAACCGGAATCTGAATTAGAAATAAAAAGGTATAACGGAGCTTTAAGAAGAAGACAATTGAGCTTAGTATTAGCAGGTAAGCTTTCTCCAGTCGAGGCAACAGAATTAAAAGCCTTATTTGAATAAAAATGACAACCTTAATTTCAAAAAAGCATTTAAAAATAACTTTAAGTATTTTTTTGTCCTTTTTTTTAAGTTGTCAAACTTCAAATAAAAATACTGAATCTACTAATAAAGATGTCACCTTAAAAATTTTAGGAACTATCCAAGATGGAGGAATGCCTCATCTAGGTTGCTCTAAAAAATGTTGCGCAAATTACTATAATCAAGGATTTTATAAAAAGAGAGTAGTTAGTTTAGGGATTTCTAATATAAAATATAATAAGCACTATTTAATTGAAGCCAGTCCAGACATAAATCATCAATTAAAAGCCTTATTGCAAGACAATAACCCCTCTAAATCTTTAGATGGAATTTTTCTTACTCATGCTCATATGGGGCATTATTCTGGACTTTTAAATTTAGGTAGAGAATCTTTTAGTAGTTCAATGGTGCCTTTGTTTGTTATGCCTAAAATGCAGGAATTTATTAGCTCAAATGGCCCTTGGGATCAATTGGTTAAACTGAAAAATGTAGATCTTAAAAATCTCTCTAACAATAAGCCAGAAATTTTAGAAGATAATTTAAGTATAGTCCCTTTTTTAGTCCCACATAGAGATGAGTATTCAGAGACTGTGGGTTATAAAATAATTGGACCTAGCAAAACAGCTCTTTATATTCCTGATATTGATAAATGGGAAAAGTGGAAAAACTCAATAGTTGAACTAATAAAAGAAGTAGATTATGCTTTTTTAGATGGGACTTTTTATGATGCAAAAGAAATTAATAATAGGGACATATCAGAAATTCCGCACCCTTTTATTATTGAAAGCTTAGAGCTTTTTAAGAATCTCAGTATTGTAGATAAAAACAAAGTGTATTTCATCCATCTCAATCATACTAATCCAGCGATTGACAAGTCTTCAGCACCTTTTAAAAATATAATTTCTAAAGGGTTTAATGTAGCTGATATTAATATGGTGTTTAACCTTTAATTTAAATAGAACAACTCATGTCTTCTCCACAGCACAAAGGTGATTTTATTTTGCCTTCACAGCTAGGGCATTTTGAAACTTGAACTTGCGTCCCGTCTTCAAGACTAATATGGCTATTTTCTAAAGGAATTCCACATTTTCCACAAGAAGCGTTAACTGACATTCCACATTTATCACATTTATAAGTTTCCATAGAGTTTTATTAAGTTAATCTTAAAGTTAAATCTTTTTAATCTTCAACACAGTATTGATCGCCAATTTTTTTTGATAAATAATCCTTTTCAGAAACCGTCACATCACTATACACTCTGCCACTACCATCATTATCGCTAGAATTTTTGTCTTCATGCATTATTAATGCAAAAAAATATTTGCCATTTTTTTTATACTTACTGTCAATTTCTCCGCAATTATCAATAGATCCACTGCAACTAAAAAAAAATAGAGAGAATAAAAAGAAAGTAATAAGATGCTTCATACTGTTATTTTAAGACTATAAAAGTAATGAATTATACTAAAAACATTATAATTAGAATGTTTCAAAACAGTCTTAAAGTCCTAAAATTTGATTAATGTGATGTGAATCCGTATCTCCTCCAGCAAAATCATCAAACGCTTTTTCTGACACCTCAATAATATGATCTTTGATGAATTTTGAACCTTCTTTTGCCCCTTGCTCTGGAGACTTAATACAGCATTCCCATTCAAGGACGGCCCAACCATCAAACCCATATTGACTTAGTTTAGAAAAGATACTTTTAAAATCAACCTGACCATCTCCAAGTGATCGGAATCTTCCCGGCCTGTCTATCCAATCTTGATAACCTCCATAAACTCCTGATTTTCCAGATGGATTGAACTCTGCATCTTTCACGTGAAACATTTTTATATATTCATGGTAATAGTCAATGAACTTTAAATAATCCATTTGTTGTAAAACAAAATGACTTGGGTCATAAAGTATTTTTGCACTTGAATGATTGTTAGTTGCTTTTAAAAACCTTTCAAAAGTTACTCCATCATGTAAATCTTCACCAGGATGAATTTCGTAACATATGTCAACACCATTATTTTTACAATGATTAAGAATAGGCGTCCACCTTTTGGCGAGTTCTTTAAAGCCAGCTTCTACTAAACCCTTTGGTCTTTGTGGCCATGGATACATTGTATGAAATAAAAGTGATCCTGAGAATGAAGCCATAACGTCAATTCCTAAATTTTTACTAGCCAATGTAGCTGATTTAAGCTGTTTTATAGCCCACTCAGTCCGTCCCTTCACGTTATTTTGTAATTCTTTGGGAGCAAAAGCATCGAACATGGTGTCATAAGCGTAATGAGATGCCACCAGTTGACCTTGAAGGTGAGTCGAAAGTTCACAAATTTCTAATCCAGCTTCATTTACAATTCCTTTAATTTGGTCACAATATGTTTTACTTTCTCCTGCCTTGGTTATGTCTATTAGTCTGTCATCCCAAGAAGGGATTTGTATAGCTTTATAGCCCAAATTTTTGGCCCAATCACAAATACTTTTCAAATTGTTAAATGGTTTCTCATCTCCAACAAATTGTGCTAAAAAAATAGCAGGCCCTTTTATAGTTTTCATATTATTAATTATTCAATTCAACCCAAACATTTCCATTAGAGTTTGATTCTATAGTTTTTTCAATAAAATCCATTCCCCTAACTCCATCTTCTAAAGAAGGAAATTCTGCAGGATCATAAGACTCCTTGTTAATAGCTCTAGCAACGCCTTTATAAATATTCCCCATTGAATCAAAAATACCTTCAGGATGGCCAGGAGGAAGCTTTGTTCCGTCTAAAGATAATGGATCATTGTAGGAGTGACCTGACTTTAAAACTTGAACGGGATTATCATCTGACAAATGATATAAATAATTTGGATTTTCTTGTTCCCACTTTAATCCTCCCTTTGCCCCATAAACGCTAATCCTTAAGTTATTCTCTTCGCCTGTGGCAATCTGACTTGAACGAATAACCCCTTTAGCATTATTCGAGAATCTAACAAGAATATTAGCATCTACATCCATAGGGTTATCATCATATAATGTGTTTAGATCTGCTAATACTTTATTTACTTTCATGCCAGTTACAAGCTCAACCATATTAAAGGCATGGGTTCCAATATCGCCAAGGCAACAGCTAGAGCCAGATTTTTTTGGATCTAATCTCCAAGTTGAAGATCTTTTTTCTTTTTCATGAATTATAGGGTTTAGCCAACCTTGGAAATATTGAACATCAACTTTCTGTATATTACCAAGAACTCCTTGAGAAATCATTTTAGTCATTTGCCTAACCATCGGATAACCAGTATAGGTGTAGGTTACAGCAAACACGGAATTTTTTTCTTTTTGAATTTTCTTTAATTCTAAAGCTTCTTGGTAGGACGTGGTTAATGGCTTTTCACAAATGACATTAAAATCATTTTCAAGTAATTTTTTGGCCATTGGGTAATGAAGAAAGTTTGGGGTCAATATTGAGACAACTTGCATTCTTTGGGATTCATCTAATTTAGACTCCTCGCTAATCATCGTTTCAAAATCTTCATATACTCTGGTAGTATCTATTCCTATTTGTTTTGCAAAAGCAATATTTTCCTTAAAGGTAGGATTGAACACACCACCAACAATCTCATAACGACCAAACATGCTGGAAGCTACTCTATGTAAAACTCCTATTAATGAATCTCCACCACCACCAAGAATTCCTAATCTAATTTTTTTATTCATTTTTAATTTATAATAATTATCCTGCTTGAGGGATTCTTTTTTCTTCTAATTTTTTCCCAAACGCAAATAAAATTCCAAAAAGTACGATTAGGGCTAATGGAAAATAGACCATATTACCTAATGCTGCTTTTCCTGCAACTAGTTCGGCAGCCTCTTGGGCAATCCCAGATGCTAAAGCTATTTCTTTTTCTGCATCAAGCCACGAGCCTATTACAGGCTGCCAGATTGCTGTTGAAAGCATTCCAGCTCCTCCAACAAGAGACATTCCTAAAGCACCGGTTTTTGGAAGATATTCAGAAACAAAACCAATCATTGTAGGCCAGAAATAACACACTCCAAAAGCAAATAAGATAGCTGCAAAATAAATCATATTCCCTTCAGCAATACTCATTGAATAGACCGCTGCGGAAGTTAAAATAGCAGACATTAATAAAACACCTATTGGGTTTAACTTATGAATTATAGGTCCAGCAAAATACCTTCCTAAAGCCATAATTCCAGTAACCATAGCAAGAATTAACATTGGATTAGCTCCTGAGTTACCTAATATTCTTTCAATCCATTGTTGTGGACCAAACTCAGAAATAGCCGTTAAAGTCATACAGGCCATTATAAATAAAAACAAAGGGCTAAATAAAGACTTAATGTTTACTGAAGTATCAGTCTCTATATGTTGGCTTTCAGGAAATTCTTCTTTGAAAAATAGGTATCCGTATATTAAAGTTGGAAGAATCATAATGGCTATTTGTATTTGCCAACCCATTCCGAAATCAGACATGAATTTTGACGTTAACGCACCTATAACAATTCCACCGGGAAACCATACGTGAAACTTATTTAACATGGCCGTTCTGTTTTTTGTATACATATCAGCAATTAGAGGATTACATGCAGCTTCTACAGACCCATTGGCAAACCCTATAAAGAATGAAGAGATTAATAAGGCTTCAAATCCACCGGCATAAATAGTCAATACAAGGCCAATCAAATGTGAGAAAAAAGCAATAATCATTAATTTTCTAGCCCCCAAGATATTATATAAAAGCCCTCCAATAACTGTAGCTACTGGAAAGCCTAAAAAAGCTAAGCTATTAATATAGCCCAGTTGAGTGTCGGATAATTCGAATTGAACGCCTAAGTCTGTCAATATTCCTGCTCTAATAGCAAAAGTCATCGCAGTAACGATTAGCGAAATACAGGCTGCTGTAAATAGTTTGTTTTTTGAAATAGAGTTATCCATAATTTAATTTTTGTTGTTGTTTGTTTAGATTATTCAAGATACTAATTTCTTTTAAAAAAGAAGAAAAGTATAGTCATTGTAGACCAACATCAGATTGAAGCAGATTTAGACTTAGTTAGTTGGGATTAAGATTTATGTGCTCCATCACAAAAGGGAAGATTTTTAGACTTTGTACAGCCACATAAACTAAACCTTGGTCCGTGTTTAATTTCGTTACCTTCTTCATCAGTCAATTCAACTTTTCCTTGGACCACTATTGGGCCGTTTGATTTTCTAAAAATCTTAGGAATTTGATCTTTCATTTTATTTAACAAGAAGTGACGGCGTATTTTTTAAATACTTTTTATACTCTTCTAAATGTCCCCATTTTTCTTTTCCACTTTCCTCTAAAAGCCTTACTCCACTTATATAAACTAGTAAAATATAGGTAAAAACAGGAGAAATTAGTGTTACATATTGCCATCCACTTAATGCGGAGATAGACATTACAGAAATACCAAGCCAAAGGATTATTTCACCCAAGTAGTTGGGGTGTCTAGAAAAAGACCATAGTCCAGTACTTATAAACCTGTTTTTATTTTCCGTATTTGATCTAAATTTAGATTTTTGAGTGTCTGCAATAATTTCTAAAATAAAACCACTTAAAAAAATGAATAAACCGAAATAGAATAAAAGATTTGTTTGAATTCCGTTTGGATTTGCTAATGCTGTAAGAGCACATGCTGAACATAGAGACACCCACATCCCCTGAAGAGACCAGGTCATAAAAAACCTAGAAGGGGAGGTCTTAATCTCTTTAAATCTTTTATCTTCACCAGCTTTTTTTATCCTTAAAAACAAAAAACTGCCCAATCTTAAAGCCCAAAAAACAATAACTATACTTAGAATTAAACTGCCGATGTCATAGCTTAACAAATCATCATTAGATTTATAAAAAACAAATGATACAGCAAAAATATAAGTGACACTTCCCGTTAAATCAAAAAACTTTTCGGTTCGAAATAAGTATGCTGGGACAAATAAAACCCATTGAATTACAAACACAATTAAAATAGTATCCTGAACTAGACTTAGTCCAGTTGAGTAGGCTAGTAAATAGGATAATGAAAAGGCAATTAAAGAAATAACAATGTGGAGAAGAGAATTTTTCATAGATATAATAAAGATAAAAAAACTTGCGACCTTAGTTACTATATTTATTATATGAAAAAGAGCAAACCGATATTTAAATTATTTTTTATCATTATTGGACTAGCATTAATCTTCTGGAGTTTGATTTCTCCTGACATTCCTTTATCAGAAATTAAAAAAAAATATACTAACGCAAGTTCTAAATTTGTTGCTATTCAGGGGATGAATGTTCACTACCGGGATGAGGGAGAAGGGCCTGTATATGTACTTTTACATGGAACGGCCGCTTCTTTACATACTTGGGATAAATGGACTAAGGAACTCTCTAAAAATTATCGTGTGATTCGTTTAGATCTGCCAGCATATGGTCTAACCGGACCTCATCCTCAAAAGAAATACCAATTAGATGATTATCGAATTTTTTTAGAGGAATTTTTCAATAAACTAGAGATTAATGAATTAATGATAGCGGGGAATTCATTAGGGGGTGCAATAGGCTGGTATTACAGTTCATTTCATCAAGATCAGGTTTCTCAGCTTCACTTATTAAATCCCGGAGGGTTTTCGACTAAAAATAAGCCACTTGTTATTAAACTAGCAAAAATTCCAGTGTTAAATAAAATACTAAGATATGTGACTCCCAGAAGTTTTATTAAAATGAATTTAAAAGAAGTGTATTATGATGAATCTAAGCTATCTAATAAGAAAATCGAAACATATAGAGATTTGATTTTAAGAGAAAACAACAGACAGTCATTTATTGATAGGGCGTATATTAAAGCAATAGATCATACCAATAGGCTAAAGTTAATCTATACTCCAACTTTAATTTTGTGGGGAAAACAGGACGCTTGGATTCCTGTTTATAACGCAAAGTTATTTGATGAGTTATTGCCAAATAGTGAAATTGTAATAATGGACAAAACTGGACATATTCCAATGGAAGAAAGTCCAATTAAAAGTTTAGAAATAGTTAAAAAATTTATAAATAAGAACAAATAAAATATATTCTCTAATAATCAAATTTTAACTCACCAACAAGAGAACTGCCATTACAATCATAACGGCATTTTCAATAAAAGTTGCTTCAGTCATTGGAAGCTTCAAAGCAGTACCTAAACAAGCACAACGAATAGATTTTTTGTCTAATAATGATTTTGTAACTCCTATAGTTGTAACCCCTAAAATAATTAAAGTAATAACTAAAGCTATTTTAACGCCAAAATGCATTAAAAACATTAGGCCTAAAACAACTTCTATAAAAGGGTATATCCATCCATAAATTGGAATTCGACTAGCTAAAGGGTCATACATTTTGAATGACTCTGAGAACCCTTTTAGGTCTAATAACTTAAAAAAACTAAATACAATATAGAATAAACCCATAAAATCTAACATGATTTCGTTACTATCCCATTTTTGATAATTCAATAAAATACTTGCTGTAGTAATATAAAACAAAATAAGTATCAGCGGCTTGAGTTGCTGTAGCTTACTTTTTTCATCTTCAGAGTTTGATAAAGCCTTAGAAACAAAATTATTTGATGTTAACGAAACCTTGTACTTTGAAGGCAATGCATTTTGAAGTTCACTGGCTTCAATAGGATTCCCCATAGTGATGACAACTTCTTTGTTTTCAAGAGTTATTTCAACTTCGGAAATTTCTTTTAAACCAAGAAGGTGTTTTTCAACAGAAGCCTTACAACCACCACAAGTCATTCCGTCAATTATATATGTTTGCATCATAATTAATCAGAATATAAACTAAACATCAAGAAAAACCAAAAAATCAAAGTCAATTATTGATTTAGGATTACTAAATTGCAACTATTTTAAATTACATCACAATAATGAAAACCCTTCTTTACTCTTTTATATTTTTATTTGTATTAAACATTAGCGCTCAGTCTTCAACAGTCAAAGTATTAGACTCTCTGACCTTGTCTTCAATACCATTTGCTACGGTTTATTTCTCGAATAATAAAGGAATAATTACTGATAGAGATGGTCGTTTTGAATTAATAAATGAGCAATATGACAGTAACGATTCGTTGTTTATTTCATCTATGGGTTATAAAAAAATGTCTTTGAAAATAAGCAGCTTTAAAGACAGCATAGTTTATATGATCCCTGAAATGATAACACTAGAGAACGTAGTTGTTACAAACAGGAATTTAAGTTCAAATGAAATAATAGAAAAAGTAAAAGCAGGGATAGAACAAAACTATCAAAGAGAAATAAGTGAAAAAAAAATATTCTACAGAAATGAGGAAAACAGTAAAATAGATAAGATTAAGCTTAACAAACTTAAATCATCTATTGCTCAGGTTAATTCTTCTACTCTAGATAGCTTGTTAATTAGAATTCCTAAAGAAAATAAAGGCGCAACAGAAACTTTATGTTATTACTATGGAAACTTAGAGGAAGGAAATCAGAAAATTAACTTAATCAAATCTAGACAAACATATAAAAATGATGATGAAATTCTAAATTCAATAAACTCTAGATTAAAAAAAGCTTTACAAGAAAATCTTAAATCAAACTCATATTTTAAAATCAGGTCTGGTTTACTGCCTTTTTCCGGAGATTTAACCATAAATGATTTTTGGGATGTAGAAGACAGCACTAGCCAAGAGGCAATTAAAAAAGCTGAAGAATTAGAATTAAAAAGAAAACAAGGATTTGCCTCTTATCAGAAAAGAAGAATAACCAATATATATTCTAATCTTTTTTATAATGAAGAAACAAAATTAGATTTTATTTTAAATTCTAATAGATATAAATTTAGTGATCCAGAATTGACCTACTTAGGTAATCAATTAGTTTATGTGATTTCTTGCTTTCCTAAAGGTTCGAAAGATTTTAAGGGTGTTTTATATGTGAACTCTGATGATTTTGCAGTTATGAGAATTGATTTTCAAAATGTAAAATCATTATTCAAATTCAGATTGCTGGGAGTTTCCAGGAATATCTACTTAGAAGAGGGTCGAATGGTATTTTCTAAATTAAATAATAAAAAATATTCTCTGAGCTATTTTCAACTTAGTCTTGGGAGAAAGACTGGGATTGACAGACCAATTAAGGTTATTGAAAAAAACAAATACGTAAAAGGAAGAAGAAAACAAAATCAAATTTCTTTTAAGTTAGATTTAATGATTAATTCAATAAACAAACAAGAACTGCAAATTTTTCAGTCAAAAACTATGGACATCAAAGATTTTGAAAACATAAAAGAAAACAACAATGTGTTGCCGGAATATTTGGATGAGTTTACCACCAACTTTTGGGAAGAGTTTTAATTAAAAGTGCTTTAGCAGATGATGTTATCAAATAAAATATTTAGTTTTTTTAAGAAACTTAAATTCAATAATCAAAGAGACTGGTTTATAGATAATAAACCAGCTTTTAAATTATATGAAGCACAAGTTAAAGCGTTTGGAGAAGAATTAAAAAATAGATTAAATAAGTTTGATAGCATAGATCGTTTTAAAGTATTTCGTATTTATAGAGACGTTAGATTTTCAAAAGATAAAACGCCTTTTAAAACCTATTTTGGAATGACATGGCATCGTTCCAAGCCACAATATCGTGGAGGATACTACCTTAACATTTCTCCAGACAATAATTTTTTAGCTTGTGGTTTTTGGGATCCTAGTCCAAAAGATCTTAAAAGAATACGTCAAGAGTTCATGTATGATGCTCAAGAGTTTAAAACGATAATAAGTGCCTCAGAATTTAACTCTGTTTGGGGAAGTTTAAAAGGAAATGAACTAAAAATAGCTCCAAGAGGTGTTGATAAAAACCATTCGGAAATTGATTTAATTCGTAAAAAGCAATACATATTTTCAATTCCATATTCCAATAAAGAAGTATGCGAAGAAAGCTTTATTGATAAAGTGGAAGATGCACTAAAAAAAGTTCGGCCATTTGTAGATTATATGTCGGAAGTATTAACAACTGACGAAAACGGACAATCTTTGTTGTAGTTAGCTATTCTACAGTAACGGAATGGTCTAACAGTAAGGGTTTTTTCTTTGATTTTACTGAGGATAAACAATACAATTCACTCATTTGTAAATTCACTGTTTCATTCAAATCCTCTACCCTGACAAAAACCTCACATTACTCAGGATACCAAGAGAAACTATATGATGAAGTTAAAAGACTCAAAGAAGTTGAAGGGTTGGGTTATAGAAGAATTAGTTATGTACTCTATGAAAAGGGATATCGAAGTGTTAGAAAGAATTCAATTCTTACAAACAATTACATCTACTCTATTTATCACAAAGGGAAAGTTAGAGAAAAGAGAATAAATAGGGATTTCAAAACTGTTGTAAAAGATATAATGATTTATGAATCTTTGTAACAAAAGGATAATTAAAGAATAAGTGTCAAAAATACTTGTCATTAAGTCAAAAATACTTTACATTTGGAGAAATTTAAAATATATCACTTATGAATTATTTATTGAAAAAAATTATACACACAATTTTATTTTCTCTTATTACTACCTTAAGTATTAATGCACAGTCTGAAAACAGTTCTATTTATGAATTACAAAGATTAAATCATGAACTCCTAGAGGAGATTGGATTTGATAATTCTCAAATCTCTGTTACCATAAGTCTTTTAAGGTTAAATGTGACAACAGCAAATTATCTTTCTAAAAAAGGAGTTTTTCCTAATAAAGAAATTTTGGATAATAAATTTATAACTAGTTTTTTAGAACTATTTTCAGAAAAAGATTATACTAAATTCAAAACTATTCAGGATAAATTAAAATTATAAAATATGAATTATTTATTTAATTATAAGTATAAGAAAATTAGTGGTTGGATATTTTATCTATTAATTCCTGTAGGGTTGTTTTTGTGGTTAACGGAAAGAATACAAGACATCTTTGTTGTCAACGTTTTTTCAATTTTCTCATACGAATGGATTGGATCAGAAAGACTAGGGTTTGGGTGGATAGAAAATGGTTTAGGTGATGAAGTTTTTACTTTATTAATTATTGTTTCAGGGATCGTAAACTCTTTTAGTAGTGAAAAAATAGAAGACGAATTAATTTCAAGAATTAGATTAGAAAGTTTGTCCTTATCTCTTTTTATTAGTTTTGGGTTAATAATTATATCCACTTTTTTAGTCTATAACCTTAACTATATGTATGTGTTAGTTTCTAACTTATTTTTAATAATTCTCTTATTTAATTTAATATTTAAATTCAGACTTTATGAACACTATAACTCATGA
>Ga0209482_1001231_pt1 | contig 18226 bp, 19 predicted proteins | sample CoawatmetaG10DNA_FD_187512 | JGI IMG/M metagenome (GOLD analysis project Ga0209482, IMG submission 187512) | Marine microbial communities from the West Antarctic Peninsula - Coastal water metaG104-DNA (SPAdes) (version 2) | ecosystem: Environmental > Aquatic > Marine > Coastal ...
TGAATCAAATTAAGTCTTTTGGAAGGGACTCATTTGTTCTTTATGATATTAAATACTTGTTAAAAGCTGAAGATTCTGATGGGAGGCTTTAAAAAATGGTTTATGAAGAGTTAAAGAAATATTTATTAAATTATTCTCCTAGATATAAAATTTCTGATGGTTTGGCTGAAGTTATTGCATCGTACATAAGTAGCTATGATTAAAATAAGAAAATGCCTATTTCCAGTTGCCGGCTATGGTACTAGATTTTTACCATTTACCAAGACTATACCTAAAGAGATGTTGCCTATTTTAACTAAACCACTCATACAGTTCGCCGTTGAAGAGGCTATGAGTGCAAGTATTACCTTAATGGCAATGGTCACTAGCAAGCATAAAAAAGCCATTGAGAATTACTTCAAATCTCATGAAGATATTGAGGGCATTATTAAAGGTACAGCTAAAGAGTCATTACTTGATGAAGTTAAATATGCATCAGAGCAGTGTGACTTTCATTATATTGATCAAAAAGAAATGCTAGGGCTTGGTCATGCTATTTATAGCGGCAAGCCTCTAATTGGTAATGAACCGTTTGCTGTTATCCTTCCGGATGATCTGTGCACAAGTTATGGTGATTCAGTACTTAAACAGATGACTGAACTCTTTAATCAGCACCCTGATTGTTGTATTGTCGCTATTGAAGAGGTGCCGATGACTGAGGTTGATAATTATGGCATTATTGATGGTGAGCTTTTAGAGGGCTCTAAAGATGCTTATAGGGTTAGAAGTATGGTTGAAAAACCAAGTCCAAGTAATGCACAATCGAACCTCGCTATTGTAGGTAGGTACATTCTTACTCCAGAAATTTTTGACGTATTAGAACATACCAGCCCAGATAAAAATGGGGAAATTCAGATCACGGATTCTTTGATGACATTGGCTAAACGTGGTAAAGTAATTGCCTATAAGTTTGAAGGCACAAGATTTGACTGTGGAAAAGTCAAGGGTTTTGTCGAGGCTACCATTGAGTTTGCTAGGCTGCAGGGCATTTTGTAGTATAGAATGTGGAGGGTTTATTTTGTATCGAACTACAGGATATATTTGTCTCTTGAAGTGCGTCAGTAATTCTTATCTTGCCAATGTTTTTTAAGGAAAATAGTATATGAAAATAGCAATAGCTGGTACCGGCTACGTTGGTCTTTCTAATGCCTTGCTTTTGGCTCAGAACCATGAGGTTGTTGCTCTCGATTTAATCCCTGAGAAGATTGAACAGCTTCAAAATAAAATCTCCCCTATAGTTGATAATGAGATAGAAGATTTTCTAGCTAATAAAGATCTTAACTTTAAAGCAACCCTTGATAAAGAACTAGCCTATAAAAATGCAGATTTTGTCATAATTGCTACACCAACAGATTACGATACTGAGTCAAACTACTTTAATACTTCTTCTGTTGAGGCAGTGATTCAAGATGTGAATAATATCAATCCTGAGGCGGTTATGATTATCAAATCTACTGTTCCAGTTGGTTACACTCAAAGTATTAAAGAGAAGTTTAATATTAATAATATTATTTTCTCACCAGAGTTCTTAAGAGAGGGTCTAGGTCTTTACGATAATTTATATCCTTCACGTATTATTGTTGGTGAGAAGTCTGATAGGGCGCAGTTGTTTGCTAGCCTTATGCAAGAAGGAGCTATAAAAGAAGATATTGATGTTTTGTTCACAGGCTCTACTGAGGCAGAAGCAGTAAAACTATTCAGTAATACTTACCTCGCTATGAGGGTTTCATTTTTTAATGAACTAGATTCATATGCTGAAGCACACGGGCTTGATTCAAAACAAATTATTAAAGGTGTTGGTCTTGATCCAAGAATTGGATCACACTATAATAATCCTAGCTTTGGTTATGGTGGATATTGCCTGCCAAAAGATACTAAACAACTAAGAGCTAATTATCAAGATGTACCAAATATCCTTATTGGCGCTATTGTTGATGCCAATTCAACAAGAAAGGACTTCATTGCAGATTCTATTATTAACAAAAATCCTAAAGTAGTTGGTATACACCGCCTTATTATGAAGAGCGGTAGTGATAACTTTAGAGCATCATCTATTCAAGGTATCATGAAACGCATTAAAGCGAAAGGTATAGAAGTAGTGATTTATGAGCCTTCATTTGAAGAAGGCGAGTTTTTTAACTCTAAAGTAATTAAAAACCTTGAAGAGTTCAAGAGAGTTAGCGATGTGATTGTCGCTAATAGAATGGTAAATGAACTAATCAATGTGAAGAATAAAGTCTATACGCGTGATTTATTTAACTCCGATTAATTAAATAAGGATTTAAATGAAAGTATTAGTAACAGGATCAGCAGGATTTATCGGCTCAGCACTCTCAATCAGATTTTTAGATAGAAGCCATACTTTTGCAGGTATAGATAGTCATAATGATTATTATGACTTGCTGATCATCCAAGCTATATAGTTAGATTAGGTGCTCTTGATTTGTTTGCTTTTGATTGAAATGGTTAATTTATCCTTATGATTAAAGAATATTTTCAATTTTTTTTTATTTGCTTGATGATGACAAGAAAAAGATTCCAGTACTAACCATACTTTTTATACTTTTATCTCTGTTTGATGTATTTGGTATTAGTGTAGTGGCTTCTTATATTTCTTTTATATCTAACGATGTGGCACAAAATAATCTTATGATAAAAATATATTAGTAATGGATGAATCTACTAGCTCTTTAGATGTTGAAACGGAAAAAGAGATTATTGAAGAGATTAAAAACTTACGTGGTACAAAGACCTTGATTGTTATCGCACATCGCATGTCTACAGTTCAACATTGTAATCGAATTTATCACATAGAAAACGGGAGGGTTTTAAGAAGTGGAAAATTTGAAGAAATAGTATCTTAAACTTATAGATAAATAAAGTAACATCCTATTTAATATTTGTTTTTAAAAAAAATAATGCTAGAAGATTCAAAAATACTAATTACAGGCGGAACAGGGTCATTTGGCCATACATTTATCCCTATGACTTTGGAAAAATATAATCCAAAAAAAATAGTCATCTTTTCTCGGGATGAAATGAAACAATGGGAAATGAAAAAATTATTCGAAGGCGACAAAAGAGTTAAATTTTTAATTGGTGATGTGCGCGATAAAGACAGGCTTTATCGTGCACTTGATGGCATTGACTATGTTGTGCATGCTGCAGCAACCAAGATTGTTCCCACCGCTGAATATGATCCATTTGAATGTGTAAAGACCAATGTAATAGGTGCAATGAACCTAATTGATGCCTGTATTGACAAAGGTGTTAAGCGTATTATTGCGCTTTCTACTGATAAGGCGAGCGCCCCTTCTAATTTATATGGTGCCACCAAGCTAACTTCAGACAAACTATTTGTTTCTGGCAACTCTTACAGTGGCTCTTACCCAACAAGGTTTTCAGTGGTCCGTTATGGCAATGTAATGGGCTCTCGTGGTTCTGTTATTCCTTTCTTTATGTCAATTGCAGACAAGGGTGTATTTCCCATTACAGACAACCGCATGACTAGATTTATGATTTCTCTAGAAGAAGGCGTCAAATTAGTCTGGCATGCTTTTGAGGATATGGTGGGTGGTGAAGTTTATGTGAAGAAAATCCCTTCTATGAAAGTAACAGATATGGCATTTGCAGTTGATGAGAATGTAAAGCAAGAAGAAGTTGGCATCCGACCTGGTGAGAAGCTCCATGAACAAATGATTGGGACAGAAGATGCGCTTTTTACGTATGAATATTCAGATCATTATAAAATCTTACCATCTATTCATGATTGGGCTAAAGATCCAGAAAGAATTGGCGGTGGTAAAAAAGTTGATGAAGGCTTTACTTATGCTTCAAATACCAATACAGAATGGATGGAAATTTCTGAACTTAAAGATTGGATTGAGCAAAATCGCAACAAGATAGGAAATATTTAAGAGTGATACCTTATGGAAAGCAAGATATTAATCAAGCTGACATTGATTCAGTTATTAATGTATTGCAATCTGATTTCCTAGCTCAAGGCCCGCAAGTTCCTTTGTTTGAAAAAATAGTTTCGGATTATTGTAATGCAGAGTATGGGGTTGCAGTTAATAGCGCTACATCAGCGTTACACGTTGCTTGTTTGGCATTAGGGCTTGGAAAGGGCGACTTTCTCTGGACTTCCCCGAATACTTTTGTCGCTTCCGCAAATTGTGGCTTATATTGTGGCGCCAAAGTAGATTTTGTTGATATTGACCCGAAAACCTATAATATGTCTGCAAGCCTCCTTGAGCAAAAGCTTATTAGGGCAAAACTAGATAATAAACTTCCAAAGATTGTAATTCCTGTGCATTTTGCTGGGCAGTCTTGTAATATGAAAAAAATTCATAACCTTAGTAAGGAATATGGGTTTAAGATTATTGAGGATGCTTCCCACGCGATTGGAGGAAAGTATTTTGGATTGCCTATTGGAAGTTGTGAATATTCAGATATTACGGTTTTTAGTTTTCATCCGGTTAAAATTATCACCACTGCGGAGGGCGGATTAGCAACTACAAACTCTAACAATCTAGCTACAAAAATGCAACTTTATCGAAGTCATGGCGTTACACGAGATAAAGATTTGATGACAGGTCATATAGACGGGATTTGGAACTATCAACAAGTTAAGCTAGGGTTTAACTATCGCATGAATGAAATACAAGCTGCGTTGGGAATTAGTCAAATGCAAAGACTTGATGAATTTGTTTCTAAGCGTCACATTCTTCAAGAAAAATATGATTTGCAATTAAGAAAACTGCCAATAATAAGGCCTTATCAAGATAAACATAGTTTTTCTGCATTGCACTTATATCCAATTCTAATAGATTTAAGTATAGTTAGTAAAAATCGCGAACAAATTTTCAACGAGCTTAGAGAGAATGATATTGGTGTTAATGTGCACTATATTCCAATTCATACCCAGCCATATTATCTTCAGTTTGGATTTAGAGAGGGCAATTTTCCTAATTCAGAATCTTACTATAGCAGGGCAATAAGTCTCCCACTCTTCCACGCTATGACAGTTGAGCAACAAGATGAGGTGTGTGATGTGTTAAAGCAGGTACTAAAATGAATATATGTGTGATACCAGCAAGAGGCGGAAGTAAGCGTATTCCAAGAAAAAATATTAAAGAGTTCAATGGTAAGCCGATTATTGCATACTCTATTGAGGCTGCTCTTAAGAGTAATTGCTTTGATCAAGTAATTGTTTCTACTGATAATAATGAAATTGCTGAAGTTGCAAAAAAATATGATGCTCACGTTCCATTTGTTAGGCCTGATGAGTTGTCTAATGATTATGTTGGCACCACTCCAGTTATAAAACATGCTATTGAGTGGATGGAGGATAATAACAATTCAATTGAGAATGTTTGTTGTCTATATGCAACTGCACCATTCATCCAGTCAAAAATAATATCTAAAGCTTATCAAAAATTAAAAGACAAGAGAGCTAATTATTGTTTTAGTGTAACAAGTTTTGAGTTTCCAATTCAAAGAGCAATCAAAATTAGTAATAAAGACTGTGTAGAGATGTTTTATCCGAAATTCTTTAATACTCGATCTCAAGATTTGGAAGAAGCATACCATGATGCTGGGCAGTTTTATTGGGGTAAAGCACGCGCTTTTGAAGATGAGTTGCCACTTTTTTCAGAAGGTTCTATTCCATATATACTAGAAAGTTTTTTAGTTCAAGATATTGATACTGAAGAGAACTGGAAAAGAGCTGAGATAATGTATCAAGTTTTGAAAATAAAAAATCTAATTTAAATATATTGAATGAAAAAACTAAAATTTAAACTAGCTTTATGAATGTTGCTTTTAGAGTGGATTCATCCTCAAAAATTGGTCTTGGCCACTTAATTCGTTGCCTTGTTTTGGCAGAACAATATAAATATGACAAAGTTATCTTTATAGTTCAAGTGCTGCCTGGCAATGCTAATCAAATGATTATCAATAATGGATACAAATTAATAGCATTAAATGATAATTCTGTTAATGAGTTATGTGAAAAGATTAAGTTATTACAAATCGATAATATAATTTTTGATCACTATGGAATTGATTATAAATTTGAGAAGTTAGTGAAGGAAAAAACAGGAGTTCAAATACTTAGCCTGGACGATACTTATGAAAAGCATTATTGCGATATATTGATAAATCACAATATATATGCCAACAAAGAAAATTATAAGAATTTAGTGCCTGAATTTTGTGAGATTAGATGTGGAAAAAAATTCATACTCATTCGTGATGAATTTAAAAACATACAAATTAAAATGCACTCAAATAATAAAAAAATCCCCATCATTTTTGTATGTTTAGGAGGTTCTGACGAGCATAATATAGGTTTATCAGTTCTTGAAATATTGGCTGAAGTTAATAATATGATTATTAATTTTGCTACGACTAGCTCTAATAATCATATTGGTAAACTTCAAGCTTTTGCTAAAAAAAATCCACACATTAATATTCATGTTGATTCACATATTGCTGAACTAATGAATAATAGTAATCTTGCTATAGTAACTCCAAGCAATATTCTTAATGAGGTAATGTTTATGCAATTACCCTTTATTGCTATAAAAACGTCTGAAAATCAAGAAATAATGTATCAATATTTACTTAAAAATAATTACCCTGCCCTTAAAAAGAAAGAATTAAGTAAACTTTTAAAGGAGGTTTTGAAGTATGTCTGAAAAATGGATAAAAAATGAATATGGTTTTATTGAATTATTAGATAAACCAACACAGAAAGAGTTAGATTTATATTATTCCAATAAATATTACCAAGAGGGTCTGAGTAGCACATATGGCTTAAAGTATGATAACCAAGAATCTCAATATATTTTCAATAAAATTCATCAAAAAAACCTTTTAATTGAAGAAATATCCTTAATTAAACAAGGTAATTTTCTTGATGTTGGTGCTGGAGAGGGCTTTGCTCTTAAGTATTTTTTTGACCTTGGGTGGAAAGTCACCGGCTTAGATTATTCTTCGTTTGGTGTTAAGTTACACAATCCTAAACTGGAGCAGTTTCTAATTAAAGGAGATATTTTTAATAATCTCTCAAAAATAATTAAAAATAAAGAAAAATTCCAATTAATTTGGTTAGATAACGTTTTAGAACATGTTCTTGATCCATATCTCTTAATGGTTAATCTTCATAAAATTTTAGATAAAAATGGAGTGTTAGTGGTTGAAGTTCCAAATGATTTTTCAGTTATTCAGAAGTATCTTTTATCTAAGAGCTATATAGACAATGAATTTTGGATTTGTACGCCAGATCACATTTCATACTTCTGCAGAGAGGGGCTAACTAACTTAGCTGATGCATCTGGATGGTACGCAAATAATTTTTTATCTGATTTTCCTATTGACTTAGATTTATTTAGTAAAAATTCTAACTACATTGAAACTCCTAATTTAGGCAGGCAAAGTCACCTAAAAAGGGTAGAAATTGAAAACTTATTGCATTCAATTTCACCTAAAAAAACAAATGTGCTATATCAGGCTTTATCTGAATTAGATATTGGAAGGAATATTACTGGTTTTTTTACTAAAATAAACTAACAACAATTTTTTTTTAATAAATATATGAATATACTTGCTTTAAGTGTCTCTTCAAAAGTCCAATTAATAAATTCTTTAAAGGATGCTTGCAAAATGTCATCTAGAAAGTTGTTTTGTGCTGATGCGTCTGAGGATTCACCTGCATTGTATTTCGGGGATGATTTTGTGATAGTCCCAAAAATTAATAGTAACCAGTTATTGGACTTCTTAATAAATTATTGTAGTTCTAATGATATTACTTTTATTATTCCAACGAGTGATCATGATTTAGTTTTTCTAGTAACTGTAAGAGAAAAACTACTAATGCATGGTATTAAAGTATTAATGAGTGACTCATTAACTATTAATAATTGTATTTCAAAATTTAAATTTAATGAAATTTGTCATAACAATATTCTAATGCCTACTATTTATTCATTTCTTGAAGATATTAAATATCCCTGTGTTGCTAAGTTGAATATTAGTCAGGCATCAAAAGGTGTTTTTATTCTTGAGAATAGGCAAGATTTGAATAAATTATTAGAAAAGTATGATTTTTCAGAGATAATTTTTCAAGATTTTATAGACTCACAAGAATATACAATTGATTCATTTTATGGAAATAATGGTGAGTTAATTTGCGCAATACCAAGAGAAAGGTTAAAGGTAGTAAATGGAGAATCAGTTATTTCTAAAACTGTTTATATTCCAGCTTTAATAGATCTTGCAGCCCACTTATCTTCACTCTTTAATTTTCTTGGCCATGTAACTATTCAGGCATTTTATGATGGCTCAAAGATTCATTTAATTGAGGTTAATCCTAGATTTGGTGGGGCTTCAAATTTGAGTTTTAATGCAGGCTTAAAATCTCCAGAATGGACTCTACATCTCATTAATAAAGATAACAAGCTTATAACTGTTGATGATATTAAATATAACCTTAAGATGTTAAGATATTCAAAGGATTTTTTTAATGAGGTGTAAAGCGGTAATATTTGACATGGACGATACACTTTTTTTAGAAGAAGATTATGTTTTAAGTGGATTTAAGGAAGTCTCTTTTTTTCTGAACTCAAAATTCGGTATTGACGCGAAAGATTCTTATCAGTTTCTTAAAAATAGATTTATAAAATATGGTAGAAAAAACATTTTTAACCTCTTACTAAATAGAAATATTAAAACCTTAAAGGATAACAATATCGATGCTTTAATAGTCAATTTAGTTGAGTTGTATAGAGAGCATAAGCCTGATATTAAGTTAAATTCATCGGTTGTTAGTATTTTAAAAAATATTCATCATAAAAAAATAAAAATAGTGGTTGCTACTGATGGCCTTCCATCCATGCAGGAAAATAAATTTTATGCATTGGGACTCGATAAACTAGTTGATAGTGTTGTTTATTGTTGGAATCATAATGCTGCTAAGCCATCAAAGAAATGTTTCCAAATTGCATTAGAAGCAGCAGGGGTTGGTATAGAAAACTGCATTATTGTTGGGGATCATCCTATGAATGATATTATTCCAGCAAGAACTCTAGGAATTAAGGCTTACAGGATAACTACTGGTCGATTTACTAGTTTAGATAATGATAGTAGGTTCCCACCAAATAAAACATTCCCAACTTTGGACGATTTTTTTCAGGAGATTATTAAAAATGAAAATTAATGGTAGAAATATATCTATTTCCGATTCACCGTATATCATTGCTGAAATGTCGGCAAATCATAATGGGAATATTGATACTGCCTATAAAATTATTGATATGGCAAAGGCTTGTGGGGCAGATGCTGTAAAAATGCAAACATATACCCCTGATACTATTACTATGGATATAAAAAGTCCTGAATTCAAAATTGATGGAGGGCTGTGGGATGGTCGATATCTATATGATTTATATGGAGAGGCCTATACTCCATGGAGTTGGCACAAGCCATTATTTGAATATTCGAAAAAAATAGGAATTACTATTTTTAGCTCGCCATTTGATAATACTGCCGTAGATTTGCTAGAAGACTTGGGCGTACCTGCATATAAAATTGCAAGTTGCGAAGCTATAGATCTGCCTTTAATTAAATATGTTGCCCAAACGGGTAAGCCTATGATTATTTCAACAGGAATGGCAGATGTGCAAGAAATTCAAGAGGCGGTTGAAGCGGCACGAGAAGGTGGATGTAAAGAATTAGCTATACTACATTGTGTGAGCGGATACCCAGCACCAGCAGAGGACTATAATTTGAGAACGCTTGTTGATATGCGGCAAAAATTTGGATTAGTTACTGGCTTATCTGACCATACAATTGGTAATATAACAGCAATTGCCAGTGTCGCATTAGGTGCATCAATTATTGAAAAACACGTAACTTTAGATCGTAATGGTGGTGGCCCTGACGACTCTTTCTCGCTAGAGGCAAAGGAATTGGAAGAATTGTGTTTAAACTCTAAAACTGCATGGGAGTCTCTTGGAAAGATTGACTATGGTGTAAAATCTAGTGAGTATAATAATATTAAATTTAGACGTTCGTTGTATTGTATAAAAGATATTAAGAAAGGTGAAGTGATTACTAAAGATCACATTAAAAGTATTAGGCCAGGATTTGGCTTGGCACCCAAGTTTTTAGATAAAGTTTTATCATCAAGAGCAACATGTGATATTGTTCGTGGTACACCCATTGTATTGAAGTTTATTTCATAAAAATTTCAGGACTTGATAAGCTAGTTTTGGAAAAAATTAAACTCCATTCTTTAAAATCTATGAAACTAATTAAGCCAGTGTTTCAAATTTCGCCATTAAACAATAAACTATATTGAGCTTTAAAAACTTAATTAGAATATACTTTTATCAATTTTCCCGTAATTAAACAATGATTAAATTCAATGACTGATAATCAAGCACCCACTATTTGGTTCACAGGTTTATCTGCATCAGGTAAGACTACGCTTAGTGAGAGGTTATATAATGATTTGCAGAAACTAGGAGTAACTAATGTAGAGTTGCTTGATGGTGAATCAGTGCGTGATATGCTTAAAAATCACAGTTTTAATAAATCTAGTCGAGAGAAAATTGGAATTCAAAAAGCTAGAATTGCTTTAGAGCTAAATAAACAAGGGAAAATTGTTTTAGTATCAGGCATAGCACATAAGAGGATATGGCGCGAAGATATTCGTAAAATGATAGATAATTATTTCGAAGTGTATTTAGATTGTGATGTGAAAAAATGTTCAAAAAGAGACTATAAAGGTAATTATGATAAAGCATTTTCTGGAAAGTTAAAAAATTTTATAGGGGTAAGCGAGCCATATGAGGAGTCAGATGAATATGATTTAGTTTTACATACTGGTCATGATTCTATTGAGGATTGCTCTAGACTATTACTTGAAAAGATTAAACAAATTATAAATATTTAGTATTTAATATGTGTGGAATAGCTGGATTAATAAACTTTAATACTGAGAATTTGGATTGCACGCCAATAAAAAGCATGACAGATTCAATAATTCACAGGGGTCCTGATGACGAAGGTTATTTTAATGACAAGCATGTCGCATTTGGATTTAGAAGACTTTCAATTATCGATCTGTCTATGCTTGGACATCAGCCAATGGAAACAGTTAGCAGAAGTCATGTTATTGTTTTTAATGGTGAGATATATAACTTTAAAGAGATTCGTGAAATTTTGTCTAATAAGGGGTATTTATTTAAAACAAATTGTGACACAGAGGTTATCTTATATGCATTTCAACATTGGGGCATTGATTGCATTGAAAAGTTTAATGGTATGTTTGCATTTGCTATATATGATAAGCAAAAAAAGACGGTCTTTTTAGCAAGAGATAGGCTAGGTATTAAACCGCTATATTATTCATTAATAGATGGTATCTTAGTATTTGGATCGGAGATGAAAGTCATTTTACAGCATCCTAAATTTGTTAGGTCAGCTAACTTAGAGGCGATTAGTTCTTATCTGACTTTTCGTTACCCTCAGGGTGACACAACAGTATTTGAAGGTATAAAGTGCTTGTCTCCAGGACATACATTGAAGATTAATTCTTCTGGAATGAGTATCAATAAATACTGGGAAATTCCATTTATTGATAATAAAGAAGATTTAGGAGAGCAATTTTATTTGGATAAAACAGAAGAGTTATTAGCTCAAGCAGTAAAGCGACGTTTGATTAGCGATGTTCCATTAGGCGCTTTGTTGTCAGGCGGATTAGATTCATCATTAATTGTAGCAAATATGTGTAAACAAAAATTACCTGAGAGTATTAAAACCTACTCTATAGGTTTTGGTATCGAAGGTTATGATGAATCTCATTATGCACAGATGGTTGCAGACTATTGTGGAGTTAATCATTTATCATTGACGCTTGGTCAAGAGGATTACATGGAGCAATTGAAGAAGACAATTATTCAAAAAGATGCGCCTTTATCAATACCTCATGAAATAGCCCTGATGAATGTATGTTCTAAGTTAAAAGAGCATACCACTGTTGTTATATCAGGTGAAGGTGCTGATGAGTTATTCGCTGGCTATGGAAGAGTGCAAAGATCACCTATGGATTTTAAGAAAATTTATTATGTCAAAAAAATATTTCCGCGTATTTTTCACAAGCTATTATTAAAAATAATGGGTGCAGGTAAGAATATAGATAGTTGGTTAGCAATTAATAGCCATATGGACCATTTTTTTTCTGTTTATAATTGGATCCCATTTGAAGAGAAATGGAATATTTTTACAGATTCTACTATGCAAGCTATTAATAATGATAAGTCAAATATTGATTTTTGGCAGCGTGATTTTGATAAAGTTTCTGAAGGAAATGAATATGATAAGATTTTGTACTTATTTGAGAAAAATCACTTAAGTTGTTTACTAGATCGTTTGGACTCTATGTCAATGGCAGCAAGTGTAGAAGCAAGAGTTCCATTTGTAGATCATGAATTGGTAGAGTTTGCGTCAACAATACCGATTAAATATAAATTAAAATGGAAATCTCCATTACATCAAGCTAGATCCATTTTTATAAACAGTTTTAAAGCTTCCGAATATTTAGATCATTCTAAATACATTTTGAGAAAGTTAGGTTTTAAAGTACTCCCAAAAGAAATAGTTTCACGGAAAAAGAAGGGCTTCCCTGTTCCACTTGATAATTGGGCAGATAATGGCATGATTGAGCATGCTAAGGCAATTCTTTTAGATGATAAGACTAAAAATAGAGGGATATTCCGCCACTCAGAACTGAAAAAAATATTGAATAATAATCAAAAACTAGATTATGACTTTTGGGGTAAAAAAGTATGGATGTTGATGAATGTTGAGTTATGGTTTAGGGAGTTTATAGATTAATGGTTAATGCCGAAGAATTTTTATCTGAGTTTTTAAAGCTAGAATTAAACCACTTTACTGGAGTGCCTGATAGTACACTTAAAGAATGGATGATATTGTTAGATAATAATCAAAGTGTTTTTGAAAATCGTATTGCTGCAAACGAAGGTGCTGCAATTGCGCATGCGGCAGGATATCATTTGGCAACTAAGAGGGTAAGTGTTGTTTATTTGCAGAACTCAGGTCTAGGGAATTGCGTTAGTCCTTTGACTTCATTGACTGATCCAGAGGTTTATAGTATTCCGTTGATCATGGTGATAGGTTGGAGAGGTAAGTCAGGCCTCAAGGATGAGCCGCAACACAAAAAAATGGGGGCAATCACGGTTGAAATTTTAGATACACTTGATATTCCTTATTCTATATTAAATGATGATACTTATAAAGAACAGATTGAAAGTGCTAAGATAGAGGCAGAGAAAAATCTAAAACCTTATGCGCTGATAGTTGAGCCAGGTTTTTTTCATAGTATAGCATCAGAAAAAATAAATTCAAACCAAGTTGGTATAAATCGTGAGATTGCAATAAAATGCATTGTAAATTCAATTGATGGAGATGATTTAATTGTTTCTACAACTGGCAAGGCTTCGCGTGAATTATATGAAGTAAGTGCTAATAACTCTAGAGGGCACAATAATAATTTTTATAATGTTGGATCAATGGGCCACGTATCATCCATAGGATTAGAAATTGCCTTACAGAAGAGTGATAGAAAAGTCTATATTCTGGATGGAGATGGAGCTCTTATTATGCATATGGGGTCTTTATCAACAATTGGATATTATCAGCCTAAGAATTTAATACATATAATATTTGATAATGAGTCTCATGAGTCTACTGGTGGGCAACCGACAACTTCTAAAACTACAAGCTTCTCAGAAATTTTACAAGGTTGTAGTTATAAAAATGTAAACACTATTCAATCAGAATCAGAATTGTCAAGTATTTTGTTAAAGCAACATCAAGGACTATTAGGTATCGTGGTTAAAACTCAAGTAGGATCTAGAGATGATTTAGGTAGGCCTGCTGATACACCAAAAACAACAAAAATTAGATTTATGGAGAGTATTGTAAATGAAAAATAAAGATAGGTTCGATGTCCTAAATCCGTTTAATGGTGAAGTTGTTGATAGTGTAAATAATTTAAGTCGCGCTCAAGTTCATAGTGTACTAAATGATTCTTTGAATTTTAATTGTAATCTGACATCTAAGGAGCGTTCAGAAATACTACTAAAGACTGCAGATTACCTAAAACATAATACTAATAGTTTGGCTCAATTAATATCTTTGGAGTCTGGTCTGTCACTTCAAGATACAACTTATGAAGTTGGGCGAGTCATTAATTGTGCGAAGTATAGTGCTAAAGTGTGTAGTTTATTAGAAAGAGACATTACAGGTGAGTTTGTTTTGGATGACGAGAATAATCCAGAATTAAAAGTAGTAACGGAGCCCCTTGACTTAATTATCGGCATTACACCTTTTAATCATCCAATGAACCAGGTTGCTCACAAAGTATTTCCTGCCATTGCGGCAGGAGCATCTATAGTTATAAAGCCATCAGAGAAAACACCACTTTCTGCTATAAAGTTAACTGAAATTCTAGTTGAATGTGGATTACCAAAGGATATGGTTAATATTGTTACTGGAGTTGAACCTATTAAGACATTGGATCACATTCTGTCATTTCCACTTCTTGAAATGGTTACTTTTACTGGAGGGCTATCTGCAGGGCTCGCTATTCAACAGAGAATGATTGATTTCAAACATGGGTTAAAGAGGTACGTTCCAGAATTGGGAGGATGCTCATCATTAATAGTTTGTGATGATGCTGATATAAATATAGCAGTTGATCTAACTTTGAAAGGCTGTTTTAAAAATTCAGGACAAAGATGCACAGCAGTTAGAAGGGTAGTAGTAGATAATAAAATTGCTGAAGAATTTATTGATTTATTAATCTCTTCGGTAAGGTCGCTCAATTTTGGGAATCCTTTAAATCAAAATACTAATATGGGAACAGTTGTGGATGAAGAAGCCGCTACTAATATTAAAAGAAGAATTGATTCTGCTATAACTGGGGGTGCAAAACTACTCTATGGTGGGAAACAATCAGGAGCATTATTGAGCCCAACAATTTTAGATAATATTAATTTAGAAATGGATTTAGTCTCTAATGAAACCTTTGGACCAGTTTGCCCTATTATCAGAGCAAAAGATTTTGAAGATGCAATTTCTATTGCAAAGGATACAAATTATAGATTAGCCTGTGGAATCGTAACTACTGATGAAAATAAGGCCATAAGAGCTTCAAATGAACTCAAGGTTGGACAATTTAACTTTAATGGGCCCCCAGGATATAGAACAGAGGCTGCACCATTTGGAGGATTTGGGGATTCTGGTAATGGTGAAAAAGAGGGAATTATTCTTGCAGCTAGAGGCATGCGTCGAATAAGAACTTTTTATAAGCATTAATAGAGTATTTTAAATGAAAGGAATAATCTTAGCTGCTGGAAAGGGGACTAGACTTCATCCTTTAACTTTAAAAAAACCTAAAGGTTTGTTGAAAATAGGGAATGAAACTATATTAGATCGATTAGTGAGCCAGTTTCATGAATGTGGAATTAAAGATGTTTTGATTGTTGTCGGACATCAAAAAGAAATGATAATGCAGCATTTTGGAGATTCTGTAAGATATTCACATTATACTAATTTTGAAAATACTAATAATCTGCACACTTTATGGTCTATTAAGGAAGAGCTAAATGAAGATGTTTTAATTTCTTTTGCTGATCTTGTTCTTCATAATTCGATAATCAAAAACCTTATTCATACTAATTATGACATCACAATGGCAATAGATACTTCTCAAGTTCTAGAGAGTACTATGAGAGTTTCAATCACTTCTGATAGAATAAAAGATATTACTTCTACCTCTATTAAAGAAGCCGATGGTAATTTTATTGGCATTGCAAAAATGAATAAGAATGGATGTGAATTACTCGTTAAAGAAATGTCTAGTTTGATTAATAGCCATTATCAAGACTACTACACAATTGCTATAGATAAGATAGCAAGAAAAGGGATGATAGTTAACTATTTTGATGTTAAAAGCCACCTCTGGCGTGAGATAGATACAAAAAAAGAGTATGACGAGTTAATTAAAATTTATGATAAGTTTTCAAACTAAAGCATAATAATTAAAAGTTCAATTTAATGGTATTTTCATAAATGAGTAATATATCTTTACATAGAGAAACTATCGAGAGTAACTTGGTATTTATCTCTGGTTTAACTAGATCTGGCAAAGCTTTATTGTGTCCTATAGTGTCAAGCTTTGAAAATACTGAAAAAGTTACTGTTAATTTTTTTCTTGAACAAATTCCCTTTTTAAATCACTTAGAAAAAATCAATGATGAAGCAGCAATATATTTATTAAAATCTGGCATAAGTATGATGCTATATGACAATGCTATTGGTCGAAACGCAAATTTTAGAAAAGATGATTATACTAGTGTATGGAAATATCGAAATCCAAAGGAGTACATTGATAGGCTCTCGATACCAGATGATGATAGTGTCATAAAGAAAATTGAGGATGATCTTAGATTATTCCCAATGATGGTTCATAATGGCTTAATAAATGCTAATCTTTGGTTTTCTGCATACCCATCTTTAAAGATGATCCATATGCAAAGAAATCCTGTTGACATTGTATTCTCATGGATTAATAAGGGGTATGGTGATGATTTCTATGCTGGTAAAAGATCAAGCACACCTGTAATAAAATATAAGAATGAATTTTTGCCCTATTTCTCTCATGGATGGGAAGAAAAATATTACCAATCTAATCAAGCAGATAGAGTTATATACTCAATAGATCATATAAGAAAACAACATAAGGATACTTTTGAAAAACTAGATAAAAACATTAAAAAGAAAATTTTATTTGTTGATCATCAATCACTACTTACTAAAACTAATAAAAACATTTCTATAATAACAAAATTTCTAAAAACAAAAATATCTAAAGATACACCATTAATTCTTAAACAAGAAAATTGCCCTAGAGATGAAAGTTTAAATACACCAGGTCAAACTAGTAAATTAAATCAACAAGATAAGCTTAAAAATATTAAATCCCTAGCATCTTCAGATGCGTATCAAACTTTAATGAAAATGCATGAAGCTTTTATTTCAGAAGACTTACCAATTTAATAAATAATAATTTAAAGCTATTTTTATAGTTCAGTTTGAATTTGGTTAATGTTTCTTTTTAAATCATCACTTAATGTTGTAGATTCCACAAATGTATAATGCTCTTGTTATCAAAGTAGAAAACAAATTAGTAATTTTAAAGTTTTTAAGAGCTACGGTTCTTTAATTCAAGGAAAATTTTATGAAAAAAGTATATATAGTGATGAGTATTGATATTATCCAACCAGCTCATATTAGTATAATCAATAAAGCGAGTGATCTTGGTGAGTTAACCGTTGGTGTTTTAACTGATAAAGCAATTTCATCATATAAAAAAATACCTTTTATGAGGTTTGATCAAAGAAAACTTATCTTTGAAAATATTAAAGGTGTTTCTAATGTAGTAGCTCAAGATACAACAAGTTACGTAGATAATATTATCAAATTTAAGCCAGATTTTGTAGTTCATGGCGATGATTGGAGAGAGGGGGTTTTAAGTAATACAAGAAAAGAGCTGCTTGATTTATTAGCTAAAATTGGCGGCGAGTTAATTGAATTTCCATACTCAAAAAATTTTATAGCTGACTTACAAGGGCAAGTTAATCCTACGGCTACCACTCCATCGATTAGACTATCAATGCTTCGAAGATTACTCAGTTATAAGTCAATTATTACAGTTAATGAAGTCCATAACGGCCTTTGTGGGTTATTAACAGAGAATGTTTCAGAACAAAGGGGCGGTAATTTAGTATCTTTTGACGCTATGTGGTCAAGTAGTTTGACAGACTCTACAGCAAAAGGCATGCCTGATATTGAAGCAGTTGATATGACGTCAAGATTATCAAGTGTAAATCATATTTTTGAGGTTACTACTAAACCTATGATTTTTGATGGTGATACAGGAGGAAAGGTCGAGCATTTTGTATTTACTGTTAAGTCTCTTGAAAGATTGGGGGTTTCTGCTGTAGTTATTGAGGATAAAGTTGGACTAAAAAAGAACTCATTATTTGGTAATGATGTTTTTCAGAGTCAAGATACTATTGATAATTTTAAAGAA
>Ga0209482_1001237_pt1 | contig 18189 bp, 15 predicted proteins | sample CoawatmetaG10DNA_FD_187512 | JGI IMG/M metagenome (GOLD analysis project Ga0209482, IMG submission 187512) | Marine microbial communities from the West Antarctic Peninsula - Coastal water metaG104-DNA (SPAdes) (version 2) | ecosystem: Environmental > Aquatic > Marine > Coastal ...
TATTAAATCAAATTATTTATTACACTAGAGATGAGTTTTTAATTGGAAAACACTTCTTAATAAAGAATTCTGTAGTAATATATAATAAAATTTCTTTAGAATTACCTTTCAGGCCACTACTCTAAATGAATCAAATACTCAAATATTTACGATCTTTTTTATCTAGTTTTTTTTCATTTCTGTATCAAAATTTAAAAATAATGTTTAATTTTCAACTACCTCATGTCTTTTCCACAAAAATAATCAGATTATTTCTTTTTAATAAAAAAATCATTCTTATTTTTTCAATACTAGTTTCATTTGATATCTATGGAAAAAGTATATGTATTGATAAAGATTTAGTTAATATAAATGGTTTTTTCTATATAAAAAATATGGAATTAATTAATGATCTGACCAGTCAAGAAATATATTCTGGTCAAAGTATCTGTCAATATAACAATATAGTAAGGATGACAAACCCGATTACAGATCAACATAATGATCTTAGTAGAGTTGAAATAATGACAATTAATAATGGTCAATTAGTGAGTGAACAACATTCTTATTATTATGATGAAAATAATCAGAAATATAAAGCTTACTCTCTTATAAATGGAATTAAAGAAGGTATGGAATATTTTTGGTTCAAATCTGGTAATAAAATGATTGAACGTAATTATGAAAATGGAAAGATAATTGGATTGGAATATATATGGAATGATTATGGCAATTTATATAGGATGAGAGAATACGCTCTTACAGAAAATGGCTCATATACACAAACCAGAATCATCCTTGATGATTATGGTAGAAAAGGTGGAGAAGAATATATAATAGATGGCATAGTGACTGGTTCACAAGATTTTCAATATTATAAAAATGGTAGTAAGAAGTTAAAAAGATACTCGAATACTACTGATTATCATGGTGAGTACATCTTATGGCATAGAAATGGGCATAAGTTTATTGTGGGAAATTACAAGGATGGTAAAGCACATGATAAGTGGACTTTCTTTTCGACTAAAGGCAAGAAGTCAGAAGAGAGAAATTTCATAAATGGGGAGTTAATAAATACAACAATATTCAAATATAGTTTTTTTACAGGTAAGTTAAAAACTCAGAAAACAAACTAATATAATTTTATGGTTTGTCAGTGATTAATCAATATAAAGCAATTTTTAAACCAACAGTATTTAGCTTTTAATAAGTAACTATTACCTCCTAAATTCTTAAAAGAATTTTTGCCATTAAAGTTAAATTATGACTTGATTGATTAAATTTATCTTGATCAAGAGATGGCTTATTGATACAAAAATCAACAAACCTTGATGCATAGACCTCAAAAGGATCATCTATTTTTATTTTTATACATTGATTAATGCAATCTAGGAATACTTCATAGTTTTTTAAGCTTTTGTTTTGTACTCTGACATACTTATCTTTGTTTATAGAGAATTGAAATTCCTTATTAAATAATCCTCCCTCTTGAAAATTAAAATCTACTTTACATCCTGAATAACAGAAGTTACAGTGATAAGAGTGTTCAGAATATTCTTGATTAAATGAGGTCATTTCATGACATCCTAATAACTCTATAAGCATAGATAAACCATGTGGCAATAGGTCTTCAGCGATATCTAGGTATTTGTTTTTACCTTTTGTACTAAAATTAAAACTAAAAGAATTAATATTTTTTGAAAGAGGTATTAAATTTTCTATTGATTTAATATAGCTAGCACTGCTAGTATTTACAAAAATAGCTCTATGAGGATGATCTGTGAGAGCTTTGAGTTTTTTTAAGAAAAAATTATAATTATCTTCTTTATTCCAAAATAATGGCTTTTCACAAAATATTGGAATTTTTTTATTTAATATTTTTAAGATTTGCTCATAGTGAAGAGAATTAGGTGTACATATAGATACAGCATCAGGCTTGGATTCTTTCAAAAGAGTGTCTAAATTATGATAGCAGCGAACTTTCAAGCCTAAAGAATCATTTAAATCTAATGAAGTTGCTGCAACTGTTTCTTTTGATGAACCAAGGATAGAAATTATTTCCATGTCTAAATTTTTAAAGGTTCTTGCGTGGAATTTACCAATTCCACCAGCTCCAAGAATGGCAATTTTAATTTTTTTCCTTTGTTTTAAATATAAAGACTTTATAAAATTACCCTCAAAATTCTTTATGTTGCTCGACCATGTAATTATATGTTCTTTTAATGCCTTCCGAAATATCTATTTTAGCCTCCCATCCTAGCAATTTTTTTAATTTAGAGCAGTCAGCTATGCCTGCAAAATGAGCATCTCCTGGAGGTGCCTCAACATTTATTATGTTTGCCTTAAGTCCAGAAATTTCTTCACATAATTCAATTAACTTATTTGTTGATGTAGCTGTACCAATTCCAATATTGAAAATTTCAAAGGGAACATCAAATTCTAATATTGCAAATATTCCATCAACAGCATCTCTTATATATAGCCAGTCCCTTACCCCTTCACCAGTTCCATATTTTTGTATCTCATCACCGGTAATTATAGAGTTCAAAATTCTTTTGACAAACATGTCATTCCTACCTCTTGGACCATAAACAGGCTGCATTCTACAAATTTTTAGAGGAATATTAGTATTATGGTGATTAGAATAAAATAAACCTTCAGAGGCAGCCTTGGTCGCCCCATAAGGATTAATTGGTCTAAAGGCATTATTTTCAGCCATTGTAGAAGAAGCATCTTGCACTTCTCCAACAGCGCTTCTACTAGATATAAAAATTATTTGCTCTAGAGATTTGGAATTAGATGAAGCATTAATCAAAATTTGACTACCTCTAACATTAACATCTATAAACTCTAAAGGGACGTCCATACTCCACCTATCTTTAACCAGTGAGGCCGCATGAACAATTATATTGGGCTGCTCATCAATAAAAATATCATTTAAAGCCTTCTCATCAGTAATACTGCATCGATAAACTTTTAACTTAGATCCATTTTTTTCAGCTGTAATCTCAATATGTTTAATATTAGAAGCCTTCTCAAGGGGGCTAGAAGTTTCATCATTAAAAACATCAATTATTACTACGTCATAACCTTTTTCGAGGGCAAGCTCACTAAAGTGACCACCAACAAAACCTGCACCACCTGTAACTAATATTTTTTTATTTGCCTTACTCATATCTTCTCACCCATTGAAAGAATAACTATTTTGATTATATTTAGCTAACTCTAGTTCTACCAATGTCAAAATATTCAAAATTGTTTAAATTAGCTTCATTTGGAATTAAAACATTTCTACCATCTAAAATAATTTTTCTATTCATTAGAGCTCCTAATTTTTCATAATTAATATTTTTAAATTCATCCCACTCTGTACAAATTATAAGACAGTCAGCATCTTTTACAACCTGATATGAGTCTAATCCAAGTTTCAATGATTTATCTTGAATTTGAAAATTCTCTCTATTATGAGAAACTACTGGATCATAGCACTCGACTTGTGCTCCTGCTTCTAAGAGATTTTTAATAATAGTTAATGAAGGGGCTCCTCTCATATCATCTGTATTAGGTTTAAATGCCAATCCCCATATAGCAACTTTTTTATTCTTAAAGTCATTATTAAATAAATCTGATGCTATCAAAAATAAATATTTTTTTTGGTCTTCATTGACTTCACGTACAGCTTTTAATATAGAAAAGTCTCTACCTTTTTCACCTGCCTGATGAATTAATGAATTTATATCTTTAGGTAGACAAGATCCACCAAATCCACAACCTGCATAAAGGTAGCCTGGTGAAATATCTGGATCTGGGCCCATTCCTTTTCTTACATCATCAATATTAGCACCAGATAATGAGCAGAATTGTGAAAGTTGATTCATATAACTAATTTTAGTTGCTAAAAAAGAATTAGAAGCGTACTTAGTCAACTCAGAAGATTCTGGAGACATTATTAAAATTTCATTACTTTCTGGCATTAAATCTTTATAAAGTTTATTTGTAGCTTTAACAACTTGCTCATCATGTGTTCCAAGAACAATCCTATCAGGATTATAAAATTCAGCGATTGCAACGCCTTCATGTAAAAATTCTGGATTTGAGGCAACAGGTATCTTTATATCTATTTTTCTGTTTTTTAGGCCTGTGTTTATGAGATTTTGAATCTTCACAGCTGTTCCAACAGGAACTGTAGACTTAATTAAAACAGGAACACTAAAATTAGATACTTCATAAATTGTTGCTGCACAACTTTCTATAGCTTTTAAACTTGTCGCTCCTGTTCCATCATCGGGAGTTCCAACACATAAAATTATAATATCTGGATTTTTTAATGGCTCCTTAAAAGAAGAGGTAAAAAGAAGCCTTCCAGAATTAACACCACTTGCAATTAATTCATCTAGTCCTGGTTCAAAAATCGGAACATTGCCTTTATGTAAGTCATCAATTCTGTCTTCATCAGTATCATAACATATTACTTCATGATTTTTATGGACCAAGCATCCAGCAGTAACTAAACCAACATAACCAGTACCAAAAATAGTTATTTTCATAGGGAGTTTTTTACCAATTTATTAACAAATTAAAGAACAAAATTATACCGGTAATCGTTCAAGCTATATCAAATTTATTAAGCCATAAATAAGACTAGTTTTTTTAATTTAGTCGATAAGGATTAATTTAATTCAGTTAAGAACGACTATTAGAGATTAAAGAAATTAATTCACTATAGTGACTTACAATTAAATCAGGCTTTTCTTCAATTAGGTCACTTATTACAACCCCATGATGGTTTTTTTGAATTTTTATCATGCCCAATTTAGCAGCACCTGCCATATCATTTTTTGGGTTATCACCAATCATCCAAATCTTTTCAGGTTTAATCTGAAGCTTTTCAAGGGCAACTTCAAATGGCCTTATATCTGGCTTATCAGCGCCAGCTTCTTCTGATGTTACTACATAGTCAAATAATTCATCCAGTCCAAAATAAACAAGTTTACGAAATTGTATTTGAGCTGTAAGATCAGTAATATTTGCAGTAGCAATACCTCTACTTTTTAAAAGCTGGATAAAATCCAATACACCTGGAAAAAGTCTACAGTTGACTAAAAAAGTTCGCCAGTATGTTTGCTCTAAATCAAGTGTTGTTAAAATTCTAGTTCCAAGCTCTAATTTTTCTATAGTTTTTTGCAAATATAGTAGTCGACTATGTGAACTAGCAACATTCCCAAGCCTAACTTTAATATCTTGTCGTGACTCAGAGAACGCAGCTCTAAAAGTTTCTTTGTCAATCCCTAATTGCTTCTCTACTTTATCCTCTACAGCCAGAGTAGCCTCTCTATGAGCTGGAATATATGGATATAGTGTATTATCTGTATCTAATAAAACCGCTTCAGGAAAGCCTTTTGATAAGATTATATTTTTCATTAAATTTTCCTTCGCTTTAATGCTTCATCTATTTCAATGATAGTGACAATTTGCATAATTCCAAAAATTCCTTCAGTAAATTCAGGACTGAGATCCAATAATTCATAAATGGTTGGTGCTAACATATTTATTGCTAAACCAACGTCTTCAGGCACAACTTCACCACTAATTTCAAGAATTACCTCTCCTCTCTCATCTACAGAATCTAAATTAACTTGAAGTCCACATACTCCAATCAAAACTCGAACTAGTTCTTGGTAATAAATACCATTTCGGATACATACTTGAAGTTTAATATTAGAATCAATAACTTTATCTTGCTCAAATAGTTCTTTATTTACTGGTAACATTTTAAACACAACGTCTGCTCTAGCAGATTGAGGTTTAATATACTTTTCACTGTCAAACGCTCTTTTATTTATTTCATTGAAAATTTTCTCTTTATCATGTCCTCTTTCGCTAGCATCTCTTTTAGTACGTAAAAAAAGCCTTAAGGACTCATCCATTTCAATAAAAAATTTGACATCTAATTCTTCTAATAGTTGTTTTGGATATAAAGTATGGAGACCTTCTACAAGAATTACATCTTTAGTTTTTCTGACTACCTTTGGGAGAAACCGGCCGGTGGAATGATCATAATGTCTAGCCTTAATCATTTCACCACCGATTAAGCTTCTAACATCCTTAACTAATTCAAATAATCGATTTGCTTTTGGATCTAGATGAGTGAGAGTCTTCCACATAGGAGAAGATCTATCCCAATTATGATAATCATCGCCAGACACTTCAACCAAAGAATGCTCACCAAAAATAGAGGCCAAGCTCCTTGAAAAAGAACTTTTACCAACACCAGAATCTCCTGCAATACCTAGCACTAATGGTTTATTGCTTAACTGATAGTAATCATTTTCACGAATCCCTTCACGCAGGATTTGAAGAGCTATAAGAACTCCACCACCAATCATCAGCGTGTAATGAAGAGATTGTGCAAAAGTGCTATTAAAAATAGACAAGTCAATTAAGGGCATATCGAATGGAATTGCACTAGAACCACTAGAGTAAACTAAATGATATGTCACGAAAAGAAAACTAAAAATACTTATTAAAGTAACTGCACCTTGGCCATATCGACACTGATGGAGGGTGAATATAGGAACCAACCATAGGTACCAGCCTGGAGGAGATGGTGTCATCAAAATAATCACACTAAAGGCTACACCCATTGAGGCTAATAGCAAGTCAAAATTTGCTTTTCTAATCCTCCAAAATGAATAAAGAAGAAGTGAATAGACCAAGGGGGTAAGAAAAATTAAATTATCTTTATTCATTTGTATGAATAACCAATAAATTTTTTCAGCTTCAGGATTATTGAAAACCATTACTCTAAAGGCATCTGAAAAGAAAAAAGGGATTTCAATTAAGATTAAGGTACATGCAAAATAAATTATAAAGCGCTGAAATTCTCGATTAATTCCATTATGTGACCACAAATAAATAAAAATAAATGGGGCACCAATTATCATACTGTGTTTTGCAGCAATTGAAAATGCCAATATCACGCCCGAAGCCCAATATTTTCCATTTTTAAGAAGCGATAAAGAAAAGAAAAAAAATACAACAGGAATAATGTCTGAAGCACCATGCCAATAGGTAATAAATAAGACGATAGGTGAAAGCCAATAATATATTAATATATTTTTCCAATACTTCTCAAAAATTTGTAAAAGAAAAATTAAAAGAAGTCCATCTGCTAGAAGTAAGCTAATTCTAAAGCCAACACTGGCAAAATAAGAGCTTTGAGTAAAATTATCTAGAGTCCAGCCAATAAAGGTAGTAGGTAGATGAAAGATAAACATAATCACTCCATAAGGGAATGATAATTGATCTCCACCCGATGACAAATGTAAAGCCCAAGGTATAGTTAATGGATTATTTAGCCAATTTACAATAAATGGCACAAACCAATCCACTTGAGCCGTGGGAATCAATATCAAAATCAGGATAACTTTAACCAAAAAACCTATTCGAAATAAATTCTCCTTGAATGCGTCAATGAAAATTAACCCCAGAGGTCTGCATGCTTGGTACATACCGCGTCTCCTTTAATGCCTAATAATTCAATTTTATTACGAAAATGTAATATATCAGAAGTATCTCTTCTTCCTTGTAGTTCGGGTGAGACAAAACACAACTTAAATCCAGCATTTTGTAACTGTTCAGACATTTGTAAATTAAGTGGAAAATCACTAAAACAATCTACCCAAACCCAATCGACCATTCCAGACAGCGATAGTGCCGTATTAATATCTTCATATTCTGAAACACGTACAGCGCATCTTCCCTCACCAATTAAGGCAGTTTTTCTTAGAAAAGGAAAAGATTGGTCCAAAAAGAAAAAGTCTTCTATTCGATATTGACTCATTAAATCTAAAAGTCGACTTTCTAAACCCTCCTCTTTCACATTTAATATCAGAGTTCCATGGTTAAAATGTTGAATCCATTCGTGAAGTAATTCACCCTGAATAAAAGGATCATGGTGAAGAATTAAATCATCACCATTAGATCGTATATCAACCTCAACTCCAAAAGATTTTGGGGTATCTTTAAGTAAAGTCATGGTATTTATTCTATGTGCAATAATATTCATACTACTTTATCCTTTTTTTAAGACTAAAGCTATAAACAAGGGTTCTCTTAATAAAATTATATTTTGAGAAAAGCCCAATATTCCAACTTGAAACTCCATACAACCTTCTACTAAATAAAACTGGGAACCTTTTAACATTTAACTTTATTTTTTTTGCATTATAGTATGCAAATAAATCTAAAGAAAAATCATTTGGAGGGTTTTTCCAGTTTAAATAAAAACTTTTATGAAAAAGAGTTGGTTGAGCATTAATATCCCCCATCATTTTGTTTAATAGCAAAGTTTCAAAAATTGACATGCAAAAAGTAAAAAAAACATCCATCATAGGCCGTCCATATCTTCTGCCCTTTACAAATAAAAGCTTTGATTCAGATGCGTTATGGAAAAATTTATGTGCAGTAATGATATCACCCAGGTCTGTTTGCATATCAGCATGAGTCCAGCCAAGAATTTCACCAGTTGCAACTTTTAATCCTGCAAGTATACCAAACCCATAGCCTTTATTTACTTTGACATTAACTATTGTAATAAATCGATATTTAAATGCGATATTGTCTAAAAATAAAGACGAACCATCTGTCGAACCATTATCAACTAAAACAATCTCTAAATCTGGATCTTGTGCGCAGATCTCTTCACATCTTTTTAAAAGTATAGGTAAGTTTTTAAATTCATTATAGCAAGGAATAACAACTGAGCATTTCATTAAATTGTGCACTTTATTGAAATAATAAAAAGAAATAATTATTAATTATAGTAATAGAATCAAAAGAAAGTTTTTTCTTCATGATTCTTTTATTTTTGTTTTTTTAAAAATCATATTTCTATCTTTTTCTAATCGGTAAGGGTGTCCCTTCCAATTATGAAAGCATGTTTGCCAGTATTCAAAGGTTCTTAAATCATTAGGAGTTCCCCAACAAATATAGTAATCAATTTCGAAAATAACACATTTTAGCCCCATTTCAACCGCATCATTAATGGCCGAATCAACATAATATTCATCATTAACTAATCCATTTCTATTTTTCATCATTTCAACACTTTTAAGAAAATTATCCAATCTTTTAAAAGTAAAAGTACCAACAACTATATGGTCTTTAGAAGGATTAGAAAGTGGTTTTTTAACTGAGACACTTTTTACAACTCCTGACTCATTAGAATCAACCCATCCATACATCTCTGGATTTCGAATAGCACCAGGATATCCTTTTGCTACCCATACTATTACATCTATATCCTCTGAATGCATTAATAATTCGAATACATCTGAATTATAAATCATCCCATTATCACATGCCGCTATTGTTATAGGCTCCTCTTCTGAAAGTCCCTCTGAACCTTCAACACATGTTGTTGCCTGACCATTTGTCATATGCTCTAAGATAGTAAATTCAGGTGAGCTGGAGTTTTTTTCTATAATATTTTTTAAGCTATCAGCATCTTGCATATCCCTTCGTAAAACAAACCTTTGTCTTTCAGACTTCGGAAGGTCATTTAACGCTTGAACTGCCATAGGCTTCATAGAGACTTTGATTAAGGGCTTAGGTACTGTATACCCTTCCTTTGAGAATCGACTACCAAGACCTACCATTGGTATTAACAGCGAGCCTTTTTGGTGTGGTTGTTCTTGTTCACAAAGAATTGCATGAAAAACATTAGACCAGTATTGATATTCTTCTAAATCTAAAGGGGTACCCCACTGCATAAAATGATCTAGTTCATATACCTGAATATTTAAACCATCATCAATCATGGGCTTATAGGCCATACTGACATAATATTCACCACCAACAGTAAGCCCTTCTTGAATACATCTTTCAAAATATTCTTGCATTAAAAACGCATTTTTAAAATAATAAGTACCACTTGATGCAAATTCATCTTTAGGGGAGTCTGTAAAAGGTTGTTTTTCCTGAATATTTGTAGCACGCATTTCAATCTCTGGAACATATGCATAATAATTACTCCATAAAGTATGTGGGTGAAATCCACGATAACATGGAATTGCTCCATCACATCCAGACTCACTGACAGTTCTACAAAAATTAACAAAGTCCCAATCACAAGTAAAATCTGCATAATTTACTATAGTTGGCTCTTGCAAATTAATCTGATCAATAACTTGTAAAACTGCATGAATAGGCCCTAATTTATGAGGGTCAATTCCAATGATTTTAGATTTAGGCGCAATGTTATTAAGAATTTCACGCATATGATATTTCTTTTCAATAAGATGATCCTTATTACAAATAAAGATTATCTTATCTTGACCAGGAAACATTTCAACAATATGCTCAATAATAGTCTTGCCATCAACCTCAATTAGTGGTTTTGGAACAGAGTATCCAACTTTTTTAAATCTTTCTCCAAAACCTGACATTGGTATTAATATTTGCATAGTCCTACCTTTCGATAGTTTTTCGATAAGTCTCAGCATCCCATCCAAGCAACTCTATTTCATCTTTTTGGGAAAGATGTTTTAAAGGAGCATTAACTTCAATTTTAAAAACTACGCTAGTCAAACAATGAAGCATCTCTTCAGCATTAGTGCTAAGATCCTCAAGAATAATAACCCCTATATTTTTTATAATAATCAATTTATGGGTTAATCCAGTAGATGCCAATAATTTTATATTAAAGTCATCTTCATGCATAATTGGGATTGGACCTGGACCAAGAAAAATAATATGATCAGGATAAAGTGGATTCTTATTTAGAACTTCAAGAGAATAATTATCATTTGCTAATGAATGGCAAAAAGTATATTTTGGCAGCTTATATTTTGTTTTTTTTATTAAACTAATGAGTTTCTTTTGGTCTTGCAGTAAAGGTACTTTTCTAATTGGCCTATATAATTTTTTTTCAACACTTAATAAAAGTCTAATAACTTCATCTTTTGATTTTCCTCCAATTACTATGCCATGATTTTCCAGAATTAGTACATCAAAATTTGACGCATTTAATTTTATTAATGTTTTTGTGAGTGGTAATCCTGGGCGGGAATATGGTACAAATAACCAATTAACATTAGAAAGTTTTTCATCAAGAATATTCCTACTATTTTCCATTACTGCATATGAAATAACGTTAGTAGAGTGGACATGTGCAACAAATTTATGCGGCATCAAGGCATGCATAGTCGTTTCAATTGACGGTCGAAAATTTTGCTCGCCTTCATTAATTATTTGTGCTGAATTTAAATCTTCAATTTCGTTATCAATTAATTCTAATAGTTTTTTTAAATTAAGCTTTGAAAATATATTTTTATTTTGAGCATCTGATAACCAAAAGCCTGATGCTTTAACCAGTAAATTCTGATTATCTTTAAAAGAGGTATTTCCTCCAGCACCCTGAACCCAATCTATATTACTACCCAAATATAAAGATAATTCTTTTAAATCTTCTTCGTAGTCATTAAATTTATTATTCATTTAATATTTTGATAAGTTATGATTTTAAAACATTAGATTAATACTTAGTTTATATATAAAAATATAATAATTGAGTATTTTAATACTATTTTTAATTTTTAATAATTAATATATTATTAAAATATTCTAATAATTAAAAACTTATCTGTTTAAGCAGGATAATTATTGGTCTGTTAAAATGATTGAATATATAATAATTAAGGCTGAATTAATTGATTACAAAATGTCTCTTCCCAGCTGCTGGTTATGGTACTCGCTTTTTACCAGCTACTAAAGCTGTTCCAAAGGAAATGCTTCCTATATTAACAAAACCACTTCTTCAATATGGTGTTGAAGAGGCCCTCTCAGCTGGAATCACTAATATGGCGATAGTTACTGGTAGGGGAAAAAGGTCAATTGAAGATCATTTTGATAATTCTTTTGAACTTGAGTCTCAGTTAATAGGAACTTCAAAAGAACATTATTTAAATGAAATTAAAGATGTCATTAAGAGATCTACTTTCACATATGTCAGGCAACAAGAAATGCTTGGGTTGGGCCATGCAATACTTACTGGCCAGCCTCTTATTGGTAATGAGCCATTCGCTGTAATCCTTGCAGATGATTTATGCGATTGTGATGATAGTGGAATAATTTCTCAAATGATTGAGGTATACAATGAACATCAATGCTCAGTTATTGCAATTGAAGAGGTTCCTTACGATCAAACAAATAAATATGGAATTATTGCTGCTAAAAAAATCATTGGCTCTGATAATACTTTTCTAGTTACTGATATGATTGAAAAACCAGAAGTTGAAAATGCTCCAAGTAATCTGGCAATTATTGGTAGATATATATTAACTCCTGATATTTTTGAAATAATTAAAAATATTACTCCTGGTAAAAACCAGGAAATACAAATTACAGATGCTCTTCTTGCTCAAGCAAAAGAAGGAAAGGTTATTGCCTATAAATTTAAAGGGAAACGTTTCGACTGTGGAAGTATTGAAGGATTTCTAGATGCTACAAATCATTTCGCAGCAAAATTTGGATATTAACATAAGTTAAAAGATTAATTTAGTTCTTTTAAAAGAGTAGATCAACTATTGGGGTTTTTGGAGTATATGCAGGCACTATTCTTAAAAGTAATTCTCTAATTTTCGCTTGATCATAGTTATGGGAAGAATCTTCTAGCTCCTCTAACATTGGCTTAAGTAGCTCCCATTCAATCATCTCCTCTTTAGCACTCATAATAAGTGGATGATCCGTTGTAATAGTATCATTATCAACAAGTAGTTCCTCATAAAGCTTTTCTCCGGGCCTAAGACCTACAAACTTTATCTCAATATCTCCTTGAGGATTCTCTTCATTACATAGTTCTAAACCACTTAATTGAATCATTTTTTCTGCTAAGTCAACAATCTTTACAGGCTCACCCATATCTAATACATATAAGTCACCACCTTGACTCATCGCACTTGCTTGAATCACTAGCTCTACAGCCTCTGATATAGTCATAAAATATCTAACTATATTCTTATCTGTAACAGTTACAGGCCCACCATTTTTTATTTGTTTTGTAAACAAAGGAATAACTGAGCCACTTGAATCTAAAACATTACCAAAACGAACCATCGAAAAATTTGTATTAGTGGCATCTTTGGAAAGAGCTTGAATTATTAATTCTGCAATTCGCTTGGAAACCCCCATTACATTTGTTGGTCTTACAGCTTTATCAGTAGAAATAAGAACAAATGTTTCAACATTTGCAGAAATTGCCGCCTGAGCAGCTACTAAAGTACCAATTGAATTATTAAGTATTCCTTGCGATTGATTATACTCAACTAAAGGAACATGCTTATATGCCGCAGCATGATACAAAGTTTCTATCTTATAGCGACATAAAATACTTTCCAGTCTAGACCTATCAGCAACTGATCCTAAAACGGGAAAAATCTCAATATTCAAAATGTTCAGATTAATTAATTCCTGTTCAATTTGATATAAAGAATATTCACTCACATCAAAAAGAATAAGTTTCTTTGGTTTTAACAATAATATCTGACGACAAAGTTCTGAGCCTATTGAGCCTCCTGCACCAGTTACTAAAATAGATTTATTGGTTATTTTAATTTTTAACAGCTTACTATTTGCTTCAACAGGATCTCTTCCTAGTAGATCTTTAATATTAACTTTTCTTAAGTCCTCAACTTGAACTTTGCCTTGGACCAATTCTGAAACACTAGGCAACGATCTAACGATTATTGAATACGGCCTAATAGAATCAAAGATTGTATTTCGTCGAGCTTGGGAGAGAGCTGGCATTGCTAGCAATACTTCAACTATTTTTTTAGAATTTATCAAGCCTTCAAGATTCTCAGGCTGAAATATCTTCAATCCATTAATAGACTGCCCTTGTTTTTCGATAGAGTCATCTATATATGCTATTGGCACATAATCATCAGACTGTGACAAAGCAACTGCAAGCTGCCTCCCAGCTGAACCAGCACCATATATTAATACATTTTTTTTATTTTGTTTGTTAATTAAGTCTGATAAATACCAGCGCGCAATCATTCTCATTCCACCTATTACTATTATTGCAAGAAGCCAGTTGATAACTATCACTGAACGAGGTATGCCATTTACTGCTGTCATAAAACCTAGAACCCCCCAGAGTATGGCATACAAAGAAACAGATTGAACAACTGACCAAAGTGTTTTAAAGCCTATATATCTGATAATTGAGTTGTACAGTCCAAAACGAATAAAAATTGGAATTGCAATAATTGGAGCTCCTAATATTATAAGTATCAAATCACTCTGGGGAAAATAGAGAATACCAAGACGTACAGAAAATGACATAAGTAAAACTAAGATAATAGCAATAGAATCAACTATCATCATTAACCATTTTTTCTTTGCTCGAGAAAGACTTAAAAGGACATTTAACATTTTATAATTAAAAATTAGTACAACATAGAATAAACATAATTATAAACTGTTAATGGCTAACACTATCTTGACTAAATACTTTTAATAAAGTTAGCCATAAAATCTTTATATCAAACCAAAATGATTTACGTTTCAGATACTCTTTCTCAAACTTAACTTTCTCAGAAATTAACAAACTGTCTCTTCCATTAACTTGAGCCCAGCCTGTAACTCCAGGAACTAACTTATCTATTCCACTTTGTACACGTAAATCAATCAAATCATTTTGATTATATAATGCCGGCCTAGGTCCAACAAAATTCATATCTCCATTGATAATAGACCATATTTGAGGAAGCTCATCTAGACTAGTTTTTCTTAGGAAGCGCCCTAATGGAGTTAAAAATGTATCAGGATTATTAAGCAAGTGAGTTGCCACTTCTGGAGTATTAAGATACATTGTACGAAATTTTGGCATAGGAAATAATAATCTATCTTTACCAATACGATTTGACCAATAAAGAATTGGACGACCACTCGAAATTAGAATTACTATAGATATTAATATCATTGGAACAAAAATTAAAGGCAAAGTTAGTATTATTAAAAGTAAGTTAGCTAATCTATTCATAATTCATAATTTATGCTTTTATTTTACAAGTACCAATAATTTTTAGTTTTGAAGTAGCTAAAATAACTAATCTATTCTTAGATCAACTTTATCATGGCGACTTGAAGTTAATGTTTTATTTGGCATATTTTTATTACCATACCAAAGATTATTTATTTCTATTAAGATATGAAGAAAAATTATACTTAGGCACAAATCCTAAATGACTAAGCTTTTTAGAGGAATAGCATTCACTTCCAAATAATTTTTTATATTTATGAGAATTAAAAGGTATAAATTTAAAAAAATCTCCAGAAGAAGCTAAAATTAAAAAAAATATTTTTGGTAATCCCCACCTAGAGGCTTTTTTTCCAGACACATCACAGAGCACATTATAGATGTCCCTTGAAGAATAATTATAGCCATCAGTAGCAATATATAAATCACTATTTGAATTTTGATTTGATGTAACTAATAATATTGCATCAACCAAATCAATAACACTTATCATAGATCTCTTATTATTGGTCTCTGGAAGAGGTGGAAACCATCCACTCTTTATACTTTTTAGCATATCGGCAAGATTACCTTTCATCTCATCTCCATAAACTAGCGCTGGACGTATAATTGAAAGAGAAATATTACTCACCTTGGCTAGTTCTAATATTTCAACTTCACAAGTCCTTTTAGTTTTCCCATAAATATCATTTGGGACTCCTTGATCTTTTTCTGTCATACATTTCTTTTGCTCAAAAAACCCCCCAGCTTTAACACTACTGAGATAAATAAACTTTTTTACTCCTTTACTTGCAGCTATTTTAATTAATTCAACCGTTGCCTTTACATTTACATCATAGTAAAGCTTATCTTTACTAGGTAAATTAATCAAATCATGAGTATAGCCCGCAAGATGAAAAACAATATCAACTTCATCTAGAGCATTCTCAGGAATCTTGTCTGTTCCAAGATTGCAAATAATCGTATCATAATTTATATTATTCCGTCGAGATAAAAGCTTTAATTCATATCCACTACTTTCAAGAACATTAATTAATTCAGAACCAATAAAACCGGTGCCTCCTGTTACAAGTGCCTTCATTTAATAACCTCACTCCAAACATTAAATGTTTCAGAATTAATTTTTTTTTCAGTAAAGCGCTCCCTAACTATTTGCCTTCCTTTTTGTCCCATTTGACGCCTAAGTTTAGAGTCATTTAATAATTTTATTACTGCTATAAATAATGCATTTTCATCTTTAAATGGAACAAGAAAACCATTTTCATTATCTTTAACAACCTCTCGACATCCTGATACATCATAGGCAACTATTGGAACTTCACAACTTGCAGCCTCTAACAAAGCTCTTGGAAGGCCTTCATGGTAAGATGGAAAACAAACTATATCTGACATATTATAAACCTCCAGCATATTTTCTCGCCTACCCCAATATTCAATAATTTGCTGGTCTTCCCAATCTTTTAAAAGAGTTTTTGAAACACTTTCTGGATTATGCACATCTGGCTCACCAACTAAAGCGAATCTTACTTGAACTTTTTCATTAAAACACCGCTTTGCACAACTAATAAAATCTCCCACTCCCTTGTCCCAAAGCATTCGTCCAGGCAAAATAACCAAAGGAACATCATGCGGAACAAAGTTTGGAAAATAATCATTAATATCTATCCCTGAACCATGAATAATTCGAATCTTGTCAATACTTATAATTTTCAAGTGCTTTATTATTTCACTATCGTCATTATTTTGAACTATTAACCTAATATTCTTACTACCATTAAGAAAAATTCGAAAAATACTTACTATAAATAGTTTAATTAATTTTGCTGAAAATCTGTTTGATCTAAAAATAAAACCCAGACCAGCTAAAGCCAAAACTATTCCATTTACATTAAATAAAGTTTTGGATAAGACAGTATAAATAACAGGCTTTATACCAACTGAGTATATTAAATCTGGCTTATAACTTCTAACTGTTTTTATAATGCAATAAATAGTCTTTAGCTCTTGAAAAGGGTTAAGAGAACGCCTTATAATTGGCCAATTTACTGTTTTTATACCTAATGAATTGAGATAGTCTCGATGTTTTGATATTCGAGTAATTAAGGTTACTTCATAACCATTATCAATAGCTGATTTTGCCAAACTAAGCCTATGAGAGATAAAATACCAATCTTCAGAAACTATAAAAAGTACTTTTTTCAATGTCATCTTAAATAACAATATACAAAATTTATCTTAGAGCTCATCAAAGTATTTTTAAATTGTAACCAAGAAAATTCGGATACGCTATCATTAATTTTTAATAAGCCTTCTAAAAATTAAACTTAGCCCATACACTCCATATAAATAAAATGGAATCATATAAGGCTGTCTCATTCTATATATTGCACCGATATTTGGAATAGCATAAGTCATTAAAAGAATAACTATAAGCGAGAGAATAAAAACACTAATTAACGGTAATATTGATAATGGCTGTTTCAAAATAATAAATACAAAACCCAATAAGACTAGGTACCACAAAAAAATTTCTGCGCCTGACAAAATTTTTCCAGTTAGGCCAACATTTTCTCCAGCTTTAATCCATTCAGAAGGAAATGGTGCTAAAAGTCCAATTTGCAACGCTCTGGGGATGTAGAATAATATATCATTAAAATTTTCAAAAAGCATATCTGGATCAATACGTGAGCCTGGAGATTGCTTCTTAATTCCATTAGAACTATAAGTAGCTCGAAATCCATGCCTAATGCTGGATATTTTTATACTTATTTCATTAAGGTATTTCGTTAATAACCCTTCAGGTTTATTTAAAAGCTCATTCTCTTTAATCGCCTTTAACTTATTAAAATATTTTATTTCATCCAATTTTAATTGCTCTTCAATTAAATTTAACTTAACTAGCTTTTCTTTTTGAATAAGTTTTATTCGCTGTATTAATATCCTCTGCTCGTCAATTTGTATTTGCTTATCAATTTGTATTTGCTTATCAATTTGTATTTGCTTATCAATTTGTATTTGCTTATCAATTTGTATTTGCTTATCAATTTGTATTTGCTTATCAATTTGTATTTGCTTATCAATTTGTATTTGCTTATCAATTTGTATTTGCTTATCAATTTGTATTTGCTTATCAATTTGTATTTGCTTATCAATTTGTATTTGCTTAT
>Ga0209482_1001238_pt1 | contig 18158 bp, 17 predicted proteins | sample CoawatmetaG10DNA_FD_187512 | JGI IMG/M metagenome (GOLD analysis project Ga0209482, IMG submission 187512) | Marine microbial communities from the West Antarctic Peninsula - Coastal water metaG104-DNA (SPAdes) (version 2) | ecosystem: Environmental > Aquatic > Marine > Coastal ...
GATCTAATTAGCTGATAAATATTTGCCTAATTAATTTAGGAATTAATACAAAAATGTTATAATAAAAACAAGATTCTTTTAGACAGAATCAAAACCATAAAATTATGAGACTAAATAACTACTGAATAAATTCAGAGGAAAAGAAAAGTGTATGAAAAATAAAGGAACATTGTCTGTAGTAATGTGTAACTATAATCATAGTCTTTTCATTCAGGAAGCATTACAAGCTATCTTAAGTCAATCATTTCCTCCATTAGAGGTAATTGTAATTGATGATGGGTCAACAGATAATAGTTTGCAAATAATAGAAAGCATAGCCGAAAAAAATCCTACAGTAAAGTTATATAGCAATGTTAAAAATAAGGGACTTTGGTATTCAAGTAAGAAAGGAACAAAAATAGCTACAGGTGAATATATTTACTGGGCTTCAGCAGATGATAGAGTTTGTCCAGGTCTTTTTGAGAAATCTGTAAAAATTCTTAATCAAAACCCTCAGGCTGGAATTAGCTCTGCGTTATTGAAAATTATTGGGGAAAATGGAGATGTTAAGATGTGGGCCAAGACTCCTGTAATATCGTCAACTGATTGTTTTCTTTCTGCCGATCAAGTTAGGAAGACATTATTACTGCATGGCTTCTGGTTTACTGGTCAGACAGTTATTTGTAGACGTGAATTTGTTGTTAAAATTAAAGATACTGAGCTTTTTGATCCTGAGTTATATCAGTTTTCTGATCATTTAGTAGATATGATTTTAGCAGCAAAGCATGGTGCTTGTTTCATACCAGAGATATTGGCAACTTGGAGAACTACTATTGATAACTCTGGTTATGCAGAAACTCACTTTATTTCTGAGGAGAAAAAAACTAATTCTGCATTAGATAAATTGGTTCAAATTATGAACTCCAAAGAATACACGTCATTTTTTCCAAGTGATTTCGTTAACCAACACAAATTTTTTATCATGTTTGCTATTCAGACTATGCGTTTTAATAAAATTCATAATGAAATGACCGATTTTACGAAAACCTTAAGAAGTTTACGTAAATCCCAAGGTTTATTAGATAAGTTTGTATATTTAATAATAGATGTGTTAGATACATTTAAATCTTTTTTTGTGAAGTCCTATTTGTATTATCGTCGGAGACAATTCAATTTATTCTCACTCATCAGACTAATCATATCATATCGTAAAGGTTTGAAAATTTACAAGAATAGAGAGTGTAAGTAGAAGTGCGAATAAAATATTTTGTTTCTACCCAAAATGTTATTTTAGATTAGACTTTATGTTTGATTCTTTTGGTTCCTGAAATAGTAAATAGATTGATGCTTTGAATTAATAAGGATAGCACTTTAGAAATCAGTGGTAATATTGAAGTAAATGATATTAATTTTGTCTAAAGAATGCTAAGTTGTAAACTCTTTAGTTTTAATTATAAAATGTATTCTAAAATCAACAGAATCTATCAGACTTCAGTTCATAAGTTTTTTGAAATTGTTGATCGAGGTTATAGGGTGCCGGTAAATATTTTATGGATAAGAAATAGTTATGTTAAAGAGATTTAAAACAATAATTCTACTGATTAGTTGTATATCTTATTGGAGTATTCGATGAAAGCGATAATATTAGCAGGTGGACTAGGTACACGCATAAGTGAGGAAACTGATCTTAAACCGAAGCCGATGGTTGAAATTGGACAGAAACCAATCTTATGGCATATTATGAAAATGTACTCTACGCATGGAGTAAATGATTTTATTATTTGTTGTGGATATAAAGGGTATGTTGTCAAGGAATATTTTGCTAACTATTTTCTACATATGTCAGACGTTACTTTTTCTACGAAAGATAATACTATGAAAGTGCTCCACAACAAGTCAGAATCTTGGACAGTAACACTTATAGACACAGGTGAAAATACTATGACTGGTGGCCGTCTTAAGCGTGTGCGTGAATTAGTTATCAATGAAGAACAATTTTGTTTTACATACGGAGATGGTGTGAGTGATGTGGATATCACTAAATTAATTAAGTTTCATAAGTCACATGGGAAGGATGCCACCATTACAGCAACTCGACCACCAGGTCGATATGGCTCAATAAATATAACTGATTCTGGGTTAGTTGATAATTTTCAGGAAAAGATAGATGGGGTTGGAAGTTGGGTTAATGGTGGTTTTTTTGTTTTATCCCCTAGTGTAATTGATCGTATTGATGGTGATATGACAACATTTGAAAATGAACCGTTGAGTACATTGGCTTCAGATGGACAATTGGCGGCTTTTAAGCACGAAGGTTTTTGGCAACCTATGGACACATTACGAGAAAAAAACTTATTAAATAATCTTTGGGACACAGGCGTTGCTCCATGGAAAACATGGTAATTAATACTTCATTTTGACAAGGATGAAGAGTTTTTGATCTGGACGCGGCGCTTTACTAAATTCAAATTTTAAGGGAATTGATCCATCATGCTATGTAGACATTGTAGTGCCGAATTAAAGCATATATTTATAGATCTTGGAAGCTCTCCACCTTCCAATTCTTACCTTTCAGAAGAGGCATTAAAAGAGCCTGAGCAATGGTACCCCTTAAAGGTAATGGTTTGTGATCATTGCTTGTTAGTTCAAACAGAAGACTTTGTAAAAGTAGATACAATGTTTGCAAGTGATTATGCGTATTTCAGTTCATACTCAACTTCATTGCTAGATCATGCAAAGAATTATGTAGAGGATGTGACATCCAAATTTTATTTAAATAGTAATAGTACAGTGGTTGAAGTAGCCGCAAACGATGGTTACCTTCTTCAGTATATAAAAGATAAAAATATTCAATGCTATGGAATTGAACCTACTCACAATACTGCTCAAGCAGCTAGAGAAAAAGGTATTGAGATAGTCGAAGAATTTTTTGGAGTTGATGTAGCAAGTAGATTGGAAAAAAAAGGGCGCCAAGCTGACCTAATGATTGCTAATAATGTTTTGCCTCATGTCCCGGATATTAATGATTTTGTAAAAGGTTTCTCAATATTATTAAAGCCTAATGGGTTTGCAACTTTTGAATTCCAGCATTTGCTTAATTTAATTAATAATAACCAATTTGATACAATTTATCATGAGCATTATTCATATTTAAGTCTTACTGCAGTTTGCAATATTTTTGATTTTAATGGTTTAACTGTATTTGATGTTGAGCAGATTCCCACACATGGGGGTAGCTTACGTGTTTATGCGCAACTAAGTGATTCTGGTAGATATAAAGTAAATACAAATGTACTAGATTTAAAAGAGAAAGAAAATCGCGAAGGTATTAATAGTATTAATACTTACCGAGGGTTTCAAGAGAAGGCGGAAGATATAAAAAACAATTTTGTATCATTCCTAATAAAAACAAAGAACAATGGACATAGTGTTGTTGGCTATGGGGCAGCCGCCAAAGGAAGTACTTTGTTGAATTTTTCAGGTGTCCGTCCAGACTTACTTCCCTATGTGATTGATAAAAGTGACGCTAAACAGAATAAATTTATGCCTGGAAGTAGAGTGCCGATAATGAGCGAGATTCAACTCAAAAAGGACAAGCCCGATTATATAGTTATATTTCCATGGAATATTCAAGATGAGGTAATAGAGCAGTTAGCCTATATTAGAGAATGGGGTGGAAAATTTGTTATATTTATTCCTTCTATGAAAGTCATATGATAAAAGTAGCTGTTACTGGTGCAAGTGGATTTCTTGGCCAACATGTGCTAAATCACCTTAACAATCTACCTGTTGAAGTTGTAGCAATTACTCGCTCAAAACATACTAATTTACCAAAATTAGTTAATGGATTATGGATAGAGCTTGATATTCAAAATCCACCTGAGAATATGTTACTTTTAATGGGAAACCCTGATATCTTAATTCACCTTGCATGGCAAGGACTACCAAATTATAAGTCAATCCATCATTTTGAGCTTGAATTGCCAATTCAGTATGGTTTTTTAAGCGCACTTATTAAAGAAGGCTTACAATCTATTACTGTTGCAGGTACATGTTTTGAATATGGGATGCAAAATGAATCTCTTTCCGAAAAATTAGATACAAAGCCATCTAACCCATATGGTTTTGCAAAAGATTGTCTTCGTAAACAGCTGGAGTTTTTAAAAATGCAACACAACTTTAAATTAACATGGGCTCGACTATTTTATTTATATGGAGATGGTCAATCTGATAGTTCAATCTATCAGCAACTAAAAAAAGCAATTCAAAATTCTGAACCAAGATTTAATATGTCTAAAGGTGAGCAATTGCGTGATTTTTTACCAGTTGAAAAGGCCGCTCAATACTTAGTTGATTTAGGTTTTATGCAAAAAGATATTGGAGTTATTAACGTCTGTTCAGGGGAGCCAATATCAGTTAGAAATTTAGTAGAAAAATGGTTGAATGAAAATAATTGGGATATAGAGTTAAACTTAGGTTTTTATCCCTATTCAGAATATGAACCTTCTAACTTCTGGGGTGATTCATTTTATTTAAAATCATTTTTTAAGGATTAGTAAAAAATGAAAGGGTTTGATTTTAATTTAGTTACAAAAACAACTAATTGCTAAGGGGGAGTTAATGGAAAGTCAGAAAATAATAAATGAAGATATTTTGCGAATAGCAGAAGGGCTAAAAGACGAAATTAAATTGATGGAGGGTAAAACTTTTTTAATCACCGGTGGTGCTGGTTTTTTAGGATACTACCTTGTTCATTTTTTAAATTATTTAAATAGTCTTAATAGTAATGTAAAAATTATTATTTTTGACAATTTTCAACGTGGATATCCAGAATGGCTTAAAAAGCTGAAATTTTCTTCAGATATAGATATTGTTAACCATGATATGACCGATAAACTCCCCAAAGATTTACCTGAGGTCGACTATATTATTCATGCTGCATCAATCGCCTCCCCAATTTTTTATAGAAAACATCCTATAGAAACAATAGATGCAAACATTATTGGGTTAAGATCTTTATTGGATTATGCACTAGAAAGAAAAAATAATAATAGACCTATTTCTTCATTACTTTTCTTTTCATCAAGTGAAATTTATGGAGATCCTGATTATAAAAATATACCAACCTCTGAAGAGTATAGGGGGAATGTTTCTTGTACTGGACCAAGAGCATCCTATGATGAAGCTAAAAGGTTTGGTGAAACTTTGTGTATTAATTTTTCTAAACAATATGATTTGCCTATTAAGATAGCCCGACCGTTTAATAATTATGGACCAGGTTTGAAAATAACTGATACAAGAGCCCTTCCTGACTTTGCAAAGAATATTTTAGATGGCAACGATATACTGTTATTTTCTGATGGCTCACCAACTAGAACCTTTTGTTATATAACTGATGCAATAATAGGCTATTACAAGGTATTAATAAATGGCGTTAATGGGGATTATTACAACATAGGTATAGACTCTCCAGAAATATCAATTAAACAGTTGGCTGAGATTGCTATTGAGAACGCTAAAGAATTGTTTAATTACAAAGGGAAGTTAGTTTATGGTGAAAGCTCTGATGATGATTATTTAACTGATAACCCAAATAGAAGATGTCCAGATATTACAAAGGCTAAAACTATAATTGGATATAATCCAAAAATAGATGTACATGAAGGCGTTAAGAGAACTTTAATTTGGTACTCTGACAACTATAAAGAGAGGTATGAAGAGTGAATGTTTCAATCGTTGGTACAGGCTATGTAGGTCTTGTTTCAGGACTCTGTTTAACAAGTATTGGCCATAATGTAATTTGTGTCGATAATGATAAGAATAAGGTTAATCAAATAAAAAAAGGCATTCCACCTATTTATGAAAAATCGTTAGAAGATTTATTAAAGAAACATTTAGGTAATGGATTTGATATCACAACAAATCTTGAGGATGCAATTAGTCGTTCTGATGTTACGTTAATTGCTGTTGGAACGCCTTTTGATGGAAATTCAATCGACCTCAGTTTTATCAAAAATGTTTCAATAGAAATTGGGAAAATTTTGAAAAACAAGCTCAATTTTCATACTATTGTAGTTAAAAGTACTGTGATTCCTGGTACAACTGAAAATCTTGTTGGTCGAACCATTCAGAAATATTCGGGACTATTACCGGGTAAGGAGTTTGGCCTAGGCATGAATCCAGAATTTCTAAGAGAAGGTGATGCAATAAAAGATTTTATGTGTCCTGATAGAATTGTTATTGGAAGTACTGATAAGAGGTCAAGGGACATAATTGGTGATTTGTATTCATCATTCAAAGAAACGACTGATATATTATATGTTAATAATTCTTCTGCTGAAATGATAAAGTACACTTCAAATTCTTATTTTGCTATGCTTATTTCGTTTTCTAATGAAATATCTAACATTTGTGATGAGCTAGATTGTGTTGATGTAATGAATGTAATGAAGGGACTTTATTTAGATGGAAGGATTTCACCATTAGTCGATTCCAAAAGAATAACCCCTGGAAGTGTAAGTTATTTAAAACCGGGTTGCGGTTACGGGGGGAGTTGCTTTCCAAAAGATGTTAAAACATTAGCATCTTTTTCGGATAATCTAAATATTGATGCAAGTATTTTAAAGGCAACTCTTAAGGTTAATGAGGAACAACCTAACGTAATTTTGGAAAAAATTTATTCTCACTATCCTAGTGTTAAATCATTAAAGGTAGGTGTACTCGGGTTGACTTTTAAACCAGAAACAGATGATATTAGAGAGTCTCCTTCAATAAAGATCATTAGCAAGTTATTAACCCTAGGTTCAATTGTTCATACTTATGATCCCAAAGCTACTAAGGAGGTTTTAAAGGTTTTTCCTGAGGGTGATATATTATTTCACAAAGATATGAAATCAGTTGTATCAGTATCAGATGTTATTGTTGTTTTAACTTCATGGGAGGAGTTTAATAATCTTCCTAAAATTTTGAAAAATAATAATAAGGATACTTTGGTAATTGATGGGAGAAGGATGTTTAATCCTTTATCATTTAAAAACTATGAAGGCATTGGGTATAATGCGTAAATTTTTCAACAAAAACGATGCGTAAAAAAGTGCCAACTGTCAAAACTAATTGTCCACAATGCAATGGCTACTCTTCTTTTTTATTTAAGACTAAAGACTATAACCGAAAAATAACAAATGATTTTTTTCTTTACAGAAAATGTAATAAGTGCAGACTAATTTTTTTATCCAACATTCCAAGTAATTTAGGCGACTACTACAAAGAAGATTATTACAAGATACCTTCTAAGGAAAAGTTAAATAGAATCGCCGATAAAAATGAATATCAGGTTGAAATGATAAAAAACTTTGTCCCTAAAGGAAGGTTACTTGATATAGGGGCGGCATTTGGCATTTTTGCGTATAAAGCAAAAGGTCTTGGTTATGACGTTAGTGCAATAGAAATGAGTAAATTTTGTTGTAATTATATGTCAGATAAGCTTGGGATTAAAGTTTTTCAAGGTGATAAGCCAGAGAGTATTCTTCCAACATTGGGCGATTACGATGTCATTACATTCTGGCATAATATTGAACACCTCATAGACCCATGGAGGGTATTAGAAGAAGCTGCAAAAAAAGTTAACCCGAAAGGAGTTATACTAATCGCAGCTCCTAATCCTGATTCATTTGCATTTAGATTATTAGGACGTTTTTGGCCACACACTGATGCACCGCGCCATGTTCAGCTTATTCCAGAATTTTTATTAACAGCTAAAATGAAAAGTCTTGGGTTTGATTTAGTTTTGAAAACAACGAATGACAAGGGGGGGCGTTCATGGAATAGATTCTCTTGGCAGAGAATAATAATAAATCAGTTTTCTTCAAAAACAATGGAAAGGGTTGGATTTGTTATTGGGTGGCTTTTTAGTATTCCGTTGTCTCTTATTGAAAATAGAAAGTATCAGGGTAGTGCCTATACTGTTATCTATAAAAAGTCTTAGTAGTTTTTAATTAGGATGTAATTATGAAGTTTTCTGTATTATTACCAACAAGAAATGGTGCGAAATATTTAAAATCCTGTATAGACTCAGTACTTTGTCAAGATTATAAAGATATGGAGTTAATTATTTTCGATAATGCTAACACCGACAATACTTCTGAGATAGTTAAATTATTCTCTGATGATAAAAGATTGAAGTACTTCAGGACAGATAGTGTAGTAGATGTTACTGATAATTGGAATAATGCACTAAAGAAAAGCTCTGGTGATTATGTGTTGATGATGGGTGATGATGATTATGTTTTGCCTGGATATTTTGATACTATAGACTCGATTATAGAAGAGAATAATTTCCCAGATGGAATAAGTTATTGTGGCTATAGTTTTATTTATCCAGATGCTGTTGATAATAGCTCAAGTTACTATTCTAATCCACATTTTAAATATGAAAAAAAATTAATTGATGGAGAGATAATATTTGAAAATAAATTAAAATCAATTGTTTATGATATGTTTAAATTTCATAATAGAATACCTTTAAACACTTTACCGCATATTTGGTCAAGAAGAGTTATCGAACGTGTAGCAGGTGATCTTTTTAGACCACCATATCCAGACCACTTTGCACTTAATGCAATGTTATTAAAAGCAAATACCTGGGTTTTTAGTAAGAAAAAATTGTATATACTTGGAGTTACTCCAGAGTCATATGGACACTATGTTTTTAGTGATGAACAAAAAGGTGGAGAAGATTATTTAGGTATATCTGGTGAGTTTCCTGGCCAGCTTCCAGGCAGTACACTAGTAAATAATATGTATGTGTGGTTGCTTTTACTTAAAGAAAATTACCCAAATTTTCTATCTAATATAAGTATATCTAGAAATAATTATGTTAAACATCAAGTTCATTACTGGATTTCTCAATATAGACATAGAAGTATAAATCGTAAAGTTTTATTTCACCGTATTGGCTTGCTAACTCTTAAAGATAAATTTGGCCTTATTTCTGTCCTTTGGCACAAAAGAAGTATATTGGCACTAAGATCTATTTTTAAAAGACTGAAGCCCTCAAAAGTAGATACATTTTATTATGGACCTAAACCGTTAGAAGGAATTTCAAATGCTCATGATTTTTATAATAAAGTGATTAAAAAATAAACTCCATGAAAAGTAAGCTTAATAATTTTCATATTGGTTACGCACCGCATTCATCAGATTTTTTACACTCTGGAGATCGGAGAAGGTTTGTTTGGTATGCTAAAAATAGAGGGGTTAATTTTGAAATTGCTAAGTCAGAAAATGAATATGATATAGTTTATGTTACTCATAGTGCAGACATCACACTTTGGAGTAAGTATGATAAATCGAAAGCTGTAGTTATATACGAACTTGTAGATTCTTATTTAGCATTAAATACATTTTCATTCACTGGTATTTTCCGCGGTGTAGTGAAATACCTTTCTGGGCAGTATAAGTATTGTGTATTTAATCATAAAAAATCTATTGAATTAATGTGCAGAAGAGCAGATGTTGTGGTCTGTAGTACTAAAGAACAAAAAGACTGTATTAGGCAATATTGTGATAATGTCCTTATTATTCTTGATGCTAAAACTATGTATAACAACTATAAAAAAGTTGAAAATTCTCAACCTAATAGTAGTGAGCTAAATATAGCGTGGGAGGGAATGCCGCATAATATAAAATCATTTGCAGTTATTAGAGATGCGCTCTCAATTTTAAGTAAACAGTATCAGATAAATTTGCATTTAATAACTGCATTAAAATATAAGAAATACATGAATAGATATATAACAAAACATACTTTCAATGAAGTTAAGAAGCATATTGATATTGATAATGTAAATTTGTACCAATGGAATGAACTAACAGTTTCACATATTGCCAGTACTTGTGACTTAGCAGTCATTCCTATTAACTCAAACGACCCAATGGATATAGGAAAGCCTGAGGATAAATTATTAATATTTTGGTTAATGGGATTGCCCACAGTTGTTTCGGAAACTCCTGCTCATTTAATGGCAATGAGTGCAGCTGGATTATCAATGGCATGTGAAAATACTGATGACTGGGTAAGTGCAATAAGGAATCTAGCAGATAATGTAAGTAATAGAAATCAAGCTGCAAAAAAAGGCTATACGTACGCCTCTTATGAAAGTAATGAAGAGAAAATGATGTCATCATGGGATAATATGTTTAGCTTAGTTGTTGATATGAAAATTAATAAGCTTTCCTAATTTTAAGTCTTTATAGTCGTCTACCTTGAAGAGATTGTATGATGAACTAAACTGAATCACTTAAGATCCAACCATTGAATATATAGAATTTTATTTTAATAATGATTATGTAAAATACATTAATCTTATTCTAGTAAAAAATTAAGGAGTAAAGGTGAGTAAATGTTTAATATGTGAATGTGAGTACCAACCCTTTGTTGATTTTGGTGATATGCCAATTGCTAATGCATTTGCATCAGAGCAGGAATTAGAGAATGAATATACCTTTCCAATGAGAGTAGGCTTTTGCGAGAGTTGTAAAATGGTTCAGTTAGTTGAGCAGCCAGATAGGGAAAAAATGTTCCATGAGAATTATGCTTTTTTTTCATCAACTTCAAATTACATGAAAGAACATTTCAAACGATTTGCCGATTCAGTTTCTGAATTACAGGGTTTAGATGAAAATTCTTTTGTAGTTGAGATTGGTAGTAATGATGGAATCATGTTGCAGAATTTTGTCGCTAGTGGCGTTCCTTGTATTGGTATAGAGCCATCAGAGAATGTAGCAAAGATTGCAATGCAAAAAGAGATTGAGGTCATTTTAGAATTCTTTGATCGACCTTTAGCTGATAAGATATCTAAAACACATCAAAAGGCAGATGCAATACTCAGCGCTAATGTGATGTGCCATATTCCCTATATGCACTCTATTTATGATGGTGTTAAGTCTCTACTAAAAGAGAGTGGAGTCTTTATATTTGAAGACCCTTATCTAGGTGAGATTATTGAGAAAACATCTTTTGATCAGATTTATGATGAACACGTATTCTTATTTTCTGCATTATCAATCAATAAACTTGCAAATATGCATGATTTAGAACTTATTAATGTTGAGCCACAAATCACTCATGGCGGCTCCATGCGATATACAATAGCTCATAAAGGAGTGAAAACAGTATCAAAGAATGTAGCAACTTTAATTGAACAAGAGGCGAGGTTAGGACTAGATAATAAGCAATCATATCTTGGTTTTACTGATAGTGTTAATAAAATTAGAGATGACTTAATTGAGCTTCTTGAAAAGCTGAAAAAGGAAGGAAAAAAAGTTGTTGCATATGGAGCGACATCAAAAAGTACTACAGTGACTAATTACTTTGGTATATCACCGGAACTTTTAGAATGTATCTATGATACTACCCCTATTAAACAAAATAAATATTCACCTGGGGCCCATATTCCTGTTCTACCGTATGATCAATTTAGAAAAAGTAATCCAGATTATGTATTACTTTTTGCATGGAATCATGCAGAGGAAATAATGAAAAAAGAAGCTGATTATATGGGTAGTAATAGACATTGGATTACCTACATTCCTGAGGTAAAAATTCATTGAATAAGATTCTTTGCGCAAATCCTTCAGAACAATTTAAAAGTTACCAGTTAGAAATTGAAAATGCTGTAATTTCAGTAATGCGTAGTAATCGTTATGTTCTTGGAAAAGAGGTAGATAGTCTCGAAAAAGAATTTGCTGACTATATTGGCTCAACTTCAGCAATAGGTGTTGCTAACGGCACAGATGCTATTGAGCTTGCCTTACGGTCATTAAATATTGGACCAGGAGATGAGGTTATAACTGTCTCCCATACCGCTGTTGCTACAGCAGCGGCTATTGAATGTACAGGGGCAAAAGCTGTACTAGTTGATGTTGAACCTAAATTTTATACGTTAAATCCACTTCAATTAGAAGAGTGCTTAACAAAAAAAACAAAGGCTATTATCGTAGTTCATTTATATGGAAATGCAGCAGATTTAGATTCGATAGTAACCTTTTGTAACTCTCATAAATTATTCTTAATTGAGGATGTCTCGCAAGCCCATGGAGCAAAATATAATGGTAAGCGACTTGGTAGTTTTGGAGATTTTGGATGTTTTAGTTGCTATCCTACTAAAAACTTAGGTGCAATTGGAGATGCTGGCTTAGTTACCACAAACAGTACTGATTTGGCTAATAAAGTTAGAATGTTGAGGGAGTATGGGTGGAAAAATCGAACTAGCATATATCCAGGAAGAAACTCAAGATTAGATGAAATTCAAGCTGCTGTTCTAAGGGTTAAACTAAAATATCTAGATGCAGATAATGAAAAAAGACGTAAGTTAGCTAAATATTATTCTGCAGAGTTATCTGAGCTACCAATCCAACTTCCTTTAATTCGTGCAGGAGTAGAATCTGTTTTTCATCTTTTTGTTGTGCAGGTGGAAGATCGCCAAGGTCTTCTTAAATTCTTAAAAGAAGAGGGTATTTACGCAGGTGTTCACTATCTTCTTCCAGTCCACCTCCAACCAGCATATCAAGATCGAATAAAGACTGCAAGTGATATGAGCACTACAGAAAGCCTTATAAAAAAAATAATTTCATTGCCTATTTATCCTGAACTTTCAATTAATGATGCTAGTAAAATAGTTACTACTTTAAAAATTTTTTTTAATTAATTTTACATACATGATTAAAGTTAAGAGTACTTCATTAGAGGGTTTTCTAGTTATAGAACCAAATTGCTATAAAGATAGCCGTGGATTTTTTCTAGAAACCTATCAAGAAGATATTTATAAGGCTGCAGGAATAAAAGATAAATTCGTTCAGGATAACCAATCTAGATCTATTAAGGGGGTTATTAGAGGGATGCACTTTCAAGTTAATAGACCTCAAGCACAAATTGTTACTATCATGCGAGGTGCAGTATTTGATGTTGGAGTAGATTTACGTCAAAACTCCCCAACATTTGGAAGATGGCATGGAGTTGAATTAAGTGATACTGGGCAAAGACAGGTATATATGGCTCCAGGTATAGCGCATGGTTTTTGTGTTCTTAGTGATTTGGCCGATTTGCATTATAAAGTAAGTAGATTTTATGATCCTGACGACGAGTGCGGAATGGTTTGGAATGATTCTGAAGTTAACATTGATTGGCCATTAATTACTCCTCTTATCCACCAAAGAGATGCTAATTATCAATCATTATCTCAGTTGATAGATAGTCATAAGTTGCCTCATAATAATCCTATTGAGCTTAAATAGATAAGATGGTAGATCTTAAGAATAAATTAGAAGGAAAAGTAGTTTCTATCACTGGTGCAAGTGGCTATATTGGCTCTGCATTAACTCAAGAATTAGAAAAGTATTCTCTAAAAATAATACGTATTAGTAGAAAAAAACTTGTTCCAAAAGATGGTGTTGAAGATTGGGTGCTTGATCTAAATAAACAAAGTAGTTGGATTAAAATTGTTAACAGATCAGATATTATTTTTCATTTGTCAGGAAATACTAGTATCTATAATGCTGAGAAAGACCCGAAAGAAAGCTTAATATCAACTCTTTTTCCAATTATTCATTTGATTAATGCATCAAAAAAATTATCTCGTAATCCTCGAGTAGTTTTTGCCTCAACTGCTACAGTGTATGGACTCACTGAAGTACTACCTGTTTTGGAAACTAGACAGCCAAATCCTATTACTACTTATGATTTGCATAAGTTTTTTGCTGAACAACAATTATTGCTGGCAAGTAGTTGCAAGATAATTGATGCAATTTCATTAAGGTTGGCAAATGTTTATGGCCCTAGTCCAGCTGAGAGTCTAGCAAAAGATAGAGGCACTCTTAGTAAGATTACAAGAATGAAGTTTGAACTTAAAAACCTTCATATTTATGGAAATGGTGAATATCTGAGAGATTATATTTATATCGATGATGTTGTGAATGCATTATTGCATGCAAGTGTTATGAATTATAATATTTTGCTTAACAGAAATAATATTACACTCAATGTTGCAAGTGGAAAAGGCGTTTCAGTTATAGAGGTATTTAAATTAATTTCTAATGAAGTAGAAAAAATTACTGGAACTAGAGGGACTATAAAGAATGTTGGGTGGCCTAAAGGAATCAATGCAATTGAGAAAAGAAATTATGTAGCCTCAATTGAATTATTTAAATCTCTGACAGGATGGGAACCAAGTGTATCTTTAGATAAGGGTATCCAGTTATTAATTAAACACTACAGTAAGGAGTTCAATAAATGAAGTTAGTTAAATTGATCGAATTTCCTTATATGAAGGAAAGTAATGGTGACTTGGTTGTATTTGAGGAAGACATAATTCCATTTAATGTTTCTAGAGTATTTACTGTAAGAGCATCGAAAGGTTCTGTGCGTGGGGAACATGCTCATCGGCACTGCTCACAGTTGCTAATATGCACTAATGGTGCAGTAGAAGTGAAATGTAATGACACTATAACAACTGAGATCTTTGTTCTTGATAAAGCAAATTATGGGCTATTTATTCCGCCAGGAATATGGGGATACCAAAAATATTTAGAGGGTAATACAACCCTAACTGTTCTCTGTGATCGACCTTATGAGGAATCGGACTATATACGAGACTATGATGATTTTAAGCTTTTTTCCAAACATATTATAGACTAAGGGTGGTATTTTGAAAATAATAGTAACTGGTGCGACTGGACATATTGGATCTTATTTAATTCGTGAGCTCGGCTTTCAATTCAAAGGATCTGAAATTGTCATAATCGATAATATGATGACTCAACGTTTTCCTTCGTTATTTAACCTTCCAGCTGAAGGTAATTACCATTTCATTGAAGGAGATGTTGCAAATATGGATTTGAATACAGTTTTTTCTAATGCAAATATAGTAATACATTTAGCTGCTATTACAGATGCAGCAGGAAGTTTTGATCGAGCCGAAGAGTTGGAGTTTAATAATTACCAGTCAACTGTAAAAGTTGCTAATGCCTGTGTTGAAAATGGTGCATCATTAATTGCATTATCGTCAACTAGTGTTTACGGTACTCAAAACGATGTTGTTGATGAAGACTGCTCAGAGGAAGAGCTGCAACCACAAAGCCCGTATGCAACTACTAAACTTAAAGAAGAAGAGTTGATTGCAAAATTGTGCAATGAGAAAGGTTTAAAAGCAATTCATTGTCGATTTGGTACAATTTTTGGAGCCTCTCCAGGTATGAGATTTCATACTGCAGTTAATAAATTTTGTTGGCAAGCAGCAATGGGAAAACCTATTAGTGTTTGGTCAACAGCATACGATCAAAAGAGACCATATTTAGATTTATTTGATGCATCAAAATCGATAGAATTTATTATAAGAAACAACTTGTTTGATGGCAGAATTTACAACATACTTACTGAAAATGCAACTGTACATCAAGTAGTTGACATAATTAGAGAATTTGTTCCAGATCTCAGCGTTGAGTTTGTAGATAATAGAATCATGAACCAACTATCTTATGAAGTGTCATGTGATAGGTTTAAAGACAAGGGGTTTAATTTTAATGGAAGTTTAAGACGTGGCATTGAAGAAACAATATCGTTACTTCGTAACTAACAAAAATCTCATATATTAAAATAAAAAAATGTTAGAAATAATTTTCGTATCCTTAGTAGCTGGAATCTCAATATTGCTTGCAAAAAAGCACAAAGAGATAGCCTGGGCTATTGTAATCGCATTTGTTATTCGTATAAGTGCAACATTAATTAATTTAAATGTTTTAATGCTTCCAGATGGTATTAACGGTGGTGATGCATATGCATTTGAGTATCAAGCATGGTTTTGGGGAAATGAAGGAGTAATAAAGGCTTCCTCACATTTTTTTGATAAAGGACTCCCATGGGTCTATTCAAATTTGGGATCATTGGTTTATGCAATTTTTGGTAGAAGCCATTTAATTCTTTCGTCTATAAGTGTATTGGCGGGCGTGTATTGTGTAGTATTAGTATGGAAATTATCTATGCTAGTTTGGGGTGAACATGGTGTTGCTAAGACATCTGCTTGGTTGGTAGCTATATTTCCAACTTTGATTCTATATTCGTCTCTTACCATGCGTGAAGTGTTTATTACTTTGCTATTTCTTTATGGCATGATTCAGGTTATTTTATGGGTAAAAACTACTAAATTATTATATGCATTAATTGCCTTGTTAGCATTTTCTCTTCAGGCTTTCTTCCATCCTGGTATAGCTACCGCTGGTATGTTGTTTATAATTTTGGTATTTCTGAATTACAACAAGATGTTTTTTAATAGCTTAATTAATAATTCAAGTTTTGATACTCGATCTTTTTTATCAATTATGGGATGTTTAATTATTGGATTAGGTATATATCAGTATGGCACATCTTTGTCCTTCCCATATTCTAGCTGGATACAAATAGTAAAAGTAGACACATTAATTTGGAGGACAAGTATTATGGCTTTTGGGGCTGCATCTTATCCTGCTTGGTTAATAGCTGAGAGCCCTATTCAGTTTTTGCTGCTTATGGTTCCCAAGTTTTTCTATTTTATTTTTTCTCCATTTCCATGGGATATTTCAAAATTTAAACATCTTCTTGGCATGTTAGATGGTGTTTGTTACATGATGTTAGCTATTGCAATTTTCAGTCATAGAAAATATATTATTTCTAATCCTAAGGCATTATATTTATTGATTTTTATTATTTTCTTGATCCTAATATTTTCCATAGCAGTTGGAAATTTTGGACAAGGTATACGGCACCGATCTAAGTTATTGCCAATTATTATTATTCTTGCCTCTCCATATATTTATCGACTATTATTTTTCAAGAATAAAAATCAAAGTAAGTATAGAGGTGTTAATGATTCAAATAATATAATATGATGTAACAACTTTTTTAGTTAATGGATATAAAGAATGTGAATAATATTGATGAAAAAACAGTAAGTAGTTTTGGTGATGAGTGGAAGCGTTTTGACCAAAAAGGCATGTCAGATGACGAATCCAAGAGAATCTTTAATAATTATTTCAGCATATTTAAATGGAATAATATTTCTTCAGATGCAGAGGGTTTTGATATGGGTTGTGGTTCTGGACGTTGGGCCAGATTTGTTGCGCCTAGGGTTGGACGACTTAATTGTATTGACCCCTCTGATGCAATTGATGTGGCAAAAAAATCATTACATGATTTTAATAACATCACATTTATACGAGGGTCTGTTTCTGACAGTCATTTAAAAAAAAATAGCCAAGATTTTGGATATTCGTTAGGAGTACTTCACCATGTTCCAGAAACGCAAAAGGCAATTAAATCATGCGTGGAATTATTAAAAGTAGATGCTCCATTGCTTCTTTACCTTTATTATGCATTTGATAATAAGCCATTTTTTTTTAAGGCTATATGGAAGGTAAGTGATATTTTAAGATCTGTCATTTCAAAATTACCTCTGTTACTAAGGAACATATGTACAGATATAATTTTTGTATTTGTTTATATCCCATTGTATTTTGTATCTAAAGTTGCTGAAAGGATTGGAATTAATCCGGATAATATTCCACTCTCTTATTATAGAACCCTTAGCTTCTATACTATGAGAACTGATTCACGAGATCGTTTTGGAACTCCACTTGAAAAAAGATTTACACGTGATGAAATTAAAGAAATGATGGTTGAGTCTGGGTTAAGAGATATTCAATTTCGTGATGAGGTACCATTTTGGTGTGTAATTGGATATAAGAAATAATGTTATATCATAATAGTTTTTTTTGATTTAAAGTATGCATGGTTAGCGATCTTATTGTGGATGGATATATCACCTAAAAACCATTGTGTTATATAAAAGAAACTCAATTGTAAGAAAAATTGATTAAAATCCTAATTAAATTTTAAGAAAGGAAAAATAAATATGAAAGATGAGCAGGGAGTAAAGGATTTTTTTTCAGGTTATGCTGAGGATTTTGATTCTATTTATGGAGATGGAAAGCCTCGGAATCTATTTAATAAGATAATGGACAAATTATTTAGAAAAGCAATGTATGAGAGATATAAGAGAACTATTGAGTTTTTATCTTCAACTGATGATGTTAATACTATCTTAGATGTTGGATGTGGCTCAGGAAGATATTCAGTAGACCTTGCACGAAAT
>Ga0209482_1001239_pt1 | contig 18156 bp, 18 predicted proteins | sample CoawatmetaG10DNA_FD_187512 | JGI IMG/M metagenome (GOLD analysis project Ga0209482, IMG submission 187512) | Marine microbial communities from the West Antarctic Peninsula - Coastal water metaG104-DNA (SPAdes) (version 2) | ecosystem: Environmental > Aquatic > Marine > Coastal ...
TGCGGCTTTTCCAGCATGGGCAGAATTGGATGCTTTGGACCGTGGCAGGTATCTTCGAGCGTTCGCTGAAGTGATTAGAAAAAATATTCCGTTATTAGCTATACTTGAATCCACAGTGACGGGTCGTGCTGTGCGAGAAATGAAAGCGCAGATGGCACGTATCCCAGAATGGCTGGAGTATTTCGCAGGCATTGCGCCAGGATTGGAGGGGGAGGCAAACTACGTCAAGGGGGATTATGTCACCTTGACCCAATACGAACCACTGGGGCCAACAGCTCTGCTGACTCCATGGAATCACCCCGTTCTAATTCTCATAAAAAAACTCTCCGCAGCTCTAGCAGCGGGTAATACCTGCGTCATTAAACCCTCTGAACTCGCGCCCGTGTCGCCCTTGGTGATCGCGGCCCTTGCGACTGAAGCCGGCTTGCCTGATGGCGTAGTTAATGTGGTCACTGGCGACTCAGCCACGGGTGAGGCCCTTTGTTTGGCAGACGATATTCACTTTATTGACCTGACTGGAGGCACTTCAACGGGCCGCAAGGTGGCCAGTGTTGCAGGCAAAAGATTAATCAGAACCACCATGGAACTGGGAGGAAAAACCCCCGTTGTCGTGTGTGAAGATGCCGATATTGACGCGGCCGTTGCAGGCGTTTTGTTTTCGGCTTTCGTTGCATCTGGACAAACCTGTGTTGCTGGGTCACGCATTATTGTGCATGAGTCTATCTACGACACTTTTGCAAAAAAATTAGCTCAAAGAGCAGATCAAATACAGTTAGGGGATCCCATGGACGAAAGCACACAAATGGGTCCAGTCATCTGCCGCACATCCCTTGATCGTTGCAAACAATTTATCGAAACTGCAATAACTGAAGGTGGCCAGCAAATTTGTGGCTTAGAGCCTCTGCAACTTGATGACGAATTTGCCAAAGGCTTTTATCTACGTCCCACAATATTTACCGAAGTAAAAATAGACCACACTCTTTTTCTTGAAGAGGTCTTTGGGCCCGTCATCTCACTCACTCGCGTCAGCAACGATGCAGAAGCCATTGCCTGTGCAAATGCAGGTGATTTTGGTCTGGGTGTGTCCATTTGGTCACGCGATATTGGGCGCGCACATCGGTTGTCTAAAACCATCCGAGGCGGGGTCATCTGGCTTAATGATCATCATCGCAATGATCCAAGATCTGTCTGGGGAGGAGTCAAAGATAGTGGCTTCGGTAAAGAAAATGGTTGGGATGCTTTGCGGGCTTATTTGACAAAAAAATCTATCGTAATCCGCACTAAAGAGGGCTACGATGACTGGTTTAAGGACGGGCAGAGGTATGGGTGATACAACAGTATGAGTAGCACTGACAACCGTAAGGCAAAACTCATTGCAACGCAGATAGAAGCTCGTATCATAAAGCGTGAACTCAAACCAGGGGATCGGCTTCTTGAACGATTGTTAGCCGAAGAATTTGGTGTATCACGAACCCCAGTGCGCGAGGCCATTAGGCAACTTGTTGAAACCCGACTGGTCACTGACAATGGCAGGCGTGGGGCGCTCGTTGCGTATTTGAGTATTTCTGAATTACTTGACGCCTTTCTTGTGGTGGCAGAACTTGAAGGACTCGCCGCCAGACAGGCCGCAAAACGCATGCGCGAAGAGCAAATTGTTAAAGCATTTGATGCCAATGCCCTTTGCCAACAAGCCGCAGCAGTTAAAGATACGGAAACGTTTAATGCCATGAATATGGTTTTTCATAACTTAGTAATAGAGGGCTCACACAATACAATGTTGCAGGGCCAACTTAACACAGCTCGCACCATCACCTTTCCATACCGGCACTATGTGTCTAGCTTACCAGGTTACATGACACAATCTGTTGACGAGCATGATGCCTTACTCAAGGCCATATCAAACTCAGAAAGTGATACCGCATACCAACTCATGCGAGATCATGTACGACTGCAAGGCGAACAAATTGAAGATGTTATTCACCACCTAGAAAGGCGCAACAGCAGCACAGTCGAGCAATGAAACTAAACCCATATTGATCAGTAAAGGTCAGCTGTGACCCAACCTGGCTGCAGTCTTATGCAGTTCATAGGCTAGATTAGGATCAGTGGCCACAACGCAAAAATTAGCCTTAGTTACAGACTATGGTGTTAGTTCCAAATTGGTGCAAATAAATTTAAGTGAATGCCTAATAAAGCAAATATGGTGCGTTTAGATGAATTTTATAAACACGATTGTTATGTAGAACGCTGTTTTATATCATATTTACTTTTTTGGCACGATAATCGCACTAATCAAGTTAACGTTCACAAAAACTAACAGAGGCTGCCATCTAAAACTTATACATCTAAATTTCAGTCTAGGCCGATATTCACTTGATTCACAAAAATTACTGAGAAAACACATAATGAACAAACTTGTAAACAAACCCTTGATTGCCTCTATCTTTAACAACACTATAGTTGCTAGTGGTGTTCAGGCTAAAGGAGGTACAGGATTTTCGTGGGGGAGCACGGACACTGAAACACACATAGATGGCAATGATTTTGTTGACCACTTGGTAAATTTATGTTTTAGTAATTGTCAATAAAAATAAAATTAATTTGAGGATTGTATTATGAAGTTAATGGATATAATTTCAAAAGCACGCATACTTGCTGCGGCGGTTGCTTTTGGTTTGATCATAGCTCCAGCAATTGCTGTTGCTGGCAGTGTTAAGGTGGCAGGTATTTTTACTCTGCCCGTTGAACAACAGTGGATTAGTCGCATCCATATTGCTCTTAGCGCAGCTGAAAAACGTGGCGAAATTGAGTACGTATATTCCGAAAACGTTTCTAATACAGATTACGAACGCGTCATGCGAGAGTATGCGGAACAGGGTGTAGACCTTATTGTTGGTGAAGTTTTTGGTCTTGAACGTGCGGCCCGCAAGGTCGCGGCAGACTACCCAGAAACTGCTTATTTAATGGGTTCATCATTTGCACCTCAAGCGCCAAACTTTTCTGTATTCGATAATTATATTCACGAACCAGCCTATTTATCAGGCATGGCTGCCGGTGCAGTAAGTGAGTCAAACGTCATTGGTATGGTGGGTGGTTACGCCATCCCGGAGGTTAACCGTTTGATGCATGCATTTATGGCTGGCGCTCGCGAAATGAATTCTGACGTCACCTTTTTGGTGAACTTTCTTGACAGCTGGTACGATCCACCAAAGGCCAAGGAAAGCGCGTTCGCAATGATCGATGCCGGAGCCGACGTGATGTATGCCGAACGCTTTGGTGTAGCTGATGCTGCCGTTGAACGTGGTAAGAAAGCCATAGGTAACGTTATTGATACAGCTAACGACTATCCAGGTACTATTTTAGCTTCCGCTTTGTGGCATATGGAAGCCACTATTGATAAAGCCATCGGTGCTGTCGCTGATGGATCCTATACAGCCGATGACTATAGCCAATATAGTTTTATGGCACATAATGGTGGTTCCCTTGCGATTGATAAAAGCTTAGTTCCCGCTAATGTGGTTGCGGCTATTGCTGCTAAAGAAGCGGCCATTCGAGATGGTAGCTTTGTCGTGACCATTAATGATGAAACTCCAGTATCAGATAACTGATCATTAGGCTTTTTGTTGCTCAAAATCCCGTCAGATGATGCCCTTCATCTGACGGGATTTTTGTATTCACCTTATTTGTTAGTGGACTCCCGATATGAACAATGACACTGTGCTATCTCTAAACCAATTGAGTAAGCAGTTTGGCACTGTGATAGCCAATGAGTCAGTCAGTATCGACTTAAAACGTGGCGAAATTTTGTCTTTACTGGGTGAAAATGGTGCCGGCAAAACGACTTTAATGAATATGCTTTTTGGTCACTACATGCCCGACTCTGGCAGTATTGACGTGGCTGATGCAAGTGGTCAGCTAACACCTTTGACTTTGGGTCATCCTCAAGCTGCGTTGAACGTAGGCATTGGCATGGTTCATCAGCACTTTACCCTCGCTGAAAATTTATCAGCGATAGATAACATACTGCTGGGCTCTGAAAGTTTATTCGCGTGGCGTCGATCCATGCACCAAGCCCGCGAAAAAATTAACACCATCATGCAGCGCACGGGGTTAAGTGCCCCCCTTGATACCATTGTAGGTCAGCTTTCAGTGGGTGAGCGCCAGCGTGTAGAAATCCTCAAAGCACTTTATCGAGATGCACGCATATTGGTGTTGGATGAGCCCACCGCTGTGCTGACGCCACAGGAAGCAGACACCTTATTTGCTAATATCGAGATTATGGCCAAAGACGGTTTGTCTGTCATTTTTATCTCTCATAAATTACGTGAAGTACTCGCTTTTTCTCATCGTATAGCCGTGTTAAGGCATGGAAAAAAGGTGGGAGAAATTGCCACTAAAGATGCCGATGAAAAAATAATATCACGCTTGATGGTTGGTGCAGATACGCCACCCACTGCCCGAGAAACCATGGATACCGGAGCCACAGTACTTCAGCTCATCGACCTTTCAGTGACAGGTCATAGTGCACGCACTAGTTTAGAGCACATTAACCTTAGCGTCTGTGCTAATGAGATTGTTGGCATTGCAGGCGTGTCTGGCAATGGGCAATCTACCCTAGCAAAAGTCTTATCAGGTTTGATCACCCCCACTGCGGGCCAAGTTAAAATTGATGGTGAAAAGGTCAGCCTATTTACGCCAGCCAATATACTTAAAGCAGGTGTAGGCAGAATTCCTGAAGACCGCCATCAAGATGGTGTCATCGGTGCTATGAGTGTGGCTGAGAACTTAGCGATTGAAAATCTGGATAGTGATGAGATTCAAACCAATGGTTTTTTACGTCATCAACAACTTAAACAGAATGCCCAACACCTCAGCCAAAAATACGATATCCGCGGCCCAGGCATTGAGGCCCCCGCGCGCCTGCTATCAGGTGGAAACATTCAAAAACTCATCCTAGCTCGAGTTTTTGAAGCCTCACCAAGACTTATTTTGGCTAATCAGCCTACCCGTGGTTTAGATATGGGCGCTGCTAGCGAAGTAGGCAAGCGGCTGATGCAAGCACGAAAACGAGGGGCTGGGGTGTTGCTTATTTCAGAGGACTTAGACGAACTACTGGCTTTAGCAGATCGTATTGTCATTATGCATGACGGAGACTTACATATGGCACCCAGCCATGACCGAGGTCAAATAGGATTAATTATGGCAGGACAAACCTCATGATTCGGATCGAACCCCGTGAATCACCATCACGACGCTTAACCATTGGCATCCCAGTGGCATCTGCCCTACTGGCATTATTGCTTGCTGCCATACCCTTGAGTTTTGCAGGCGCTAATATTGGTGAAGCCTATCAACAAATGGCGAAGGGAATCTTTGGTTCACTGTTCGCCTTTACAGAAATGTTAACCCGAGCAACTCCACTTATATTCACCGGTTTAGCTGCGACTTTAGCCTTTCGTGCCAAACTTTGGAATATTGGCGCCGAGGGCCAACTTTACTTAGGTGCTATGGCCGCCGTAGCTGTGGGTACAGGCTGGCTTGATGGCCCTCCCATATTGCTCATACCCGTGATTCTGATCGCTGGTGCATTAGCTGGCGCTCTGGGCATGGCAGGCCCTGCCTACCTCAAAACCCGCTTCGGTGCAGATGAAGTGGTGACCACATTGTTACTTAATTTTATTATCTTAATATTTATCCAGATGATGCTGGAAGGCCCACTTAAAGATCCTATGGGTATGGGGTGGCCACAATCTAGTCCGGTCGTCGATAATGCTCTATTGCCACAAATATTACCCCGTATGCGCCTGCATTATGGCTTAGTCATTGCCCTTGTAGCGGCAGTCGTTGCGCATATTATGCTGTCCAAAAGTGTGTGGGGTTTAAAGTTAAGAGCCGTTGGCGAAAATGCTAGCGCAGCCCTGCATGCCGGCATTGGAGTAAAGCGTACATTAATGAGTGCAGCCTTAATTTCTGGTGCACTAGCAGGGTTAGCCGGAGTCAGCGAAGTCGCCGGCTTACGTGGCTATCTCACTACTGATTTATCCCCTGGTTATGGTTATACCGGCATCGTTGTGGCCATGCTTGCTGGGTTATCACCTTTAGGCGTTGTTATAGCAGCCCTGTTCATTGCATCAGTATTTGTGGGGGCTGACTCTATGAGCCGTGCTATAGGCGTTTCAAGTTACTTGGCAGACCTCGTTGTATCTATGGCGTTAATTTGTGTCTTAATTGGCGGTTTTATTGCCCGTTTCACTATTAAAATAAACCCCGTTAATAAACAGCAATCCACCCCAGACACAGGAGCAAGATAATGGAAATATTAGACATTTTGCTCAGTGAAAACTTTTGGGCTGCTGCATTACGCATTGCCACGCCCTTAATCTTTGGTGTGTTAGGGGCCCTTATTTGTGAAAAATCAGGAGTTTTAAACTTAGGCATCGAAGGCATTTTTGCTGCAGGTGCTATGGCCGGATGGATGGCCGTTTGGCTGGGTGCAGACCTTTGGAGTGGGTTATTCTTTGCCGCTTTGACAGGTGCTTTTTTTGGCCTTATCCATGCTATTTTAACGGTGCCATTGGGTCTATCACAGCACGTTTCAGGCTTGGGTATCACCATGTTTGCCACTTCTGTAAGCTATTTTACTTATCGAACCGCCCTTCCTGAGGTGAGCAGCCCACCACGCATTGAACCATTCCAACCCCTTGATATTCCTATACTGTCGGATATACCTTTTCTAGGGCCTGTGTTATTTCAGCAAACCGCAATGACTTGGTTGGCACTGTTTTTAGTGGCCCTTGTATGGTGGGTCTATAATCGCACTCCTCTAGGCCAAGCCCTACGAGCTGTAGGCGACAACCCCGATTCAGTAGATGCTCAAGGTTTATCAGTCTATGGCCTGCGTATGGGGGCTATTGTCGCAGGCTCCGCATGCATGGCACTGGGGGGAGCATTTCTCACTATGTCTGCGTTTGACGCCTTTTTCTTTGGCATGGTCAATGGCCGTGGCTGGATCTGCATAGCCTTAGTTATTTTTGCCAGCTGGCGTCCAGGCAAGGCATTATTAGGGGCTTTATTATTTGGCGCTTTTGATGCATTTCAAGTACGCTTGCAAACTGAAGTAGGGGCTTTTGTACCCTCTCAAGTGTTTTTAATGGCGCCTTATATACTTTCAATTATTGCCTTAGTCATTGTAGCTCGGCGGGCGGAATACCCAAGGGCATTGTTAACCCCATGGTTCAAAGGACAACGTTAATGAATTTTGATCTTTTAATTAAGAATGCGTGTTTACAAGATGGACGTAAAAATATTGATGTGGGCTGCTCTGACGGCACTATTATTGCAGTTCAACCCAATATCAAACAATCTGCTAGCTTGGTTATTGATGCACAAGGTCAGTTATTGAGCCCACCGTTTGTCGACCCTCACTTTCATATGGACTCCACCTTATCCCTTGGGCAGCCCCGCATGAACATTTCTGGCACCTTGCTTGAAGGTATCGCCTTATGGGGAGAATTAAAACCCAAACAAAGTGTGGATGATATTATCAAACGTGCCATGCATTATTGTGACCTTGCTGTTGCTATGGGCATTGGCGCCATTCGCAGTCATGTTGATGTGTGTGATGATGAGTTGAAAAGTGTCACTGCAATGCTTGAAGTGCGCAGGCTCGTTGCGCCTTACTTGGATTTGCAGTTAGTTGCCTTTCCACAAGATGGTTTATTACGTGATCCAAAAGCTCATGCCAATCTCGTTCGAGCCTTGGATATGGGGGTTGATGTGATTGGTGGCATCCCTCATTTTGAGCGTACCATGCAAGATGGTACATCATCTGTCAAAATCCTATGTGAGTTAGCTGCTGCAAGGGGATTACGAGTGGATATGCACTGCGACGAGTCAGATGACCCACACAGTCGCCATGTAGAAACACTGGCCAGTGAAACCCTGCGCCTAGGCCTCCAAGGTCGAGTTGCAGGCTCACATCTTACGTCCATGCACTCCATGGACAACTATTATGTTTCCAAGCTACTACCCTTATTAGCCGAAGCAGAATTGCACGCTATTCCCAATCCACTCATTAATATCATGTTACAAGGCCGCCACGATAACTACCCTAAACGCCGTGGTCAAACTCGAGTTCCTGAACTTAAAGCAGCCGGTGTGAACGTTGGTTTTGGTTCTGACTGTATGATGGACCCTTGGTATTCAATGGGCCGTGCAGACATGCTTGATGTCGCAAGCATGGGAATGCACGTGGGGCAATTGTCGAGTCGGGCAGACATGACATGGTGTTTTGATGCCGTGACTTATAATTCTGCAGCCATTATGGGTTTGCAAGATTATGGTATTGTTGAAGGTCATCAGGCCAACATGGTGCTATTGCAGGCCACCGATCCAATTGAAGCCATTCGGTTAAAAGCCACACGCTTGATGGTCTTTCGTAAAGCTCAATTGATTGCTCAAACCCCAGCCAGTCATACGCAGCTTCAATTGCCAGGGCGTCCTAGTATGGTTGATCCTGCAAAAACGTTACTTTAGATAGACCAAAAACCATTGAAGACAATGAAGGGCTGTCAGATATGATTACAAACGAGGTTTTAAGTCAAGACCACGCACGAGCACTTCAATGACATAGCCTGTGGCCGGCGGGTATATTTCTTTTTCATAGTTTTTGGGTTCCATCACTGCAGAGATTTGTGACTCAAAGTCGGCATAGGTCTGTGTCAAAGCCCAAATCATAAAAAATACATGGGCTGGGTCTATGGGAGCCATTAAACCCTCTTTTTGCCACACCAAAAACACTTCACCTTTTTCTTTCACCCATGAACGCAACTCGGTTTGCATGAAATTATCAATAATGGGGGCCCCTGCTATAATTTCCATTGCAATCAAGCGCGAAGCTTCTGGATACTGCCGAGACAACTGCATTTTTTTTGAGATATATTGGGTAATTACATCGATGGGTTGATCGTCTTTGTGTAATTCCCCAAGAGAGTTCAACCATTGCCGAATGACTCGAACTATAACGACCTGATAAAGCTCTTGCTTGGTTTTAAAGTAGTACAGCATATTGGTTTTTGACATGCCTGCTTGGATCGCAATTTCATCAATGCGCGCACCCGAAAACCCTTTACGTGAAAAAACTTTCACGGCTGCCTCTAACACTTTCTGTTGGTTTTTCTCACCAATAGATCCTGCTTTAAAGCGAGCAGTTCGTTCAGACGGGAGCAAATTTGAGTGAATATTCATTAAAAAACTAGGCCTGCTGTAAGCATAACTTAAAACGTCCAAATACATACTTGTTGAGGCACTAACATGCACCTACTGACTATAAAAAAATCCCAATTCAGGTGCGTCTTAGACCATATAAATTTCTAATTTTTATAAAACAAACGACTTTTAAAGACTTTTAAAATTAGCATGGTTAAAGTGTATCATACCCACTGTGGCTGATCTAAAAATATAACCAGCCACAGTGATCGAAAGCATTGTGTAATGACACAGACTTTAGACTAGAGTCCTATTATACTGCTTTGACAAGTGATTAAAATAACGTTAAGTATCGATAGGCTGTAATAATAGGCAGTCAAAAACCTCTCACTATTTAGCTTTATTATTTAGCTTTATTGTTTCGCTTCATTAATTTAAGCCAGAGCCATTAGCTCTGTTATTATCCATAAAGGCTCCAACATGACACAAACTCAAATCGTTACTTTTGCTCAAGCGGGCGGCCCTGAGGTTATGGCGCTGACTGAAAAAACACTTTCCGCCCCCAGTGCTGGCGAAGTCAGTATTAAGCAAGAAGCCATTGGGGTAAATTACATTGATGTGTATAAACGCAGTGGTGTTTATCCCACCCAATTTCCATCTGGGTTAGGCTTTGATGCTGCAGGGGTAGTCATTGCAGTGGGAGAAGGTGTAACTCACGTGAAACTGGGCGAACGTGTGGCGTATGCTGCCCCCTCACAAGAATCTTATGCCAGCCATCGAACCCTAAACGCGGCTCAAGTTTGTCCTTTGCCCGATAATATTTCTTTTGAACAAGCCGCCGCTATTATGCTCAAAGGTTTGACCACCCAATACTTGTTTGAGCAAACCACACCTTTGCAAGCTGGTGATACGGTATTATTCCACGCCGCCGCAGGGGGGGTTGGCTTACTCGCCTGCCAGTGGGCGGCCGCTAAGGGTTTGACCCTGATAGGCACGGCGGGATCAGACGAAAAATGTGCACTTGCATTAGCTAATGGTGCAACCCACTGCATTAATTATACGCGTGAAGATTTTTCCAAAAAAGTACAAGAATTAACCCATGGTAAAGGTGTGGACGTCGTCATGGATTCTGTGGGTGCATCCACCTTTGAAGGGTCTCTAAACTCACTCAAACCCTTTGGCATGATGATCACCTTTGGTAATGCCTCGGGTAAAGTTCCACCAGTCGATGTGGGAATTCTTGCTGCCAAGGGTTCTTTAAAATTAACCCGTCCCACAGTTGCAACCTACGTTGCTGATTTTGATCGGTGCCAAAAAATGGCTAAGCACCTATTTGAGATGGTAAGTTCGGGGGCCATTAAAGTTCACATAGGTAACGTCTACCCCATGGCTAATGCAGCCCAAGCCCATATTGATTTAGAAAGTCGTCTAACCACTGGTTCTAGTATTTTAATCCCTTAAAGTTTTGGGCTGCCCTTCAATGTTAAAAGGTAGCCCAATACATTACTCCAACAGTTGCAAAGCCTTAACGCCCTAACCTAACAAGACCAGAAGCGAGTCCTACAGCAGAGGCCACGCCATCAATGACCGGAATATTATGGGTTTGCGATAACTGACTGGCAAAATCTGCCATACCCGCGCACCTTATATGTTGCTACCCTAGACACCAAAAAGCACCTCATTCTTTGCCCAACAAGCGAAGACGCCTTCAACTTGATTACCCCATGTTGCCTGATGCACCCCAGCTTTTTCACTTTAACTGAACTCAAAAATAATAAACTCAGCAACTAACGTTTAATAACCAAAGTTAGTTTAGGCAACATTCAAGTTTGAGCCCCCACTAAACTCTACCCCAGTATGGTGAATAGTGGTTATTTTTTATAATAATGAGAATGATTTGCATTAGCATTATTATTTGTTTATCATGAGCTATATCAATTGGTATTTGTAAGGAATAATTATGGAAGTCACAGCATTAGATAAATATACACGTGCTATTTCATCTGCTTCACTGAGCCGAAATTTATCGATGACTACCGCCATAGGTATCAGTTGAAGCCTAGTGACTTTGCATCTAATCACAAGCGGTAGCGCCCCTAAATTGGTTATCTCAGTAGTGATCATTAGTACCTTTTTATATGTATCTTTATCTGCTGGCAGCACCATCGATCAGTTTAAGGTATGGATTGCAGACGATAAAGAGCAAGACGCTAGTAATATGGAACAACCTAGGCATCAAACACCATTCACTTTGTGGAAAACTGTTTATAGCCTATGCTTTTTTGGAATGGCAGCAACTCAGCTATTAACAGTGTGGGTTTAATGGTCGCTATATTTAAAAAGTTAGGCCGCTCTTCTTAATGAGTAAGATAATAGTTAAATAAAACTCACCATTTGTCAGGAAAGCATCATGTCAATAGCACGTATAACAACCATGGTATTTAAGTCTCAAGCAGCGGCAGATGCGGCAGCAAAGTCTTATGAAGCTATAGAAGCCAATGATTTTAAGTCAGCCGAGCAGCTCATTGGAATTCAAAGTAATGGTAATAAACTAATTGGTGTGACTCTCTTTGATAGTCAAGAAGCAATGGATAGATCAGATGCTGTAAGGGATGAAAGAATGGCTAATCCAGACATTATTTCAATAGATGGAGTGGTTGGTAAGGTCCGGCTTAACCACCTAAATTGGCTTATGCTGGGCTGATTTGAATAACTAAGGTAGGTTAGACCTTTAAAGAAGAAAATTTTAAAATAGGAAAGTTAGTCTGACAACTAACAAAACAGTGTTCAAGAGATCCCTAAACTTGCCCTCTCACAGGTTTTAGGGATCCCTTGAACGCTGTTGAAAACAGACATGGTTAGACACCTATTGATCAACCAAAATCTAAGGAGAATGAGCTGGTGAACAAAGCTGAGCTAATACAAGCGATTGCAATTGATACTGACATGACACAGGTTGCTGCGGGTCGGCTACTAAATAGGGTGACAAGAGCCATTAACAGCACCCTAGCCAATGGTGAACCCGTCTCTTTAGTCAACTTTGGTACCTTTTCTGTACAAAATCGACAAGGCCACAGTGGCCGTAACCCAAGTACAGGGACTAAAATTCAAATAGCAGCCAAAAAAGTTGTTCATTTCAAAGCCGGCAAAGGCTTAAAGACCATTGTAAAATCAAGCTCAAGCTGAAACTAAAGTTTTTATACTAGGCGTTAAAAAGGCACCGAGCCTTATTAGACTATCAAACAATAAAGACAATGAATACAGTAGTTTAGACTGTAACTTTGGTATTAACGTATTGAAAGAGCAGCTTTCATGACCAAACGAGATAAATGTACGTATTGGATTGAACACCATGACATTAGTTATAGGGCCATTGGCCAAACGCTTGCGCCTAGAGATCGGGTTAAAGCAGACAGAAGTAGCTAAACAGATAGGCACCTCATCAGGTAATTTATGTCGCTTCGAGCAGGGTCAAAGGAGCATTAATTCTTTATTGCTTGATAAACTGATGACGACATTGAATACCAGTTTAGAAGAATTGACTGTAATCAGCGCATCAGAACATCAATCGCTGGGTATCGCTTTATTAAACGCAGATCTCAGTGATAGACAATTGACTGGACTGAAAAAACTGATGAACATTATGAGTCTTCAGGACAGTTCACATTAACACTGTAATTAAGCCATGGTGTTTAGCAATATAGATTAACATTATTATTTCTCTACTATTCAAACTTTCCTCAACAAATCAGGTATGCCTTTGGTGATCAGAAAAATACTATCAATGGTGGTTAGACTTTCTAGAGTCTCGTATTGATGTTGTCAGATCTAATCCACTTCTGTTATTTTATGCAACCCAGTAAATAGGCAACATCATGAAAGCCCCTAAAAAACCATTACCACTATTGCAGGTCAGCGCCACATTTCAGCTTACACCCCACATGATTCGCGTTACGTTGCGAGGCGAAGAGATTAAATCCATTAGGTCAGGATGCGAAGGCGCAAATTGTAAACTATTCTTGCCCCAAGCCACCCAATCATTAGATGACTTCGCCAACCAACTTGCTGAAGGGCCAAGACCAGTGGTTCGCACCTATACAGTGCGGTACATTCGTCCACAGATTGGTGAAATTGACATTGATTTTGTTGATCACGGCGATACTGGCCCAGCCTCAGCTTGGGCAAGGGCTGCAAAAGTTGGTTCGTTTTGTGGGTTTGCTGGCCCAGGTTCAATCAAGGTTGAGGCCTTCTATGCAGACCACTATTTAGTCGTTGCCGATATGTCAGCTTTGCCAGTTGCTGCAGCCACTTTAGAAGCAATGCCACGCGATGCGGTGGGGGACGCATTTTTTGAGGTTCTTGACCCAGATGATGCGCAGGTTATTGATGCGCCCAAGGGTGTGACATTACATTGGTTGTTGCACCCAAACACTCATGGCCCAAGCACCCAATTAATAGACGTTGTAACATCTTGGGATTGGCCTAAGGGTATCGTCCAGACCTGCATTGCTGGAGAAAGTAGTGTCATCAAAGCCTTAAGAAGCTATATCAGTTTAGAACGCGGCGTGCCAAAAGAAGATAACTATATTTCGGGATACTGGAAACTTGGCTTGATTGAAGATGAGCATCAGCAGTTAAAGCGAACCGAGGCTGCATTAGCATAAAGCAGGTGCCCGCTATATTGATGCATTAGGAATAATTTTATGCTTGATTAATATTGGTAATACTAATTCTTTGGCTTGCCGCCCTACTTTAAGGAGCCACAGGCAACTCGATGCTCAAGAATTGGTAGCAACGCAAGTGTCAGAGGATTTAGGGGCTATTTCTTTGGGTATTCAACCCATTAGCGATATTATTACCCATATTGAATAAACACTGGCAAAGGTATACCTAAAGCTATGACTGTGCATTAAAATAATTGGAAACGATCGATAATGATTGGCATTTATTAGTCAGACTGACAATTTTTCGCGTAAAGGTGTAAGGTCTTATTACTGATAAATATTATACCTTGTTTTATAAAGATCAAGATTGAAAAGTAAATTTGTTAATTAGTTCGTTGATTCTACTTTAACAATTTTTTTAACTGCTTTTACCTTGAACATAATTTACTCATCGAGCAGTTTAATGTGAACCTGTTTTCTCAATTATTAAAACCACCTATTAATTTACTGCCTCAAGATGGCGAAGCCAATTATCACGGTGTGGTTTTTAGTGCTGAGGATGCAGATTATTTTCTAGATTATTTAACCAACCACATTTCATGGAAAAATGACGCTGCCATTATCTTCAATAAAAAAATCACCACCAAACGTAAGGTGGCGTGGTATGCAAGCCAAGCATTTGATTACACCTACTCAAGGATAACTCGATCTGCATTGCCATGGACGCCTGAGTTGCTGGATCTAAAACACAGAGTAGAAGCCATTAGTGGGGAGACATTCAACTCATGTCTGCTCAACTTATACCATAGTGGTGATGAAGGTATGGCTTGGCATAGTGACAGTGAAAGGCAGTTGCTGCAAAACGGAGCGATTGCTTCGGTGAGTTTGGGTGCAGAACGGCAGTTTATATTTAAACATAAAAACACCAAAGCAACCCACGCTTCAGTGTTACAACATGGCAGTTTGTTAGTGATGAAAGGCGTCACCCAAACTCACTGGTTACATCGTTTACCCCCCACTAAGAAGATAAACCTACCAAGAATTAATTTAACTTTCAGAACCGTGGCTAAAAGTTAGCTTAATAGGTGTATGAGAGCCTATCCATCGATGGTCCAGTTAAACCCTTAACAATCTGTGTAACCACTAGCTAAACAAGTATTAGATAAGCCTTGTAACTTGGTTTTTTGGCTGGTATCCATATCACTGGCAAGTAACTGTTTATTTTTAGCGCCCAGTTCATTGCCACCATAGGCACTGATGTTGTACCACACATAAGCACGATCCATGTCCATTGCAATACCATTGCCATATTGATACATCACGCCTAAATGCGCTTGCGCCTCAGCCAGGCCTTGGGTTGCTGATAGGGTATACCATTCTACTGCGGTCTCGTCGTTCTCCGGCACACCATGCCCCTGATCATACATAAGTCCAAGGTTAAATTGAGCAGCCACGTCACCCTGTGCTGCTGCCAAGTTAAACCACTTTAAAGCCACATTATAGTCTTGCAGCAAGCCTTCACCAGCGGCATACATAGTTCCCAGACCATATTGGCCTGCAGCATCGCCCTGCTCAGCTGCCAATCGGTACCACTTAACAGCTTCCTCAGGATTTTTTTTCACACCTAAGCCCAATTTGTACATTGCTGCTAGGGTATTTTGAGAATCAATGTCACCCTGCTCAGCCAAAGGCACCCATTCCGCTAAAGCAACTTTGTATACGCCTTTTTGGAAAGCCTGAAATCCTTTTTCGTAATCAGCGGCAACTGTAATGCCACTCCCCAAAAGCAATGAGAGTGTTAATCCAACGATTACTTTTTTGATCTGCATTTTTTGTCCTAAAGTTTTTATAATACCAAGCTTAAATTCTACTGACATGAGATCGTGAAAGATATAACAAGATGATGAAAATCTAAAGGGTTTTATACTAAATTACCTGCAGTTCAGTCTGCAAAAGAAGAGGGTGATTTTGGAGGTTTGAAAACGCTTTAGCTAGGCAGTTTTTAGAGGTCAATTTAGGTGTTTTAATGACTCACCTGAAGAGATTAAACCACTAAATACAGCCCAGCTAAGAGGTTGAGAAAAACGCTTGGGTCGAAAGCTTAATGCATTAAGCTTTCGACCTTCTGCGAGTTAACTTTTGGGCCATGTACTTTAGCCGCTTTAATTATGTAAACTTTTAACTTAGCGTACAAAGTTGTTAAATATTGTTCCATCCATATGCCTTGAGTACGATCAAGGGCAAGCTGCTCTTCTAATCGGTTAATTGCCATCCAAGTGATGTCCTCTGCTTGGCTCTGATAATCCAATTTGTTGAAGTTTTGCGCTAACAGAAGTGCTGATTTTGCTAACCAGTCACACGACACCTCGGTATCTATGGCATTATGAGAAAGCAAAATTTCAGCCGCTTCAAAGGCACAACCTAAATGAGGAATAGCTTCTTTCCATTGTAAATGGTCATTATAAAACTGCCCTGTGTCAAAGCCCGATTGACAAAAATGAAGCGTTTTGTCCATATTGAGTTTTAGTTCCTGCTGATGGGTCGCACATATAAAGCGTAATTTCATGATTAATTTATTCCTGACAATATCCCGTTATCCAAAGCCTATTGGCAATTTTTAAAGAGCCTTCGACACAGGTAAAGTAACATTAATAAGCACTATATTCAATAGTATTGATAATCATTATCATTATCATTATCATTAAAAATAAATTATCCCATGCCTTTTATTAAAAATCTGCAAACTTGATGACCTCATGCACACGCTAGTGTCGCCGTAAAAACCAGGTATAAAAAAACCGGCCAAACTTAAAAGCTTGGAACCGGCTGATTGGGATGGAAATTAAGGTCCAAAAAAATTGAACTACAACCTTGTTATGGTTGACTAGAATCAACGCAGGCTTCAGTCAGATGTTTCCTCTATTTTTTCCCATGTGTTGTCTGAGGTAAACTTGAAACTGCCTTTAAATGTCATTTGTGGCCACCTTTGAGGTTCAATAATACTCAGAAATAGTTTGTCGTTCTTAACGTATAAGCTATAGATTTTGCCCACTATAGGAAGAAAACTATATGAGGCCTCATACACCAACTGTGTATCCTCTGCCAACTTTACCAGCTTAAAATATTCTTCCTTTAGCTCATCAAATTTGGTTTCAAAAAAATGCGTTGCAGTCACACCCCGCTCTTTTTTATGCTGCAGCACATCTGGAACAGTAAAAGCAGGCGCACCAACATGGGTTGGATACGGCATCGTTGCGGCAAAGGTTGTCACACTTTCTGGCTTCTTCATTGGTTATCTCGTTTTAACAATGACACAAAGTATTGAGTCTTAGTAGATGAATAAGTAAAAATTAAAGCCCGTTAATGAGCATTAAACAGTCACCTTTCTGCTTCGTTATTTAATGCAGAGGTCATAGACCGTTTAAGCATCGTATAAATCTGTTCCCCACTGGGTTAACCCTCAAATACAAATCAAACGTTTATTCGTGAGTTGATCCGTTGTGCTTCTATCCATTGTGACTTTAAAAAGTGGGATATTGAGTTCAGCTTAGTGGATGTAGATGCATATTCTGGTTGCCATTATAAGATATACACCAACAGATTGCACAACTGTAAAGGGGTTTATTTAGGTCAAGAAAACAGGAAAACCCAAGATTTAAACTGAGCGTTTAAACAATGGGTTTAAAGAAGGAAATAGCTTTATTAACAACGCCTGACAGGGCCAAACATTAGATTATTGTCACTCTATGTAAGGTTCGACCAACTCGACATTCATCGAGTAAGCTGATTGCACCTCCAAACCATTGGCAACACCCTCTTCATTAAGTTGGGTTTGGGATCGACTGATATTAAGTGTGCCAGTAATCCATACGGGTAAGTAAATGCTCTCTAGCTTATATCCTGTTTTTAATTTTCCATGAATGATCTGATTGGCTGGCGGAGGTGGCGTGTGAATGCATGCCCCATAATAGGGTACTAATAAAAATTCTTTAAGCAGGGTATCACTAAATTCTAGTGGTAACACAAAACCAGGCACTTTGACCTGCATACCTTCAAACGCATCTACCACTGGAGCTGCATCAAACATGGCTTGCGCAGTTTGTTCAAGAATCATTAATTCACTGTCTGACAGAGCGTAGTACTGGTCATCGGTTAAGTCATCAAATACTTGATTGGGGTTCCAGTCTTGAGGCATCAGACTTTCCCAATCAATTTTTGCGGGCTCATCTGCAAAAGCACCATGCCAACTGAAACAGGAAAGCAATAGTATGAGCAAAAAGGGTCG